>Ga0302122_10000566_pt1 | contig 22960 bp, 19 predicted proteins | sample CB21_SCM_MG_FD_203115 | JGI IMG/M metagenome (GOLD analysis project Ga0302122, IMG submission 203115) | Marine microbial communities from Western Arctic Ocean, Canada - CB21_SCM | ecosystem: Environmental > Aquatic > Marine > Oceanic | place: Canada: Western Arctic Ocean | collected 2017-09-28
CCCGCTCCGGCCCCTGCGCCGGCGCCGGCAAAGAAGTCGTCCCCGTTCTCGTTTGGCGGCAAACCAGCCGCAAAGCCTACTCCTGCCCCGGCTGCTCCGGCGCCGGCGAAATCGTCGCCCTTCTCTTTCGGCGGAAGCAAACCGGCCGCTAAGTCGACGCCCGCGCCGCCGACACCCCCTAAGCCCGCTGCGAAGAAGGGCACGTTCAACCTCTTCCCCGGTTGCGGTGGTTCCGCGCCGAAAGCCGCGCCGCTACCACCGGCCGCGAAAGCGCCGCCGCCGGCCGCGAAAGCGCCGCCGGCGGCTGCGAAAGCGCCGTCGAAGCCCGCCGCGTCGCCCTTCTCTTTCGGCGGCAGCAAGCCCGCGGCGAAGCCGACGCCCGCACCGGCACCTGCCAAGAAGTCATCCCCGTTCTCGTTCGGCGGCGGCAAGCCGGCCGCGACGCCGACGCCCGCTCCTGCACCCGCAAAGAAGGCGGCCTCGCCCTTCTCGTTTGGCGGAGCGAAGAAGCCGGCGGCCGCGCCGACGCCGGCTCCGGCGCCCGCCAAGGCGTCGCCCTTCTCGTTCGGCGGCTCGAAGCCGGCCGCGAAGCCGACACCTGTGCCCGCGAAGGCACCCGCCGCTCCTCCCAAGAAGGCGTTCGGCGGCCAGAAGACAGTGGCGCCCGAGCAATCGAAGTACAAGAACGCGGCCGAAGCGGCGCGTGCGATGCGCGAGAAGCGCCGCTAGAAGTAACTTGGTGGAAAATTATTTTCCTCGTCCCGGCCGCGGCGCCGGGGGTCGCAGTACCTCTACTAAGCTACTACGCGGGCAACACTGGCACTCAATGGCATATGTACAACACAGGAATTACCGCACGGCCCCCACCGGCTGCAGCGCGCTCACGAGCGGGTCCAGATCCCCGTTCGCGGCGCGAGCGCGCGCTCCGTAAACCGCCACCGCCTCCGCATCCGAACGCCTCAAGGCGGCAAACTCCTTCGTTAGCTCGCGCACGGCGAGTTTGCGCTCGACGCCCTCGGCGAGCCGCTCCTCCAGGAACTCATCGCGAAAGAAGCTGAACGCCCGCCGCCGGCGCGGTGCAACCACCTCCGCCGGCACCTCGCCTTCGGGCAACAAAGCCGCGAGCTCGCGCGCCGTCGCCGCGACCGCCGAGGCGGCGGGCCGGTCCGCCGCGGCGACGGTGCACAGCGTGCGGAGGAGCCCCACCACGGGGCCCGCTTCGAACGCCGCCCAAAACGCGTCGACCGCACGCGACTCCGCGTGGCCGAGCCAGGCCGCGAAGGCGTCGCTGCCCCGCGCGTCGAGCTCGTGTGATAAGGGGTGCGCGCCCGCGGTGAGGGCCTCTAGAGCGGTAGCACCTAGCCCCCACACGTCGAGAGCCGGCGTGACACTGAGCGGACCGTCGAAGCATTCCGGCGCAGCGTAGAGCTCCGTGAAGAAGCACTCGGACGAAACAATATTCGCGTCCATGGCGTCGTCCCAGTCCAGCAGGACCCACGGCTCGGTTCGACCTTTTCGCGCGACGTTCGCCGGCTTGACGTCGCCGTGGACCACGTCCAATGCATGCGCGTGGGCTAGAACCTGGGCGACATCTATCAAGATGCGCGTGACATCAAACGGGAGCAACGCCCGGGAGCACAGGCCGCAGGCGCGGTCCGCGAGCGAGTCCTCGTAGAGCGGCGACGCCAGGAGGCAGCGGCCGTCTTCCACACCTGGCTCGGTATTATGCATCGAGCAGGCTATAATACGACTCCCGCCGAGCTGCCGGAGCCGCCGCACTTCCCGTTGGAGTCTCGCTGCAGCGTCCTCTCCGCCGTAGTACTTGACCGCGACCGTCGAATTGACGTCCTTGCGCACGACGCAGTGGGCGCCGCAGCCGACGACGTCGACGCCATTGACCGTGAAGCGGCCCAGCTCCAGGCGCCGCCAGGACCAGTCGTCGTCTTCACTGAGTGGGGCGGGCGCCTCGTCCACGAACGGGGCCGGGGCCGGGGCTGCCCCTTGGTGGGCCGAGGCGGCGGCTCCCATGAGTGAGCCTGCTTGTGTCGCTTGCAGCTGGTTAGCGCAAATATAGGCGATACAAACAGCGCGCGCCAATCGAGGATGCGACCACCACCTCCAGCCGATCTCTAGCGCCCTTCCTTCTGGACAAAGCTCTCCGTGTAAGGTTGGTCGGATCGACTGACGGTACCGATAGGCAACTGCGAGCGGCGGGTCCGCCGACGGTGCGGGTTCGGATCGAGTTAATCCAGGCCTAAACAAGCATAACGACTGCCGTGTCAGTTCGACACGCAGCGATCGACGAAGCCGGTCGCGCGTCGTCGAAGGCCGAGACCGCGCACGCCCGCGTGCCGTCACACGAACGCCCCATCACCCAGTGTGTGGGGGCTGCCCCCGAGCTAGCTACCGCACGTGACCCGGCATGCCGTCCCTGAGCGACTCCGAGGACGAGAAGGGCGGCGAGGGCAAGGGCGAGGGCAAGGGCGGCGCCGCCGAGCGCACCATGGGCGGCGTGTGCTCGGACGAGGACTACGATGCGTCGTCTTCGTCCGTGGACGACGTGACGCGCATCCGGCTGGGCGAGCTGGCCGTGGTGCAGCGGAGCGACGGCAAGTGGAAGTACGCGATCCTCGACGGGCGCGACGGCGACAAGATGGAGTTCCAGGTGGACGTGGGCGAGAACGACTACAAGCTCTTCTGCCCCGAGGAGTTCCAAAAGGTCCGGCGGCTGGACGTGGGCGGTGGCGGGGGCAAGTGAGGCGTAAGCGGATTCCCCTATTTCTCTTTATTCCTTGAAATACAGGCTACAATACATGCGTGTAGCGTGCGGGTTTCCCCCCGCTTGCATAGCTTGTCCTCGAGTGTAGCAGCCGTACCCTGCTCTTCGCTGCCAATCGTCTCGTAGAAAAGGCTATCCTATGCTAGCATTGGTCCGAGTGCGCTGATAAACGAGCTCTAGCAAGCACGCAAAAGCAGTGAGAGCCCTTGCAGGCAAAGTGCTCTCTGGGGCTGACGTGACACAAATGTCCATGGCCGCCGCCGAGCAGACCGCGCCGGTCGACGCCGCGGCCGCGATCAGGCGGCTCTACGAGCGCCACGACGCGGAGAAGCTGGGCGAGGTCGACGCGCTGCTCGCGAAGTTCGCGGGGCGCGAGGAGACGCTGTTGAGTGCCCTCGAGGCGAAGTACTGCCCGGAGGAGGTGGACCGGTTCAAACACATCGTCAAGTTGTTCTCCGAGGACGCCGACGTGAATCGCATGCTGCAGGGCTTCGACGCGGACGCCGACGCGAAGGGCATCGACAAGCGACGGTTGATCATGTTCAAGTGTTTAAACACGGACACACTAGTGGTCCTCGGAGACAAGCAGAGCTTGATAGAAGCGACGGGTGGCAGCGGCGTGGAACTGGACATCTCGTACCTGCCCATTGGGGACCTGCGGCCCATGGTCGCGGGCATCCTCGAGGCGCCCGGGGACAACTCCATCTACGCGACGACGCTGGCCCAGACGGAGAGTTATGATGTAGAAAAGCAGATGTCGGTGCTCGTGTGCGCGCCGAACGCCCAGACGGGCGAGAACCACGTGCGGCCCATGCTCGTCCCCCGCCTGTCGTAAGCCTGCTTCCGTGTACTCATCGACCCCGGGTCGCTACGCTCATCAGCCATTGCGATGCCACTACTTAGCCCTAGGGACCCACCTCGCGCGCCGCCCGCTCAGAGGTCCGCCGCGGGCGGCGCCTTCTTCTTGCGCGGCCGCGGCTGCGGCTCGCTGCGCGGCTGCTGGTTCTCCATCTGCGAGGTCATCTTGCCGCCCATGCCCGCCATCTGGATGATCTGGAGCACCGAGGAGCCGATGACCACGAACAGGAAGAACCCGATCATGAGGGGCCCCACGGGCGCCTTGCTCTTCTTCTCCTTCTTGTCGCCGCTCACGGTGCCGCGCTTCGTCACCTTCTGGGCGTACTTGTCGCTGCGCAGCCGCGTGGCCCGCGGGGCCGGCATGGTTGCTGGTCTGTTGCTACTGCTGCAAACTGCAGGGGCGTTGGTACAGCGATGCGCGGCGCAGCGATGCTGGGAGTCTTCGTAGCGCTGCTGCGGTAGCGAATATGCACTGTGGTTGCGAGAGCTCCTGCGTCGGGTCCTGCAACAGCGCTAAAAATCGGGTTTTTCGGGGTCGGCGCGCAGCTGTCGCCAAGACACGCCGGGTCGGACTATGAGGTCGCGTGGACCGGGGTTCCCTAAAAAAATGCCCTCCGTGTCCATCCGATTTGGAACGCGGGTCGCGGTCAGCAAGAACACCGGCCTAATGCACAACATTTCCCGCCGACGGGATTTGTTATGCAAATCACAAGGAAACAGTCATTATCACAGCCCCGCCCCGCCGCTCACGAGCAGCCGCTCCATGGGCGAGCCCGCGTCGGCCCGCCGGCAGGGCGCGGCGAGCCGGCCCACGTAGCGCACGGACGCGCCGCGCGCGGCGACCGCGACGGCGGCGGCCGTGCGCGAGAAGCCGCTGCGCGACGCCACCAAGTAGTCGCAGCGCGACAGCGCGTACCACTCCGCGAAGGTGCGCGCGAGCGCCGCGCGCATCGCCCGTGGGTCCGGCGCCCCGCCCGGCCGCCGCCGCCCGCCGCCGCGCGACCCGCCGCCGACCTGATAGGACGCGAAGGGGTCCGGCGCCCAGTCCGCCAGAACGATCTTCCCCGGAAAGCGTTTCAGGAAGTCCGCTCTGAGTGACGCCGAGTCCGCGGCCACGAACCACGAACTTTTGCCCCCCGCCTCCTGTTCGGCCTCCTGAGCGCAGGCCACCACCCCCCGCACGTCGTCGACGCCGATACTCGTGGAGCGCGTCCCATGCATCTCGTCGTCCGGGCGCGACCGCTTCCCCCCGTCATTCCGCCGTAGTTCGGGCATGAGGCCCGTGCGCGCGTGGATGCAGACCACGGGGCCCCGCGTCCGGGCCTTGTCTATCTTCTCCAGGAGCGGCGCGATCGTCTCGGCATACGCGGCCGCGTGCGGCTTCGCGAGGTGATGAAGCACGCAGCCCGCGGCGTGGATAGCGTCGCCCTCAACACCTGACGCGTTCAGCGCCGGTCGTTGGTGGTCGAAGAGCCACTGCGTCATCCCCCTGTTGCCTGAGAGCGCCCACGGCGCCGAGGGCCAGTCCGCATTCCGGATGCGCTTTCCAAGAGTCTCCTTGAAGGCCTCGTGCGTCCGCTTGAAGTACGTCTCGTTGGCGTTCAAGCGGTGGGGTTTGTTGCGGAGCGCCCTTCTCGGCAATTCGATCGTATTGATGCTCTCCGGCCAGTGCGCCGCCAGCGGCCGCCCGGCCAGCGCCGCGTACCAGAAGGCCGTGACCATGCTGCTGAAGATGTCCGCGAGGCCCGTGGGCGCTCTTTCATAAGTGATGGGCTCGCCGCTCTGTTTTAGACCTCGGACCCAGCCGCAGCGTTTGGTTTGTGTTTTGTCGCGCTCGGCGGCGTGGGTCGCGAAGGAGTCGGCGGCGTCTGCGGCGTGTACCACTGCGACGACGCATGCGAGCCATGGCTTCATTTTTGCAAGGGGCTGCCTATTTGTGCTGCCTTGTATGCCCCTCACCCAGCTTTTTTGCCGCGGCAGCCGTGCAGCCAGGATCGCGCGGTGCCCGGGCGCGTGCGAGCGCGTGCGATTCGCACCCCGACGCTCGGTTTTGCAAAATGGCCTTTTCCACGGGTTTTACGTACGGGTATTCATAGAAGCTTCATCAAGCGCCCTCACGCGCAATAAAGCGCTCTCACAGTGCTGCTGATCCCAGGGCTCACTTTTTTTACCGCTGCAGCTCAGACGCCGTCGCAGCGCCGCTCAGACGGCCGACGTCGCGTGTACAGAACACCATCCTCCGCGTGTCAGCGCGCCGCCTCAGCACCATGGTCAAGGCGCCCCTCGCGCCGCCCGGCGGCGCCCTCCTCGTGGACCTCACTGGCCACAAGAGCACCTTCGCGGCGTCGGAGCTCTGGGCCAAGGGCGCCGCCGTGATCTTCGTCGCGCGGCGGCCCGGCTGACAGATCTGCCGCGCGGAGGCCAAGCGGGTCTACGCGCGGAAGGGCGAGTTCGAGGCGCGGGGCGCGACGCTGCACGCCCTCGTCAAGGAGGACCTGCCCGCCAAGGAGGAGGGCGCGGTCGGCGAGGTCCAGGCGTTCCGGGACTACTGCTGGCCCGACGCGCCCGTGTACATGGACGAGCGGCGCGCGTTCTACGACGCCCTGGGCGGCGGCAGGCCCAACCGGAACACGCTGGCCTCCTTCCTGGCCAAGATGCTCAACCCCTGGTCGCGGCTCAAGAAGAACGTGAAGCGCTCCGAGGGCTCCAAGGGCAATCTGGTCGGCGAGGGCCTCGTGCACGGCGGCGTCTACGTCGTGCAGGCGGGCGGGACGCCGTTCTACGGCCACGCCGAGGTGGAGCTCGGCGACCACCCGTCGACGGAGGAGCTGCTCGCGGCCCTGCCGGACGCGGCCGTCGGCGTCGAGCACGTCGGCGTCGAGAAGTGAGTGGTGTGATGCGCGCACATGACGGCGCCCGGAGAACGTTCTCCGGGCGCCCGACCCCCGCGCGCAACACATTCCCTCCTCTGCTGTGTGAACTAATGATTCTGTTGATCGAGTTACGGCGCAATTCTACGTACTCGTGCGTAGACTAGCCTAGCGCATATATTAGCCACTCATTACCTGCGCGTCCGTCGCGCCCTCGTTCGCCCCGAGCTCGACGCCGGCCTCGATGGCGCGCTTCCGCCGCTCGTAGAACGTGAGCTTCGAGAGGTCCTCGGGCTCCGGCTCCGGCTCCGGCTCCGGCTGTGGATTGTACTTCTCCTCCCACTTGGCCATGTCCCGGCCCAGCGCCCAGTCCCGGCACGCCAGGTCGTCGTGCTCCCAGTTCACTTTTCCATAAGGAAACGCCGGGTTCGGGATTTTTATGTCGTCGAGGCACTCCGGGCGGTCCATTTGCTGCGGGAGGATTTTTATAGGGTCCCCGGCGGGGCAGCAGTACAGGCACGGCTCGATGCACGGCGCCAAAATGCAAATGATGCAGCCGGCCTTGCACAGGATCGCGTTCTCCCGCAGGCGCTCCATGCACTCGCCCATGTCCTGCGGTCCTCCGAAGGCGTTCTGCTGGGTGTGGTGCAGCTCAGGTTACCCTGGATGGGTCTACGCGGCGCTCCTTAGGCTGCCCGGGGTTCAGCGCCGTCGTCGGTCTCGATGCTTGAAGCCCATTGCCCCACGGCTTTGCGCTCGCGATGTAAAACAAGCTTGTTTTGGTCGTTAGCGCACCGCCAGTAAAAACCCGTATGCGTACGTGCGCGCGGGTTTTGAGCGGCAGCGCGCCCCGGTTCGCCTTCGTTATTGTGCGACACATCGGTACCAGTACTCGACGAATTCGCGGCAGCAACTCGTCCGAGCAGCCCAGGTATCACCATGCTGCTCGCACGCGGCATGCTCCGCACGTCGACGCGCACATGCCTGCGGCGACCACCTGTCGTACACACAGCGGTGCGCGGCTTCGCCAAAAAGAAGAAGAAAGGCAACAAGGCGGACGCCGCGCCCAAGAAATCGAAGGGCGCCGACGCCGCGCCATCGAGCGCCGAGGCCGTCGACATCTTCGCCCCGGCCTTCGACGCGCCGCTGGTGGAGGGCCTCGACAAGACGATCGCGCACCTGGAGCACGCCCTCAAGACCATGCGCGGCGGCGACGTGAACGCGGAGCTGTTCGACGCGTGCAGCGTGGAGGCGTACGGCGACCGGCAGCCGCTGGCGACCGTCGCGCACGTGGCCGTGGCCTCGCCCACGCTCGTGCGCATCTCGTGCTTCGACCCGCAGCTCGCGCCGGCCGTGGCCGCGGCCGTGGAGCAGCTGGAGGGTTTGGGGCTGAACCCGAGCGTGTCCGGCGGCGACGTCGTCGTGCCCATCCCGCGACCCTCCGCGGAGCAGCGCGCGGCCCTGGCCAAGGCCGCCGGCGCGGCGGCGGAAGAGGCGAAGAAGCACGCGCGGAACCACCGGCGCGACGCGCACGACCTCCTGAAGAAGGCCTTGGGCGTGTCCGAGGACGACGTCCGCGCCAAGCAAAAGGCCATCGACGCGCTTGTCGACGCGGCGTCGAAGACGATCGGCGCCATCGCGGACGCGAAGAAGAAGGACATAGAAGATCGGAATTAAGTTTAATGTTAGTCGGGCCACTCCTCGTTCACCGAGCACTCGTCCTCGCACTCGTTCTCGGCCCACTCAGCGGCGTACGCCTCGATGTCGCTGAGCTCCGGGAGGTCGTCGATGCGCTCGCCGTCCGCGAAGGCGAAGAAGGACGGCACGGTGGCGACCTCCAGCGTTTTGTACGCGCCCGCGACCGTGCTGAGGTTCACCGCCACGCACGTCACGTCGGGGTGCTGCGCGGCGAAGGCGGCGAACTTCGGCTTCAGCCGCTTGCACTTCGGGCAGTTCGTCGCGTAGGCCTCGAGCAGCGTCAGCGCGCCGGGCGCTTGGACTGCCAGCAGAGTATCCAACGCGTCCATGGTGCTTATGTCGACGACGACCGCCTCCCGCGCCGGCCGGGCCGCGATCGCCCACGGCTCCGCTCGGACCAGGGGCTCGGCCCCCGGCGGTCGCGCCTCGCGCGTCACGAGGTACGCGGAGTCGTGCGCGTCGAGCCACGCGTCGACGTCGACGGGCACGAGGTCGACCCGGTCGCCGACGGCGAGGAACTCGGCCCACTCGCTGAATTTACCGTCGCCGGTCTGTGGCGCGCCGGGCTCGTCGTCGCGTAGCCATCGCACCGCCGTCCTATCACCGGCCGCGCTCAAGCCGAGGCCCGGCGCCGGCCGTCGCGCGCCGGAGCCGAGGTTCCGCGCCCAGAAATAGCTGTTGTCGTAACTCCAATTGTTGTCCAGACCGGTCGCGAGATACGCGTTGCCGGCCAATGGAACGTCGAGCTCGGCCAGAGGCGCCCCCCGGCCCTGGTAGAAGCCGGCTCGCTCTTGGCCCGCGGCCACGACGCGCGCGTGCACAAAGAGCACGTCTTTCAGCGCTGCTCGTCGCTCGTCGGGTCCGCTCGGCAGCACGTCGACGCCGCCAGCGGGCAGCTCATCCACGTCAATGAGTAGAGCGGGCGTCGGCAGCTGCGAGAGGGAGATGCCGCCGTCGAATTTCAATGCCGCAGCGACGCCAAAGAGCAAGAATGCAAGAGATGCCGTGAATCGATGCATGACTGCGATTTACTGCTACAGACTGCGCCAGCTACCAACCATGCGCCGGCTGCCAACCAGCAGCAAACTGTTTGAGCAACGATGAGTGTGCCTTGTGTAGAACACGTGGAAACTGCACAGCCGTCTGATATGCAGCGAGCACACAGCGTAATATCCAGATAGTCGAAAAAAACCCGGGCCCTAAAAGCCGCTCACCGGTGCACCACAGCGCGGCGCTGGAGCTCAACAAAGCAAGGTAGAGAGTGTCGGTACGGCACAAGCCGGTACGGAACCACTGCCTAAGCCTAGATCATACAGCAAGCAAAGGAGCTGCAAACAGTATGGGAAGCGGCCGGGGCAGCCTCACCAGCAGACGATAAACGACCATGGGCCTCCTCGACCGCGTGATGGTGAAGAAGGCCCGGTGGGAGGACGAGACCACGCCCGGATCCACGCGCCCCACGACGGCGGCGGAAGCGGAACCCGTCGACCCGGACGCCGACCTCGACCGCCGGCTGACCTGGCTCCCGGGCGCGCCCGCTGAATCAAAGTCGCGCGTCAAGGTGCTGTCGTACAACGTTTTAGGAAGATGCAACGCCGACGGCCTCCACGCCCACTCGCACCCGGCCGCGCTGACCTGGAGCTTCCGCCGGCAGCGACTCCTGGAGGAGATCACAACGTACGACTGCGACGTCGTCTGTTTGCAGGACGTGGACGACTACCACGGCTTCTGGCTCCCCGGCTTGAACGCCGCGGGCTTCGATACACTGTATGCGCCGCGGCAGCGGTCCCAGGCGCAACGGGAAGAGGATCTGATATCGGAGGACCTGGACGGCGTCCTGATCGGTTGGAAACGGAGGCACTTCCAGCTCGTGCGGAGCGAAGTGGTCAGGCTGCACCGGGCCGCCGAACGAGCGACGCGCGCATCGTTAGCCGTGCGGTGCGCGGCGAGGGACGAGGTGGCCATACTCATCGACCTCGTGCCCTTCAACGAGGCCACGCACGACGCCGCGCTCGTGGTGGCGTGCGCGCAGCTCGCGGGCGGCCACGCGGGCGACGCGAACGAGCCCACGGCCGAGGACTGGGACGTCGTGTCCGACGAGCAGATGAAGCGGTTAGTGAGTGACTGGCGGAGCGAGGAAGCCGTTAGGGGCGTGCAGGCCAGGTACCTCGGCCAGGAAATCGAAGCGTTCAACCGCGACTTCCAGCACCCCGTGGTTTTATGTGCATCCCTCTACGCGGCGCCCGGAAGCGAAGCCCACGCTTTACTAGAGACGGGGCTGCCGCCAGGGATGCCGGCGCCGCCGCGGCCGCCCGTGGCCCCACCGACCGTAGAACGGGACGGCATCGGGCTGGGGGACATCGGCGCGTCGCCCACGACCGCGGTCCTGTACTGGCTGCCAGCGGTCGTCAACGCGTCTCACTTGGACCCCCCGGTCGAGCGCTACTACATTCAACACCGCATCGGGGGCAACACAACTTTAGGCTGGTCCGAGCCTTTGATATGCGAGGAGCAGGTCTGCACGCACTACACGACCGTACTCCGGCCCGGGACGCGGTTGCGGAGGACGGTGCGGGACCCGCGCTACCGGCACGTTGTGGCCAACCTGTGCTCGGGCGTCGCCTACGAGTTTAGGGTGGCCGGCGAGTCGCAGCTGGGCCTAGGGAGTTATGGGCCGCCCTCCGAACCCTTCGCGACCAAGGCCTACGGCGCGGACGTCCCAGATTACTACGACAAAGATGACGAGTGCGCGGCGCCCGCGCCCGCGCCTTTGGTGGAGGAGGCGCTGGTCCAGGAGGAGGACGCCGACCCGTACGCGGTCGCGGAGGACCTGAGGCAGCTCCGCGTGTGCGGCCCCGGCGTGCCTCGATTGCTGCTGGGTCCGTCCGAGGTCGCGCGGAAGCATGCCGTCGGCGAGAGCTTGAGTTTGCAGCACGCCGTTGCTGTGGCGCGAGACGCGGGGCTCGTTGATGACAATTTTGCCAGAGAAGCGTCCCAGGCCCAGAGCGCTACGCAACAACTCAACCTGCTGGAGCGGGTTAAAGCGGCCCTGGACCGGGGGCACATCGACCCCTGCCTGGCCTCGGCGGACCACGAGGTCCGGCAGCAGGCTGCCTACGCGACGACAGACGAAGCCCTGCGAGCGAATGAGTTCGCCGACTACGACCAGGAGCACCATCCCTTCAGTAGCAAGACGGGCATCTCGCCGCGGCACAACGGCCGCATGGCGACGCCGGCGTACTCGCGGACGTGCGAGGCAGTGAGGGGGTTGTGCAGCTGCGCGCTGTGCGGCGGGAAGATCGCGCACCCGCCGGAAGCGGCGCCGACGCACGTGGCCGAAGCGGCGGCCCAAATCTGCGTGAAGCGGCTGGACGTCCTGGAGGCCCGGGCCGCGTCTTTGCAGGGCATGTCGCACGCCAAGTCCCGCTTTTATAAAGTCGACCCCAAGCTCATGTCGCCCGCGGCGGACCCCCGGGTGCGGGAGCGCATTTCATTAGATGAAGCCGTGGACGTCGTGAATGCGCCGCCAGAACAGAACCGCCTGGGGCTCGGCTCCGCGTACCGCCAGCTCCTGGGCGCGGAGCCGGCCTACACGCTGACGGCCGAGCGGCGCGTGGCCTGCGTCGACTACGTGTTCCTGTCGCGGGACGTGCTGCGGCCCGTCGCGGTCCTGCCCGTGCCGAGGCTCCGGGCGTCCGCGCCCGGCTCGTGGCTGCCCGACGCCCGCTTCCCGTCGGACCACATGGCCCTCGTGGTCGTCTTCGACGTGGACGAGCGGCTGACGCCGGCGGTCTTCGCGGCGTAATCGTTGTGTACTTAGACAAGTTACTACCACGCCAGGCCCGCGTGGTAATAAGAAACCCGTCCTTGACGGACGGATTAACGGCCGGAAGTCGAATCACTCTCTCCTAGGGGAACTTCAAGTTGAACCCGGTCCAGGGGAATCCCCAGACGAATCTTAGAGGTTCATCGCCGACGCCAACTCGTCCAGCGCCGCCTGCGCCTCGGGCGGCAGCTGCTTCAGATTGGCCGTGAGCGCGTCAAAGGACGACCGCGGCCGGCTCGCCACGGACACGTGCGAGCCGGCGGTCAGCGGCTTCGAGGTGCCCGTCAGGACCGAGCTCCCCCGGAAGAGGTTCGTCGACACGGTCGTGACCGCGGACGCCTCGGGCGCGACCCCGGCGTGACCGCGGGAGCGCGACCGCGTCGTCGAGGCGGGCGACCCCGGCGGCGCGGGCGCCTCACCCTGATCGACGGACCCCATCGCCTGGATGTCCGATAGGGCCGCGCGCACCGCCACCAACCGCGGCGACAGCTCCGGCTCGACCGAGAGCTCCACCGCCAGCGCCCGCGCTTCCTGGAGCTGCGCGACGACGAGGGGCGGCGCGGCCAGGTCCGCCGCGACGCGCTTCGCCTCGGCGTCGTCCCGCGCTTCCCGCGCCGCCACGTCCACCTCCAGGCTCCAGAAGGGCGACTGCGAGCCCACGGCGTACCCCTGGAGCAGCACGCCCCGGAAGCACCCCGCGTGCGACCACATGCGCACGCACCGATCCAGGCCCGACGTCAGGACGCAGGCCGGGTCCCGGGCGCACGCGAGCGCCAGCACGGCGTCCTCGTGGGCGTACTCGACGGACCAGCAGAAGCGGGCTAATGAAACTGGGAGCAGGGGCGCGCCGCCCGCCGGGCCCGCCAAAAAGTCCGTGCGGCCCACGGACCGCCGCTCGCTCCGCAGCACGTCGTCCAGCTGCCAGGCGTCGCCCTCGTCCGGCCGCCGGTGCTGGACCTCGTACGCCCGGATGTTCTCGGGGACGAGCACGTGGGAGATCTCCAGGGCACTCTGGGAACACAGCGCCGCTTCGTTTGAGATGTTGTCGGGAAAGGTGCTTCGCCACGCCGCACCTAAGACGGTCGCGACCTCGTCCCAGGGCTCGTCGATCTTGTCCGCCGCAAAGACCGGCTCGTAGAAGCTACTGCGCGACTCTCGGCCCCACTCCTCGCCGAGAGAAGAACACGCTTCGGCGTACAGCGGCGCTCTTGTTGAGGTTTTCACCGCATACTCGGGAGAGGGCACGCCGTCCTGCAGGAGGCGGATCACTAATGATACATCGAAGCAGCGTACGTTGCCCAGTTCGTCGCCCATATAAAAGTGCCCGGAGAAGGCGTCGAACTGGGCCGTCGCCACCGGCACGGCTTTGGTTTCGACGCCCGCGGGCAAGCCGGTAGCAGTCGGCTCGCCGTACGTGCACGTCTCCGACCGGGGACGTTCAGCCGGGTACAAGGTGGGCCGGGGCTGGTGCGGCGACTTCACGGGCGTCTCCCCCACGTCTGGGTCGACCTTCTCCAACAGTTCCGCGTACTTGGTCATGGCGTCCTCGTCGCCAATGGATTCAGCCTCCTTCAATTTCGCCTCGGCTTCTTTCCTCCGAGCTTGATGTAAAGCTACTTCGCCCTCCTCGGGCACGAACTCGTAGTAGCTTCCGGACGACGGCACATTCCCAAAACTGAGGAGGCAGCACCCGTTCACCTTCGAGTTGTCGAGCTTGCCCGTCTTCTCGTTTTTAGTGGGCGTGCCCCATATGCGTATGCGTCCGTCGGACGTGGCCACCCACAAGAGGGGGTAGGGCTCCAGGAAACCCATCGACATAATAACCTGGCCCCGCGTGCAGAGCTGGGAATCGATCGAGGCCTGGTCGCTGCTCCAAAATCTAATACCTTCGACACTGTCGGTGGAGGTCGTCGCGCAGAGCCCGCCGCCCTCGTGCAGGACCACGTGGCTCAGTTCCTTCCGGTGCTGGTAGGGCTCGTCGAAGGTCCGTAACGGATAGCAGTGCTCGATGTCTTGTTCGTCGTAGACGACGGTCCGACCACTCAGGGACGCGGCGATAACACGCTTCCCGCCGTGGTCGTAGCGCATGGCGATCACCCTGGCATCGAGCTTGGAGAAGCGCTTCATCAAAGCGCCGTTCGCGTAGTTGTGGCAGGACATCTGTCCGGTGTTGGTCCCGACGAAGAACTTCCTTCGTCGATCGTCCAAGCACGCGGCCGAGATACCAGCGTCAGTGACGTTGCGAAAGGTGGCCTTGCGCGTGCCCAGGATCAAGTCGAAGATCTTCACGCTCTTCTGGGACGACACGAAGAGCGTCAGGTTGACGTCGTTTAAACACATTATTCTAGGAGGTAAATCGTCCGTGACCGGGTCCACGCGCGTCCTATATTGATCAAAGAAAAAAATGTCCTTCGTGGCGCAAACTACGCGGTAGTCCGGCTTGGACTGCGTCGGGTCCTTGGACTTGAGCTTCACATGGGTCAGCGCTTGGAAGCCGGTCATGTCGGCCAAGTCGCCCTTCGTATGTTCCGTTTGAAAGGTCTGGATGCACCCGAAGGTCCGCAGGTCCCAGAGCTTCATGACGCCCAAGTTATCCGCCGTAATCAACTCGTGCGTCCCCTCCACGGCGTGGCAGTTCACCAGAGCGGCCTTGTGGCCTTTTAGGGTATACAGTAAACAAGTAGCAAAAGGAGACCACACGAAGGCGTCGTGGTCGAAGCCGGTCGAGACGAGGAAGCGGTGCTCCTGGTTGTAGGTTAACGCATTCACGCCCTTGGTGTGCCCTCCTTTCAAATTGGCGGTCATCTGCTCCGTGAAGGGGTCCCACACTCGCACCGTTCTGTCTAAGCTTCCCGACACAATGGTATCCAAATAGGGCACGTGGAGGACGTCTAAGACGATGTCCGTGTGGCCCCTGAGTGAAGAGGCGCGCTCCCTCCGTTCCAGGTCCCAGGCCTCCACGTCGCCGTTGGAGCACCCGCCAAAGGCGAGTCTTTGTCCATCTGACCAGGCCAGGCACATGATCGTGTCCGGCGTGGTCCACCTAGCTTTTTCACTGAACTTAAGTCCACCATGCCCCGGCGTCAAGGACCACTGGGCCATGCTTTGGTCGCTACAACAAAGCACCAAAGACTGCTGCTCCTGCACATAGGTCATGGCCAGGGGCACCGACGCGGCCCGGAAATCGTTCTTCACTTTCTTACTACCACTCGCCATGTCGTAGAACTGCACGATGGCCGAATGCTGCTCCGCGACCGCGAGTAGTCCTTGGTCCGGGATCCTCACCAGCGAATCGATCATGTGCCGATGCTTGGGCGGCGGCGGCGCGGCCGTCGCCCGGCCCTCTTTGAGCCGCTGCTGGTGCGCCTGGACGTCTGACGGTAGTAATATGTGCTCATAATTAGGTATCGTGTCCAGCCGGTCCATCTCCTTGAAGACCTGGGCCTTGTCCACAATAAAACGTATAAATTCCTCCCACTCCACGTCGCCGTCGCCGTTCACGTCGATCTCCCGGTACAGTTCGAGGAGGTTCCTCAGCAAGTCTTCCTCGTCGTCTAGGATTCTCAAACCAGCGAGTTCCGCGGCGGACTTCTTCTTCCCTTGCTCGCCGGGCTTCCTTACTATATAATTAGGTAGGGCGTCCCGCATGATCCTCACGAAGTCCAGCATGCTCACTCGGAGATCATGCTCCTGAAATCTTGAACGCATGCCGTCGATTTTATGCCGTTCTAGATGCGTGAGTAATTGTAGAGTGAGTTGCTCGGCGTTCTTCTTGGCCACCGAATGTCGTGTCCTCGGCGTGCCCGGTCTGGAACCGCCGTCGGACTCCTCCTCGCTACTATCGGTGTCCTCGTTGATCGTCGTCCGCGAGGCGCCGCGCCGGCTGCGGTAGGCGCCCGACATCCTGTGCTGTGGGCTGCAGTACTTGTTGAGCTGTCAATGGGCTGCCCGCGTCGCTCGGAGTTGCGCGCGAGTGGGACCTTGGGCGCTGAGCACGCTGCGACGATCCGTACGCCCGCCTGGGAGCAGCCTTTCAAGCGGCGCTGGACAAAGCTTTTGCATTTTTGTGTCCTGGCCGGCACCCCACTAGCCCGCGGCGTAGCCATCCCGGCGCCTCCCCAGGCCGGCTCGAAAGCTAGGGCCCAGCGAGAGCTGGACCCGCCCGCACGACCCGCACGACCAGAGACGGCCTCCGGAGCTTCCCCGACGGAATGCTAAATCTCGTCTTTTCGTCTGCTGTCCTGCCGACCGGGCTGAAGGCGCCTGCATTTGATCGTCCATAGCGGAGCAATCGAGCTGCAGGACCGCTATTCCTGGTCGGGCATCGCCGTGGGCAGCAGGGCAGCACCTCACGATGCGGGCCCAGGCGTGGCCTACGAACACGTCAAACGAATGGCCGGCTGAGGCGCTGCCGACGCCTCCGAAAGATGCGTGGGACGCGCCCGAGCCACCGGACCACGCCACGCCGCTCGCGTCCCCGGTTATGTCGACGCCGACGACGCGCATATCGACGCCCTCGACCGCCGCGTCGTCCGCATCGTCGGCGCGCCGGTCGTCGTCGCTCGCGTCCGAGGCCCGGCTCGCGGCGGTCGCTGCGCGTGCCGCGCATCTCATGGACGACGTCGACTGGTTGCGGGCGTCGAACCTGGAAGTCCCGCGCCTCCGGCGCGAATGCGGGGAGCTGCGCGCTGCGGCCGCGCGCGCGGACGGCGCCGAAGCGGCTGCGGCAGAGCTCTCGGCGCGGCTCGGCGCCGAGGCCGCGGCGAGGGGCGCTGAGCGGGCCGACTCCGCGCGTCGGACAGCCGCGCTCGAGGCGGACCTCGCCGCGGCACGGAAGGCCGTCGACGCCCTCGCCTCGGAGCGCGACGCGCTGCATTCGCCACGCACGCCGCTGGAGGATTTCTATGACGCCCGCACCGCGGCTTCCGTGGTGGCGCCGTCGCTGCGGCGGCCGGAGCTGGCCGCGTCGGCGACGGAAATGCTCTTTCACCTTCCGTCCGCCAGACCGTGGCTGGCCGACTCCGTCTCCGTGGTGCCCAGTCCCGACGACCGGGCCGTCGAGGTCGCGCTGCTTCGCGCCAACCTCCATGCCCTGCGCCGCGAGACGGAGCAGTTGCGCGCGGCCGCGGTGATGCCGCCATCGCCGCCGCCACCGGAGATGGCTGCACCGGTAGCACCGCCGCCACCACAAGCAGAACCGGAGGCTGAGGCGGCAGTCGACGCGCCGGCGACGCCGCCGCCCTCAGGTGCGTTTCGCTCGAGTCCAGCGGAGTGGGACAGGTTGAGGGCGGCGATGTCGAGCGTTTCAGGTGCGTGCGCGGAGTGGGAGGTCGAACTTATCGGCCGCAACGAAGCCGAGCGCCTCAAGCTCGGGCGAGACCCGTGCGAGGGCCCCCCGACGTCGCGACGTGCGAAGCTGCAAGTCGGGCAGGGTGTTCTTGCGCTCGAGGCCGACAGTTGGGACAGGCGCGTTTGTCTCGAGCACGTGAGCGGCGTCGATTACGACGCCCGCGGCACCGGCCTCGTCCGCGTGGCGTACGATCATGGCACGCACTACTTCCGGGTGGAGGCGCGCACCGTCGTCGCCGAGCTCATCCGCGCGATCGAGGCCGGCGGCGGCGACATCCGGGCGACGCCTACCTTTCGCGAAGCGACGGTCCCCGCGAGCCCGGGCGGCTCGGCGCGGGCGGCGCTTCGACGGCGCCGACGGCGTGGTTTTCGGTGATTTAAGTATGATACCTGTTTTATGCGCCTCCGGACGAGTCCGTGTACCCGGCTTTTCGCGCAAATATATATTTCGCTGCGTCTTTTTAAAATAAACGGGTTTTCTGAACCGGGCCTATCGAGCAGACGCTGTAGCTCTGACGCATCGATCCTAGAACATCGCTACGAGCGATTCTCGCAGTGCATAACATAACATTGCGGTGCTAACCTCGTGACGCGTGAGCTGTCACAACACACACACCAGCACCACCTCTGTGCCAAGAGCAAAATGAGCGCTGCCATCCACAGCTACCGAGCATTCCTGCGCGTCGTCGCAGCAATGCCCGCGGGAGGGCGCGGCGCGGCCGTGCAGCAGGCGCGGTCGGAGCTGGCCTTCTTCAGAGACGTCAGCGACAAGGCGGAGGCGGCGCGATTAGTCGACGCGTTCGACGGGCGCATCGCGTACCTGCGCATGACGCAGCCGCGGCGGCCCTCGGCGCAGACCGGCCGGACGCGCCTCGTCTTTCGGAATGGCAAAAAGGTGGAGGCCCCCCACGGCGCGGAACGCGACAAGGCCAAGTGGTCGAACTGGGACGGCGGCAACATGGACCCGGACTCCGTCTCGCGCCACAACCGGTCGCTTAGAAGGGCGGGCTTCCGCGACAACGCGCACGCGAAGGGCTTCTTCTAGTAATACATTGTGTGTAAAAGAACAGGGGGCTAGAGGGGCGCGCCGAGGAGCGACGCATCGTCGGCGCTGAGGAGCGGGGCTTCAATCGAGCGGCCGGCCGGCCGCCACTGCCGCCCACCCCGGGAAGGCGGCGCCCCCGACGGGCTCCTGCGAGCCCCCGGCGCCCGTGGCGTCCGCGAGCGACGGCGCGTCGTCGTCGTCGTGCGCCGGGGCGGCGCCCGCGTCGACCTCGGCCAGGTCGACGACCAACCGCGCGTCCTCGTCGTCCGTGGAGCGCCGCTTCTTCCGTGCGAGGAGGCCAAGGATACCAGCCTTCGGCGGCGCGTCGGCCTCGAGGCCGGCAGCGAGGAGGCCGCAGGCCGCGCGGAAGCCTGCCTCCTCGTCCGCGTCGACCGGCGGGACCTCCCGCTTCCTCCTCCTCTTCCTCCGGCGCGGCGCCGGCCGCCGCGCCCGGCGCGCGGTTCATTCCTCGATTTTCGCGCTCAGGTCCGCGCGGTCCGCGGCGCGCAGCGCCTCGAAGCCCTCGACGTCCCCGACGTTATCAATAGTCTTCGTCTTCTTCGCGGCGCGTTCGAAGCTCTTGAAGATGCATGCCGGGTGGTACCAGTGCACGCGCACGGCTGGCACGTCCGCCCGCACGCGGGGCGGCACTTTGCCGACACGCACCTCCTCCGCGACAAACACGGTGTGGCACCGCTTGCACCGGCTCCGCCGGCCCTTGGCGTAGTCGGCGCGGAACGTGTTCGGACCCAGCAAGCCCGAAATCATGCCGCCAAGGCGCCCATAATTCGCCTGCGTGTGCTCCTCCTCGGCCATGGCGGCCGTGATTTGTTCCCGGCTCGCGGCGTCCGGGCGGTCCTGCAGTTCGCTGAGGATCCGGGCCGACGGGAACGCGTCCGATGCGGACTTGCGGACCACCGCCGTCGGTGGTGGTGGCACTCGTATCTCGTCTGCGATGGCGTCGAGCTGCTGGACGGCGACGTCGGTCGCGTTAGCCATCGACGCGGGCGGCTGAACTGTGCCCGTGTACGACGGGTCTGGGTGATACCTCGAAGCACGTACCTCGAGCGCGACCGGACCCTGGCCGCCTTCGAGGAGTATGTTCGCCGGCGCCGCGCGCCACGACTCCATCACGGGACGGGGAACGGGCGCGCGCCGCAAGGTTTCAGGCGCTCCCGCGGCGGCCGGTGACGCCGGCGGTGCGGCGGTGGGCGGTTTCTCCGGCGAAGCCAAGGCGCCCAATTCCATGGGGGGCAGGGACCAGGGCAGCAGGCGGTGCTGCGGCGCGGGCGGCGACAGCTGTACGGCGAGCATCGTGATGAAATCCGGTTCGACGCTTTGTTTGATGGCTGCGCGCGTCGCAGAAGGCAGCCTTGCGTGCTCAAAATGACAATATGCCGGCGCCGGCCGCGGAGTAGACTGCGCTGCCAATCAAATTTGACCTCGCGCCGATCACCATTTCCCGGTCAAAGAGAGGTCAAAGAGTCCTGGAACCGTAGTAATAGACTGCTCGTATTCTTCAACACAAGACGAAAGCACAGAAACACACCTTATCAATGCCTCGTCAGCCGCGTGACCGTCGCGGGCTTCGAGAGGCCCTCGCCGACGAGCGGCGCGGCTTCCGCGGCGAACCCGCGCGCCGTTGCGAGATCGGCGAAGTCCGTCTCGGCGCCGTGCCGCGTCACGTAGCCGAAGATCGCGCCGCGGGTCGGGGCGAGCGCAATGATCGAGTCGACGAGCGGTCCGTAGTTGCCCGTGTCGTACAACAGGTCGCTCCCTACAACCAGATCGAATCTCCCCTCTCGCAAGAGCGCCTTCACGTCATCTCCGTTGCCCCAAACGAGCCTTTTCGCCCGCGCCCGCTTTGACGCGACGTTGAGGTCGACATTTCGCTGGAGCCATGCTAATGTGGACATCTTGGTGCCATCGGAGAAGTTCGTCTCGACGTCCGGATCCGTCAACGTCACGTCGCAGTCCGTCGCCATCGCGAGGCCGACGCCGAGCAGGCCGACGCCGCTTCCCAATTCCAGCACCCGCGGCGGCCGCCCCAGGTCGCTCGCGAGGTCTGGTATGACATCAGTGCACAAATGCTCCAGCATTGGCCGCGCCACCGGCCACGGGCGACACCCGGTACGGTCCGCGACGCGCGCCGTGCGGCGCTTCGAGTCACGCGGCTGCTTCATGGGCGTCTCGAAGTAGTCCTGCGTGTGTACAGATGGACGCGACGCGAGGAGCGAGTGTGTTGGGCCGCGCCGGGGGCGCATGGGTGGCGCCCGACGCCATCGACGCGACGCGACGACCTGTAGCGCAGCTGGAGAGACGGACGCGGCCGCTTCACCACGCGCAGCTTGGCCGTCTTGCCGCCGATGTCCACCTTGGTCCACTGCTCGTTGGCCAGAGCAGAGGCTTCGCGCAGCACGACCAATGGTAGCACGACCAGAGGCAGCGCGACGGCGCGGCGGCGGAGCAGCATGAGTCCTAATGCCCTGATGCCCTGCTGCTTGCAAGAGAGCTGCGATTTGCGGTGTATCGTTGCTCCCGGACAATTGTTGGTGAGCTATGCGACCGTCGCAGGAACGCCTCCGCTGGTGGCTGCGTGGATGGCTAAATAAGCCCCCGAGCAAGTGAGATGTCCCACAAAACCCGTATGCACGGGTTTTTGCCCGACGCGATATCACAACAATCTAAGTTGCGGTGCAATGGGCCGGAACGCTGATAAGCGCCGCAAATCCAAGGCACGGGCGCAGAGCATCGCTGCGCTCGCGGCGGGCGCGCCAGCGGAGCCCGCACTCAGCCCGGAGGACCGCGCCGCCCTCGCCGAGCTGCACACGCAGCGCACCTTGACGTATGCGACGGGGGAGCACGACTGGCGGAGCCCCGTCGTCGACGCGATGGGTATGGAGGCGCTGGACCGGTTACCATCGGCGACGGACGGGTGCAGCCGGGGCGGGAGCCGGGGCACCGGCGCGGCCTGGTTGCGGAAGTGGACGACGCGAAACGAAAAAGTGAGGGAACGCATCCTCGAGGCTTATCTCGGCTTCTTGCAGCGCGTAGTGCTCCCGCACGTGCGCGAGGTCTGCGCGCGGCACGGCTCGACCTTATGCGACGAGGGCCTCGTCTTCCAGCGCGAGCCGAGCTTCCGCTGCCACGCGCCGTCGCCGCAGCCGACGGGGCGGCCGCACTCGGACTCGGACTACGGCCACAGCGTCTACGAACTCAATGTGTGGCTGCCGCTGACCCCGTGCGGCGGCTCCAACTCTCTGTGGTGCGAGTCGGCGCCGGGCGCGGGCGACTTCGTGCCGTTCGCGGCGGCCTACGGCGAGGCCGTGCTGTTCTGGGGCAATCAATGCCGCCACCACACGCTCGCGAACGACTCGGGAACGAGCCGCGTCTCGTTCGACTTTCGGTTTTTGTTCCGCCGGCTCTACTCGCCGGACATCGCGAATATCTACGGCGGCCCGACGGCCTTTCTGCTGGGCGGCTACTTCGACGCGCTCGATAACGAGGGGGCGCTGGACGCCGGCGTGGCGCGGCCCCGGGGGCACGGCGTGTTGTACCGCCAGGGCGACTAGTTTTGTTTCGTAATGGTATGTTAATGTTTTTCTATTAGCCCGAACCGCCGAGCCAGCCCCGCGCAAAGACTGGCGGTGTTTCGACGGCAGTGAGCTGTGCTCGCGAGTTTCGCAAGGTGGACGCACAATTCGTTGTGAGCGGGTGCGGGCGTCCGAGCACGCGCCGCGCGATCCGTTCCGTCTCCTCGAGCGTCGTAACGGCCTCGCGGAGATCGTCGAGCGTGGCGTCGGAGTCCCGACAGAGCGCTATCGCGTACACCATCCTCATCCTGAGCGTGGTTGAATCATAATGTCCCAGAACACGTCGCACCACGGGCATCGTTTTGCGCATCAGCGATTTGGCTTCGTCGAAGTGCTGCAAATCCACAAGGATCGCCATGTAGTTGCTTACTTCCCGGAGCGTTTCTCCATGTTCTGCGCCCTCGAGCTTCACAAACCCGAAGTAAACTTCCCGTCGCATGCTTAGGGCCTGCTCTTTCTTTCCGAGCGATTGATACGTGATCGAAAGATTGCCCAGCGTGGTGAGAATGTTTTGTTCAGGTGCGCCAAAGCGCCGCATCGTAAACAACTGGGCCTCCTTCACGGACAACGCGTCCTCTTTGACCGACGCGAGACAAACCGTCACGGGCCTCGTCCTCATCCAGGGAATCCACGTAGCATTTGAGCATGAGCGGCGGTTAAGGAAACACGACGACGCGTCGTCGACGCGGTGCCATATCAGGAAAATACAAACAGATTTTGTCGTTGGTTTCCTGCAACAAACGCCCGAGGACCGCGTGGAGATGATAGCTAAATTCAAGCGAGTTGTTAGAATGCTGGAAGCGTGTGTGGACCTCATGGAAGCTGCGCATCGTTTTAACACGTCAAGAGCAGACGTAGACGGAAAGAGGAGACTAAAACAGTTCCACGAAGAGCAACGGCTGCTGCGCCGCGACTTGGAGTGCGCGGTAACGAACCAAGCAA
>Ga0302122_10000567_pt1 | contig 22954 bp, 13 predicted proteins | sample CB21_SCM_MG_FD_203115 | JGI IMG/M metagenome (GOLD analysis project Ga0302122, IMG submission 203115) | Marine microbial communities from Western Arctic Ocean, Canada - CB21_SCM | ecosystem: Environmental > Aquatic > Marine > Oceanic | place: Canada: Western Arctic Ocean | collected 2017-09-28
GCCCTTGTGGTTCACGAGCCAGCTGTTCCGGGTCCCAGGCTCGCGCTTGAAGTTGCGCCCAGGCCGGTAGTCCACGGTGTCCAGGGAGGAAAAGCACCGGAAGCACTGCAGGCGGGGCCGGAGCGCGTTCTCCGTGGCGACCCAGAACAGGGGCGTCTCCGCGTTCGCGATGCCTCGATCGACCACCTCGTCGACGTACCACGCCTGGTCCTTGTACGCGGAGATAGAAGGCGACCGCCACAAGTGGGCCCGCTTGATGGCCTCGCCCCACAGCGGAATGCACGAGTAGCCCGCGCCGCCCGCGCCGCACGCGGCTTTGCGCGTGCACTCGTAGTCGTAGGGCCGCCGCTGTGTTGGATTAGAGCCGTTCATGGCCCAGAGCTGCAGCCACTGCAGGGCCGCCTGGTCGTGGGGGTGGCACTGGGCCAGGCCGTCCCTAGCTACCGCGAGCCACTTCCTAACCACCTCCCTGCCTTCAGTACTCCCGCGCATCAGGAACACGCCCGTGTTCAGTCCCCTATAGTTCCCTAATACAACATGTCGATCGGACGGCACGTCGGCCACATAGGTCTCAAGCCCGACGTCAAACTGTTGTGGGTTGACCCACGCGTCCGCGTCCATCCAGCAGTACCATTTTGCTGAACGATACTTGCGCATGGCGTCCCGGAGCATCAGGATCTTGGAGAACTCCCAGGGCAGCCTTTTTTCAAAGTGCGACGCGTGCACCGTCTTGCGCCGCAACAACCGGTCGAACGTGTCCGCCACGTAAAAGGCGAAGCCATAGCCCCTTTTAAGCGCGTAGGCGCGCTTGTTCAGCGCCAGATCCACGTCGGCCTTGGCGTTGTTGCCCTCTCGGACATTGACGCCCGACACAATGACGAAAGATGGGTCCCGCGGCTCTTCTAGAGTCACGAAGCCGTGCATGCACGGCAGTCGCAAATCGCCGGCACTTCCTAAAATGCGCGCCGCCAGCGCGTCTCTTTTAGATGCGTCGTCCTCGAACGTCACGAGCCGGTCGAACATTGCACTTCGCACCTTCCGCCGCTCGGCCTGCACGTCGGCGCCGGCGCAGCCCGGGGCGCACTTCGTGCAGATCAGGGCCGCGGGGATGGGGGCCGTCGGTACTTCGAGATCGAAGGCCGCGTCCAACAAAGCGTCCGGCGGGCTCTCCGAAGTCCCCGGGCCCTCTAACTGCTTGGCGCGGTAGGCCCTTAAACTATCGGCGAGCCGGGTCGCCTCGTGGGCGCCTCGGGCGGAGGCCCAGCCAATAAGCGTCGTGGTCAAATCTGCGACCGTCGCGCCGCCCGGTCGGACGGGCGGCGCCGCGGCGACGTATAACGCATCCCCGTGTAACGACGGGAGCGCGCCCCAGAAATCATGAGCGAACGTCCGGCACGGCGTCCACGCGTCGAGGTCCAGGCTTAGTATCAAAGCGGCCGCGGCGCTCCCTGCGGCGTTCAGCTCCGTGATGAGCGACTCCGTGACGCGCGACGTCCGCGCGGATGTGGTCGTGGTGCCCAGCGCGGTCAAGTGCCGTTGCAGCCCGGCCCGCTCCGCGACCTTCCACAGCTCCTCCTGGAAGGCCTCCCGCTCCTCCTCGCGGGTCCAGCTGGGCGTCTGCACGAGGACCGCCGTGTGTGCCGCGCGCGGCCCCTTGAGCTCCTTCACGATGCGCAGCGCGGACCGGCGCGAGCTCTGGCTGGAGGCGTGCAGCGTGAGCCGCAGGGATGGTGGTATTACAGGTGCGGACTTGACCGGCTTGTGGTCGTCCAGCGCCCAGTTCGTGACCTTGGCCATGATGCGCCCGTAGAACTTGAGGGCCTGCGCGTCCTCGGCGAGCTCCTTGGCCGTCCTGGGCTGGTAGTTCTCAGCGTAGCGCTGCTCGTCCGCGAGCGCGATGGCCTTCGCGCGCGGGTCGATGTCTCGGTTTGCGGCGGCCACCGCGGCGCAGATGAGGAGGGCATGCATGCTGCTCCTTTATGTGCGAGAGAGAGTTGAACGGGCAGCACGCGAAACTGCCCAATTGCTACGACGACGTGCGAGTTACGGCTCCTTTTGCCAAGCTACGGTCGCAGCGCTGCATGCAGCATCATTAGCCTGATAAACTTTCAATAACGCCACGCCCCGCTGCTTTGCCCATTAAATTTGTTAAATTCGCCGCGCAAAACCCGGGCCGAAATAAAAGTGCGGGTTTGGCGGGATCGAGTAACAGCACTCGCGACCAGTGTTACCTTGATAAAAAGGGCACTTCTCATTCGGAACTTAACGCGCCATCGTCTCGGCCCGCGGACCGCCCCCCCCGTCGCCGCCGCCGCCGCCGCCGCGGTATGGGTACACGACATGCTCGAATATGGCGGACGCAAACCACACCTCCGCCGGCATGCTGTCCTTGGTGCGGGGGAGTTTGATGCTGTGCGACTCTACGGCCACCGGCGGCCCCCCGGGGCAATAGCAACACGGCATGCGCTGGTGCTGGATCGGCGACCGCCCGGGCCCGCTCGCGCCCGGCACGAATAGCGCCCGATGCATCCCGGCGTCCGGTTCACCCGCGACCGCACGGTATAAGGGCACGTCGCGGAAGGGTAACATGCAGGCTGGAAACGTCACACCCTTGAGCGTGTGCTGGCCGACCGTCATGTCCGCGTCGGGACAACATGTCGGGCAGCACGCCGCGCCCCCCTGGGAGACGAGTGGGTACGCGACCCCGTCCTTGAGCACGCGCGCCGAGGAGGGCGCGTTGCACGAGCAGGGTTTGGGAAGGCCGTCCAGGTGGAGCTGCGCCGCCTCGACGGTGTGATCGGCGATGCCGCCGCGGCCGTCGACCGACGAGAGGTACACGGGGATCACCAGTCCTTGATACGGGTTCTGGCAGCACTGCCCTTGCATGTTTTGCATGATCATCGCGTACGTAAGCTCCAAGGCAAAGGCCGGCCGCGCGCCGGCGCCGTGCACGTCGTCCGCGACGTAGCCCGCAAACGCGTGGGCCCCGCCCCTGGAATTGCAGGATACGGTGACCAGGTGGTCGACGAGCACGACGGGGCCGCTGGGCGAGGGCGCGTGCGCCCTGGGGGCGGGCACGGCGATCGTGAACTGCGCGCCCGGCCCCAGGCCCGGCGGGATCTGGACCTGGATCGGTTGTCCGCTCGGATCATTGAACTGGACCAGGGTGCCCGGGGGCGCGCCGTCCGGGACTTGTACCGTGATCATGGTCTGCGGGGCAGCGTGCATGACCGAGGCCATGTACGGGACCTCGCAGGCACGAAGCAGAACCTGGCTCGCAGACCGAGCTCACGTAAGCGCAATGGGCAGCCTACACTGTGCACGCGCGCGGGAGTTTACTAGTAAGCTGGAGCTTAACACCTGGAATGCTCGGCGCGGTTCGGGCATTGTGAGTGCGGGTCTGATCCGATCGATCGGCTGCCCAAAACGCGGTCATGGCAGCAGCCCAAAGCATCTAACGCGCCGCCCCGCTACCGTACGACTTTGCGCAGGACTCGTGCTCACCACGGCGGCTATAGCAGATTGGGCCTGGGCCGTCGCGGGACTTTTAGTGGGCATCCCGGCCTGCGCCCAGCTCAACTGTTACATCGAACGGAAGCGCGACGAATGCGCGCGCAACGATGACGCGGTAGGCGAGCCGTGACATGTGCGACGACGCGCCGGAGGGCCTCTGCGCGACGGGCGCGTTCCTGCTGGGCTGCCTCGCGGGCGGCACGGGCGGGTTCGTGGCGGGGCTCCTCGGCCACGAGGCCCTGGGCGTCTTCGGGGGCGTCATCTTGGGCGTCCTCGCGGCCGCGTACCCGGACGGGCCGCCTAGAACCGCGGTCCTCGCCGTGATGAGCGCCGCGGCGCCGGTGAGTTTCGCGAGCTGCGCTGCGTTACGAACGGAGGACCCCGGCGTCCTCTTCGCGTGCGCGGTCACCACGTCCGGCGCCGCGAGCCTCGCCCTCTTCGCGAGCGGGGCCCTCGCCGCGAGCCGCCGGGCGCGCGTCATGATCGAGGAGGCGCTGCTCAAGGAGACCTCGGTCTAGGACTAGGAATTCCAACCTTACTAGGACTGCGTCGACCGCTCTTCTCGAATAGCCCCCCGCGTGCGCCGCTTCCGCCGTACCGTCTTCCGCTTGCGCTTGGCGGTCTCCGCGGGCCACTCCTCGTCGAGCTCGTCCAGGAAGGCGCCCACGTCGGACGACACCGTGCACATGGCAGAACGCGTCGCGTACTCCTCAACTTCTTCAATGGAGGGCCAGGACACGGAGACGGCGCCCACTTTATCCGCCTTGTCGCGCAATCGCCGAATTAAACGCGCCTCCTTGTCCTCCTTCCGCTGTAGGGCCGCGCCTTCCTCTTCCCGCCGTCGACGCGTCTCGATGCGCACGACCTTATGAAAGCAGTTCAGGAACTCCGAGGCGTCCACCAGGCCGGTGCCGCTCTGGTCCAGGACCCCCATCAACGCGGCGAGCTCGGCGGGAACTAGAGTGATCCGCAAACAGACCCGCAAGTAGTGTTTTAAAGCAGTGGCGTCCATGGAAGCACCTCCTTTAAAAGGTGCGAGATCCGGCGCCGCCGCGCCAGACAAAGCCCCGCGGGCGATCTTGGCGAGCTTGCCCAAAGCAGAGGCCTCGTCCGCCTCCGTGTACTCCTCGGGCACGTACGTGTCTTCGTCTTTGGCGAAGAAGCGCTCGTGGATCTGGTCCTCCACGTCCTTCCGCCGCCGTTGGCGCTGTTCCCGGGACCGCCGTTCCTCATCGAAGCGCGCGCTTCTTAATTCGGCGCTGAGTCGAAAGAAGCGGGAGGCGAACTCACAGCCGTCCACGAGGCCCTCTTCGTTCGCGAAGAAGGCCATGACCGCCGCGAGCTCCGCGCTATCCAGGTGCACGTTGAACACGAACCGCAGTTGCTGCCAGAACTGGCTTGGTGTCAAAGGTCCGCCGTCCGCGAAAGAGTCTAATGAGGGTCCTTTCGGGGGCGGACTCCACGCCCCCGCGGCTGTTTCTAATTTCCTTAACCCTCGATCCCGCTCTTCGTCGGACCAGGTCTCGGCCACGTGGACATGAGAGAGCCGCTCGTGCTTCGCCCTCACTTGTAATTCCCGCTGTTGTTTCCTTTCTAAAAAATAGGAATTGTCCTCCTTGGCGTGTTTCTGCCGCTGGACCTTCTCCTTCCCTTTGACGTCCGCTAAGTGCGCGGCAAATTCTCTGGCAGCGACGGTGCCGTCGCCGTCGTTGTCAAACGCGCAGAAGAGCATGCCCAGTTCCTTGGCGTTGAGCTTCACCCCCAAACTACGCATCTGCTTCGTGAAGGCCTTCGGATCCAAGTCCGCGCCCGTCCCCAGCTGGCGGAGTTCGGCCCGGTTGATGGCCGAGGCGCCTCGGGCCAACTTCCGCCGTGTCAGCGCCCAGCGGGGCGAGTCGAGCATCGCCCTTCGTTCATAAATGTGCGGCAGGATGAGGGAGCCCCGCGTCGAGAGCGCCGAGGCGTCGTCGGGGTTGTAGATGGACATGGTCGGCTGAGGCTGGCGGCGCTGTGGTCCCTCTCCGCTCGCGGGCAGCGTTCTATCGAAGTCGGCGGCGCGCGATAATGGCGTAAGGCAACCCCGCAGCGTCCCTTGGTCCTGGCGGGCGGTCCCGCGTACGTGACCGAGCGCGCGGCGTTTGGCCTAACGCGGAGCTCCGGAGATGAGGGGGTCGACCGGCGGCGCTTCGACGGCCCCCTCGCTCTTCTACGTACTCGAGGGACGCTTCCGGCGCGCCTAGGCGAGTGGTTGCCTCTGCCCAAATCGGGTTCGGGTTCGCGTGGCGCTCAAAAGTTTGGAGACGTCGCGCCACGCTCGTCGCGAGCACCACCTTTGCTGGACGGGTGGAGCTGCAAGCTGGTCAATAGCGAGGAGCGATATCTGCTCCATTCGTGCCCTTCACCGCGCCTAGCCCCTGAGTGATACGGGTGCTGCCTGTCGCCTGTTTACCGGGTCCCGCCGCACGGGTGATCGATCATGGTCAAGCACGCCGCGTTCATGCGCCGCAAGGAGAAGGGCAAGGTCGAGGCGCCCGCCGCGCCGAGCGCGCCCGCGCCCGCGCCCGAGGGAACCGTTGCCGCACCTACCGACAAGCTCCAAAACGCCCTGAAACGGGCGGCCAGTTGGGGCGCGCCGGCGCCCAAGCCCACGGGCTCCGGGGGCGCCGCGGCGCCCCGGCTCCCGAAGAAGTCGTCGTGGGGCGCGCCCGTGGCCAAGAAGAGCGCGTCCTGGGCCGCCGCGCTCGGCGGGACCGGGAAGCCCAAGCTGAGCTGGAGCCAATTAGGCGGCGCCGCCAAGGACAAGGCCAACAACGTCATCCTGGGCGAGCCGCGCAAGCCCAAGAGGAGCTGGGGGAGTACGTTGGGGAAGGAGGCCGAAAGAGCATCTTCGGAGGAGAGCCCGCGGTCCGTCGTCGGAAGCCCTATTCAATCATCAAAAGAAGCGTCAAGTCTAAAGCGCGGCTGGGGCGACGCCATTGGCCAGCCGACGCCCAAGAAGCTGAAGGTGGACCCCGAGAGTTGTGTTGTATTAGCCTGTAAATACGACACGCCCCGCCAGAAGCCCGAGTGCGCGGACCACGTGCGGTTGGACGCGCTACAAAAGCTGTACCCCTCGTTTCGCGTCGTGGGCTGCTCCGAATACAGACCTTCAGCCAAGGCGATGAACGCGAAATTGGGCAAAGCCGACGACGTCATCATGGGCCAAGCTAAAGAGAAGGACGAGACACATATAAGTGCGAACTTCAAGAAGACCCTGAAGGAGATCCTGCGGGGTCGGAACCCCAAAATTCTTATGCTCGACTACTTCTGGCTCCAGCCTGGCTACTACGAACAAAGATACGGCATGAACTTCCTCCAAAGTAGTGTGGACTCCAATGTGGGGTCCAAGATAAGGGAATTGTTTATTTCTCATCAATGCCAGGTCATGTTACTACCATGTGATAGTCGGGGCTCCGTGACGGAAATGTACGAGGCGTCCTTCGACGACCGGCCGGACTGCGTGTGCATTGAGTTCGTCTCGGAGGTCGATGCGTTGAAGCACCACCCCCTCGTGCGCGCCACGAGGCACATCGACGACGAATTACGGGCGCTGGCTGATAGAGTACAACATAGCAAGGGCCGGTGGCACGAGATGCAGATGCTGCGCCTGGCGAACCCGCAGCCCTTCCTCGTCGCGTATCGGCGCGGCTTAGATTGGAGGAGGTATTTAGACGAGCGGTGCATTCTGGGCGAGGCTTCACAACCGTCGCTGGTGGATGTTCGGCCGCCACCTATCCTGAAGCGGAAGTCTTCCGTCAGTCCGCCGCCGGAAATACTGGACGTGTCGTCGGACGACGAGCCCGTTGGGGTTCTACTGAACAAGCCCGAACCGGTAAAGTTCATCCCTCCTTCTGCGCGGTACGACGACGTTTCCTCGGACGACGAGCCCGTGGGCTTCCTGGCCTAAATTTTATACTATGTACAATTACTTCCTGGCTAGCCCCCGATCTTGACCATGGGCCGGTTCGCCGACGCGTGTTTGGCCACGTCCGCGGCGTCCTCGTACCCGCCGTGCTTGAAGTGCTTCTTTTGGAGCGCGGCCTGGATGAGAGTTCCCAATTCAATATCGGAGCTACCGCTCCGTAGCGCGTCCCGCAAAGAGACGCTGTCGCCACCAAAAAGACACGTTTTCAAATTCCCGTCGGCCGTCACGCGCACCCTATTGCACGTGCCGCAGAAGTGCTCCGACATGGAGGTGATGAAGCCCACTTTGCTGGAGCCGGCCGTCCACCACTTGGTCGTGTCGTGGGGGTCCTCGGACATCAACGGTGTCAGGTGCGAAAGCGTCGCGCGCATCTCGGCATAGGGTACTAAGCGTTTCGCATCATAGGCGTTCCCATCGAAGGGCATCCACTCGATGAACCGGATTTTGACCCTTGCATCCCACCGCTCGGCGAAGGCCCGGAGCTCGCGGTCGTTTTCGCCCCTTAACACGACGCAATTGACTTTTGTGTTGATCCCGAGAGACGCGCAGGCGTCGATGGCGTCCAGGACGCGCTGGTGCGTCTTCGCGGGCCGCCGCGTCATCCTCGAAAACGTGTCCGGATCTAATGAATCCAGGGACACGTTGACGGAGTCGACGCCGGCCTCTGCGAGGCCGTCGATGAGTCGGACGCCATCCTGTTTCCCGAGGAGCTTCATGCCGTTCGTCGTGAGGCCCAGGGACGTGATGTTCGGGTTCTGGGACCGTATGCTGGAGCAGATCGGGACCAGGTCCCGTCTCAACGTCGGCTCGCCGCCCGTGAGTCTTACCTTCGACGCCCCGGCCCGCGCGAAGACGTTCACGACCCTTTCGACTTCTTGTGCCGTCAACAATTCCTGTGACGGGGTGAGGTCGGGCACGCCTCCGGCCGGCATGCAGTACCTACACCTCAAATTGCACCGCTCCGTGAGGCTCACCCTTAAATAGCCGTGGAAGCGCTCGTAGCGGTCCGTCAGGACCGCGTGGGGCAACGCCTGCGTCTCGCGCTCCCAGTGGTCATCGAGGGGCGGGAGGACCGACCGCCGCAGAAAGTCCGCGAAGGAGGGCCCGCCGGGGCCGAGGCCCCGGCGCGGCGCCGCCGTCGACTTCCGTCGTACAACGAGTCGCCGCCGCGCGCGCGCGTGCAGCCGGAGAAGCATGGCTGCAACTTTGCAATTTTGTGCTGTCTGCTTTTGCTTCGCGATTCGTTTGCGTCGATCGCTACGCGTCGGGTTTTGTCTACTGTGGTGCGTAGGCGCAGCTACGTGACTGCGATTGCACCGCTGCAGTCACGGTGATGGCAACTTTTGCAGTGCAGAGTTGACGAAGAAACCCGCGTGCATTCGCAGGTGTCGTAACGGGTGCGAGGACAATGGTGGCGTAGATGTAGAGGCGAGAGTGAAGAGGAGTGGACGAACAGCACTGAGTTACTAGCAAAGTCCCAAAGTTCCTCATCCTGCACAGGCTGCCATTGTGCTGCTCGGCGCGAGGCATAGTGAGCGGTGCGCTGCAGACACGCTGACGACGCCCGTATTGTGAGGCGCTGGCTACGCACGCAGGGCAGCCCTCTCGCTCTCTTGCCCACTCCCCACCCCACAATACCCGGGGCAGCCAACCATGGTGCTCGCCCTCCTCAAGAGGCCCTTCGTCTGGCTCTGGGCGCTGGTCACCGCCCCCTTCCGCTGGGTCTTCGGGAAACGGCGGCAGCGCCGCGGCCTCTTCGGCAAAATCGCGGACTTTGCGCAGGCGCAGAGTCCGCGCCATATCATCAAATTTGAGCGGCCGGGGAGCACGGCGCCCGTCGAGTGCCTCGAGGATGAGCCGCCGCCGCCCAAGAAGCGCGGCTTCACGCAACGCACGGCGAGCACGAAAGTGCAAGCGCGTTGGCGGGGGACAAAGATCCGCCGGGCGCCCGCTCCGACGCGGCGGGTCCGGGAGCGCTCGGACGGGTCCCAAGGCATCCACCGCGACGTGCATCCCTTGGTCAGGGACGCCATTTTAGCCAGGCGCGCGATAGCGCACTGTAGGCTCCGGGAGCAGGTTGGTTTTCTAATCTATATCGCGTGGCCGCTGCTCCGAGTCGTGAAGAAATGTTTAAGATGCTACCTCGGGTGTGTGATCCGGGCGCTCATCTTCGTCGTCGTGCAACTGCCCATGCTGGGCCGCACGCGAAGGGGCTTCAAGTGGCCTCTGCTGACGGCGGCGTGCAACGCCTTCCTCACCTTATTTTGGCCGCGCCTTCGCGTTATTGTGTCCAACGTGTTGCGGGACCGCGTCTTAGGGATCGTGAACGAGCTTTTATCTGAAATGCCCAACGCGCCGATTAAATCCCTCGCGTCGCTGGAGTGCAACCTCGGGCGGCGGGCTATCGTGGTCGAGGAGGCCTGGCTGAGCACGAGCTACCACTCTTATCATTTCCTCGACCTGCACCTGGTGTGCTCCCTCGAAGGCGACACGCTGGAGCTGGTCTCGGACCTCTGCGTCGACCGGCATAACAAGCTCCTCCCGCAGCTCACGGCGGTCGTGAGAGGATTGTCCTTCCGGTCCGAACGCTTGAAGGTCAAGTTCGGGCCCCTGTCGTCGTCCCTCCCGTGCTTCGGCGCGCTACAGGTCGCGTTCGCCGAGGCGCCGTCCATCAACCTCAAAGCGAACGTGACTGCCCTCGAGAGCATCCCTTTACTCGTTTCGTTCTCGCTGATCAACTCCTTCATCGAGGGCCTGGTCCAGAAGCTGTTGAGGAACCACTTCCAGTGGCCCCGGGCTTTGATCGTCCCCAGTAAGTGCTGGGCCCACAACCTGGGCGCGGACCCGCGAAGTGACGCGGAGTGGTGGGGCGACGGTGTGCGCTTGGAACGGCAGCGGGAGCTCGTGAAGGGAACTTTAGCATTGAACGTCTACGACTGCGCGACGAGTGGACCCATGCCTCTTGATACGAGGACGTTCTACGTCAGAGCGACGGTCGGGTCTACGGTCAAGGAAGCGCCTTTGCAGCTGAACAGTGCCTCGCAGGAACCGCAGGCCACCTTTTCCTTTGCCATGAAACCGGACGTCGATAATATGCTCGTCGAGGTGCGGGAGCGGTCGCTCACGAGAGAAATGACGGCCACGACGGTGTTGGACCACGTCGTGTACTACGCGGGGCCGGGGCCCGACCATCGCAAACGCGAATGTACAAAGGTCAACGACCTGTTGCTCGGCCGGGCTACGTTAGACCACGTGCAGTCCATCGATTCCTTACCGCCCCACGTCAAGGTGAGGAGAGCATTACTTCTGGAGAAGAAGGGGTCCAGTCTGAATGCGGCGTTGACCAAGATGAACACCCACACCTTAAAGATGGGCCGGAAGATGTACCACGCCCAAGAAGAGGTCATGCAGGAGGCCGGGGTTTGTTGTGGCTGCCGTAAAGATAAGAGGCGCCACAAGACGTCCAAGGTGGCCAAGCGGACGCGGCGGCGCGCCGTGAGTAACGGCGCCCTCCCATCCAAGCCCAGCTTCGCGGACGAGAGTACGGGCTTCCGGGCGACCCAGCTCAAGGTGGGGCTCGAGTGGGCGCCTTCTTTAACCTTGCAGCGGCACTTCCACCACCGCCTCCTCCTCGGCGTTGTTCTATGTCTGGTCCTGGCGCTGGGGCGGCTCCTCTACGCGGAGATCGCGTCGTCCTGGGGCCAAGTTTTTGCCCATGTTTGCGGCCACGCGGTCGTGGTCTTTATGATTGGGTTCCTGACGGCGCCCTTCCTCGTGACGCTGGGCATGCGGCTCCTGCACCGCGTGCACGCGGCGGACGAGGTGGTGGCGGAGGATTGGTGAGTTTTGTTTTGTTATGAATTCTCAACTTATGCAGCACCCCTCCGCCGGCTGGGGGCTCTCGCCCTCCAGGCACGCGGCTAAGACCCGCGCCCGGAAGGCCCCTTGCGCTTGGGTCGCCGCGTCCTGTGCGATGTCCGTGTAGCTACCGCCCAGCTTCCGCTTGCCGCCTTTATTCCTGGAAACGAACAGGGCCTGCTCCGTCGCGCCCAGCATCCTAGCGGCAAACGTCCGCAGGCGACCCACGGGCTCCGTCGGCGCCCCGAGCCAGTCCTCGGCGTTCTCCGAGGGCAGGCAATCCACCTCGGCCACGAACCCCCTCAGTACCAGCACCAATTCCTCCGTCTCCAGGTTGGCGTAGGCCGACGGCGCCGTCCAGTTCCTCGCTTTCTTTTCAGGTGGTTCAAACAGCCCGTCCGGCGCCGGCGGGAGTTGTTTGGCATACAAGGCGTGGAGTTCGGCGAGGCGCCGCGAGCATTCTCGTAAATGATCCTGCGAGACGCAGTTGGACGCGGCGTGCGAGTTCAGGAACAACGGGTTGGTCCGCTCTAACCCGTAGACGTCGCCATTTGGTCCGCGCGCGCCCTCGCAGCTTCCTTCGATGCGTTGGAGTTCATCGGAAGAAAGCACGAGTTGCTCCGCTTTCCCCGCGTCCTTGACGTGCTCCGCGGCGCGCGCGCCCAGCACCACGGCCTTGACGCCGGTCTGGGCTAAAGCCCAGGCCACGGCGACCATGGACAAAGTGACGCCGTCCCGAGCCGAGGCTACACTATCTAGGGCTTCCAGCACTTTCTGGAAACGCGACCACCCCCCGAACTCCTCCACTAAGACTAAATTCGAGCGGAAATTCGGATGCGCGTCGGGCGACGGTTCGGCCGCCCCGAGCCACTTCTTGGACAGGAGGCCGCCCATCAACGCGCCGTGGGCCAGTAAGCGGACGTCGTGACTGACGCATAAATCCGCCAATCCGGACGCCAACGCTCTTCTATCGACAACGGACAAGTTGACTTGCACGCAGGAGATGCGCGGGCAGCCCGCGGCCGGCGCCTCCAGTAGATGCTGCAACGATTGCGCATCGACGTTGGTCAACCCCACATCTCTAACCACGCCGCGCACGCGCAGCGCTTCCAGGGTTTTTAAAGCGGCGTCGAAGCCTTGCTCGGACCAGTCGCCCCAGTGCAAGTAGACCAGGTCAATGACCGCCGCGCCTAATCGGTTGGCCGACCGCCACACACTGGCTTCCACGCATCTCGCGACCGCGCGCTCGCCCCGCCGCCGCGCTTGCGCGTCGCCCGCGAGGCATTTCTGGGTGATGTGCCGGTCGGGGACGACTTTGGTATGTAAGCGCACGGCGTCGGCCAACGCTCGGTGCTGCCCGCGCGCGGTCGCGAGGAACCGTCCGACCAACTCCTCGACGCCCGCGTAGATGTCCCCGCAGTCGAAGGCGCGGCTGCCCACGACGGCGTGGGCCGCACACGCCCGCCGCGCCACGTCGTCGGCCTTCTCCGGGTCTTCCCGGTTCAGGCGCCAGGTGCAGCTCCCGGCCACGATCCGCGCTTCCGCGTCGTCCGACAGTTCCTTGGGCCGCGCGCCCCCGAGCTTCGTCGCGACCGGCCGCTTCTGCTGGCTCTTCAGCCGCTTCAAGAACGCCGCGCCGGCCGCCTCGCCGCCGTCGATCTTGTCCAACGTCCGATTTAATGCTAAAGGCGAGGCCACCGGGGCCGTGTTCTCGGGGCTCTCGAAGGTGACCGTCACCTCGCCACTTTTTTTGAGCCGGAGCGCATGGACCAGGTCGCCCTTGCAACTCACGGCCACGCCGTCGACCTGCACCACGCGCCAGTGCACCACGCCGTAGCGCGCGGCCTTGATCGCTCTAGAATCGGGGTCGTTCACCTTCCGCACTTGGAGGTGGTCGTCTACCGAAATGCCGAGGCTCGCGCCGGCGGGGAACGGGATCTGCTGGCGCAGGCGCTCGTCCATGGCGCGCCTATCTTCTTTTTCTACGGTGTGTTGATCTTGGTGCAGTGCTCGGCGTGCGCGCGTCCAGTTATGGTGAGCTTGCTGCAGGGCACACTAATCGAAGTACTGATCCGCAGCGTATAGTTGAGTCGAGCAATGCCAATCTCGCAGGCACGAGCAGCAACAAGTGATGGGCCGTGTCATCGATCGCAGCTTGTGAACCCGCGCCGATCAGCGTCGGATTCCTCTCGCCGCTCGCAGGCGTCGGTCTTATGGGTCGGCGGACGACTACGGAACCGCGTTTCGGCATTTCGACGGCGAAAAAGTTAAGAGCCTACCCCACTAGCAGGCTTACGAGGGAAGTTTACGCGCCTCTACCGAGGCATGGTCACGACGACCCCGGCAGCCGCAGCTGGTCCAGGTACCGCTCCAGCAGCTTCGGGTGGCAGAAGCCGTCGCACTCGTGCACGACGCACTGGCCGAACTGCCGCGACGAAATAATTTTGGCGCCGTTGATCGTGACGCCCCCGTCTTCCGTGCCCCCGAAGCCGAAGAGGCCGCCCACGACCGTGGGCGCGACGTCGATGCGCCCGCCGGCGGTCATGACCGAGGACGACTCGTACAAATCCTCTTTGCTGACGGGGTCGTTGATGACGTGGAAGGCCCCGATCTTCTCGTTGATCTCCCCTTCCGCGGGTCCGTGAGCTGGGCCCGCTGCTTCTCGTCTAAAGCCGCGAAGACGGACTCGTTCGGCGCTAGGACCGTGTAGCCCGCGTCGTCCTTGAGGCCGCGCCACAGGCCCTTGTTCTGGAAGACCAAGGCGGCGAAGGCCGGGAACTCGTCATTCAAGCACGCCTCCACGTCCGCGGTGTTGGCGAGGCGCGTGGCTCTTAGAGTGCGTTGCGGCGGCACCAGGGCCTGGGTCGTCGCCGCGGTGAGCGCCAAGGCTGCGAGGCGCATGGTGGGCGGTTTTTCTCGGTCCCTACGATCGGCTGAGCAACCACCGCTGCAAACGTGTGCCAAACGCGTCTCGGAGCGCATCTGGATCGGAGCGAAACCCGTGTAGTAGAATTTAGGGCGCGCCGTTTTTTAGTGTTTTTAGGGCCGGCGAGCGCAAAATGCAGTCCACAGCATCGCACAACTGCTAATTGGGTCTCTCGCACTACCGTCTGGCAGCTCTATACGCTGCAACGGCACAAAACGCGGCCAGCGTCGAGCACAAACAAGCAGCCCCGCAGTGCGCACTCCAGCGCGACGCGACGCGTGCGATCGCAGTGAAGTGCTGGGTGTAGAGCACAAACAAGCAGAGCGCGCCGAGATGAGTACCGGGTACGCCGTCTGCGCCGCCTGCGACGGCGAGGGCGACGTGGCACCCACGGACCTGTCGGACCGCCAGAAACGGCGCCTCGCATACAAGGGGACGGCGCCGCGGCGGCAGCCGTGCAACACGTGCGCCGGCCGCGGCGTCGTGGTAACAACACGCGTACAACCCGGCCCGACGAACCCCCGGGTCGCGGTCATCGGCGGCGGCCTCGCCGGCTGCGCCTGCGCGCTCGCCCTCAGGCAGCGCGGCGTCGCCTGCGCCGTCTACGAGGGCGATGCGTCGCAGAACGCGCGGCCGCAGGGCTACGCCCTGACGCTCCAGCAGGGCGCGCGCGCGCTGCGGCAGCTGGGCGTGGCGGTGCGGGGCACGACCCCCAAAGGCCACGCGTCCTTTGACCGGAGCGGCGGCGCGCTCGGGGCGTACGCGCCGGCGCAAGCGGACCGGCCGCGGTCGCGGGCGCGGGCGGCGAACGTCGTGTGCCCGCGCCGGCGCGTGCGCGACGCCGTGGCCGCGGAGCTGCGCATCCAGTACGGCCGCCGGTGCGCGTCTGTTGATGAGGGTGTCGTGGTTTTTGAGGACGGGAGCCGCGAGGGGTCGTTCGCGGTGGTCGTCGGCGCCGACGGCGTGAGAAGTAGAGTGGCGCAGGCAAAGCCGGCGTACCTCGGGTACGTGGTGGCGCTGGGCATCGCGCCGTCGGACGCCGTGCCGGAGCACCTGCGCTCGTTCACGTGGCAGTGCCTGGACGGCGCCGGCCAGCGCATGTACTCCATGCCCTTCGACGGGCGCACTGAGGCGAGCACGGACCCCGGCGACAGCGTCCGGGAAACGGGGGGCGACCGTCGCGTCATGTGGCAGTTCTCGTGGCGAGAAGCCGAAGGCGCGGCGCGGCGCGTCGCCAGGGCGGGCGGGTGCGCCATTCGAACCGCGGCCCTCGCGCATGTCGAGGGCTGGGCGGCCTTCGTCCCCGCCCTGGTCGCGGCGACGGCGCCGGAGGATATCGTGGCCTACGCGCTAGTCGATGTGGAGGAGGTGCGCTGTGTCGTGGACGAGCGCACCGTGGTCATCGGCGACGCAGCGCACGCCATGTCGCCCTTCAAGGGCCAGGGGGCGAACCAAGCGCTAGTGGACGGCGTCGAGCTCGCGAAGTGTCTGTACCGCGTGCCCGCGTTGCGGCCGCCGGCCGCGCCGGCGCCGCCGCGCGGGCCGCTCGCGCTCGCCGAGGCGCTCGCGGACTTTGAGCAGGAGTGCGTGGCGCGCGTGACCCCGAAGCTCGCGCTCTCGCGGGCCAACGCCCACCTCACGCACGCGGCGTCGGCGCTGGCGGTCGGGGACGTGCCGCGGGCCGACGCGGCGCGGGCGCATGCCGCCGCTGATGTTTTGTGATGTTATTAATATGGCCTGTTTAAGTGTCTATTTTATGTTGTTTATCTTAGAGGACCCCTCCTAGCTCTTCTGTATCTTGTGTTTCATTCGTTGCTTCGCGAACTCCTCAGGCGTTTACCGGCTCCATCGGGCAAGCGCCGCGGCGAAGGGTGACGTTGGCGGCGGCGGTGGGAACGCCAGGAACGAGCCCGGTGGTAGGCGCGCGGCCGGCGGCGGCCCGGGCGGGCGCGGCGGCGGCGGCGCGCCAAAGGGCGGCCGTGGAGGCGGCGGTGCTTCTTCGGCTTCGTTTATCATGTCCGACTGCGGATTCTGGGTCGTGTCCGCGAGGCCCGCGAGGCGCCGCGCGGCACAGGCCAACTGGAACGAGTGGATCATCACGAAGGCAACAAATTCGCCCGACCATTTGATGTCGTCTCCATCAGAGGGGGCCTGGAATAATACATAAATAGTAAATCCAAAAAAAGAACAAGTTGGACCAGCTCGCGGTACCCGCCCCCTGCGCTGCGTAGGTCCTAAGAATAGAAGCTCCAAAAGCCAAGGAAGAGACTCGAATAAGCGGGGCGCCTCGGCCCGTAGGCTAGTTGTAGTGGTGCTCGACCTGGCCGACAAAACCAAGTACAGCATGATAGCACCATACGCAAGGAAGGCGAGACAGATATAGACGCAGAACGCGATTGCGAAGATAATAAAAACATGCATGAAGCCAATTAGGAAGCGGTTGAGCTGTGGGCTAGTTAGGAAGCGTTTGAGCAAATTATCTGCCAGTGGAATTAACTTGTTGAGGGAGATCAGGACGACTAAAAGTAGGACGATCACGGCAATGCTCCGGGCGAGCTTTTCCAAGATGAGTCCGGCGACTCCGGCCCATCTCTGCCAAAAGGGCGTCGGCGTCGGCGCCGCGGACGCGCGCTCGGCGCTGTCGGCGTCGTCCGGCGTCGGCTTCGGTGGCGGTGAAATCGGTGCCATCACGCCGTCTACCGCGTCTCGGCGCGAGCCGAGCTAGTGCGGGGAAGCCTGTAGGCCAGTTAACCCAAACGCGACCGCGGCGCAGGGTTTCAAGCGCAGCGACTCCTTCCTTGAATGAGCGCAGTGTCACTCTTGTTCACGTTCGCACCTCGAGACCTCGAGAGTGGATTACGTCTCCACGCGTGCCGTACTTAAAGGCAACTCAAACCGGGAAATCAGACAAAACCCGTACTCGGTCACGGGAGGGAACTCGCAGTCGCCGCGTTACGCGCCCGGCTGGAAGTATACCTTGGTTTTCTTATAAGTGGACCCCTAGGCGCCAGCTCCGGCGCCGATGACGGGTTTTTGTGTACGGGTTTTTTGCCCGCATGTAGTAATCAATCCTGCATGCTCTCGCTCGGTCGCTTAGGCAGCCAGGAGACGACAGGCTGCAAAAAACTGCTCGCTTGTGCACGCGTTCATAGATCGCAGGAGTAGTCGTCGCAGAGGAATCATCAGCACACGGCCAAGGAGGCCGCACAGCTCATCATCAAACCGTCGCGTGAACCATGGGCAAGAACTCGGGAGGCGGAGGCAACACCAAGGTCATTGCCGCGAACGCGAAGAAGGCCGTCGCGCAGGCGGAGAAGGACGCCGTCAAGGCGCGGGCCCAGGAGAAGGACGCCAGCGCCGCCTGGGCCGTCGGGTCCAATCAGCGGGGCTCATCGAAGGCCGCCGCCGCGGCCGACAAGCAGGCCGAGAAAATGCGCCGGGACGCCGAGAAGAAGGCCCTCGAGGCCGAGGAGGACGCCGCAGCAAGTAGCATGGCCAAGCCGAAGAAGAAGAAGAAGGACAAGGACGACGTCTCCGCATTGCTGATGGCGGGCCTCGGCGGTACCAAAAAGAAGAAGAAGGTGAGTGCGCCGGACGCCAAGGCCGCGGAAAAGGAGAGGCAGTCCGCGCTGTGCTTGGCGCAGGAGGAGGCCATGCGCAAAAAGGGCGTGGTGCTCGCCGACGACCGGGATTTATTACGCCAGAACCGGAACCGCATGGACGTCGCGGACGGCGGCGCGACGGGCCTGGACAACGCGCTGGACCTGCTCAGTGTGGACGGGGGCGTCGAAAAATCAAAAAACCTCAAGGTGCTCTTCAACGAGTTCTCCGAGCGCGAGACGCCCAAGGTGCGCAAGGAAAATCCTGGGTTGAAGCTCTCCCAGGTCAAGGAGCGCGTCTTCCGGGCCTGGGGGAAGTCCCCCGACAACCCGAAGAACCAAATGTAACCTGTAGTTTTCTATTATATTCCTTGACCAGTGGAGTCTACCAGTGGGAACCTTGTCTAGGGACCTTGACGTCGCGCGGCCGTCGGAGCCGCGCGGCACAATCCAAAGAGGTCCATCGCCCGACTCCACGGAGGTGTCCCTATGGATACGTGGCGTGGCGGCCGAAGGAGAGATAGCGGCGAGCGGCCGACCCCTTATGCGCGCTGCGCATGGTGCTCTCGATGCCCACTCTCCCTGCCGCTGTGCGCGCTGCAATTTCAGCGGCGTGGAGCGGTCGAAACGCGTCACGACGTCGCACACACACGCAAGGCAGCCAATCAGCCAACACAACAAGCCAGCAGCAGTGAACGGGGCACCAAAGCGCATAACAACAAGTGCAGTAGAAGGGCAGCCTTCATAGCGCGAAACCAAGGCGGACAAACACGCTTTAGCAGCTATACATCGTGCCAAGCAGGGCGCAAAAAAAGCATATACTAACCATGTCGGCCGCGCCCGCCGCGCGCCGCAGCCAGAAGTCGTGGCGCAGCGCCCGAAGAGCGAGGTCCACCTCTCGGTCGCGACCCCGTAGCCCGACGACAAGGGCGACCTCGCGCGCCGGCCCGCGCCCTGGCCGCGCGTCCGCCGGCCCTCGGCGCTCGTGCGACCGCCGGGCTACGTGCCCCTCGTCCAGGGCGACATCGCGTGCGAGCCGCGGCGGCGGGGCGAGGTGGACGACGCGCGTCGGCGCTACGAGATGGACAGGGATCGAGACCACTTCGCTGACTCGATATATGAGTCGAGCGTCGAGCGATCGACGGAGGTGGGTGGCGGGTGGCACGAAGATGGACTCGATCGACGGGAGGAAGCGCCGCATCCGGCCGAAAAGCGGTGGCTCGGGCCGCTGGCGTGCCTAAACGGTGGCCCGGAGGACGACGACGAGCCGCGCGGGTGCGGCGGCGTCCAGGTGTTCGGCGGACTGGGCGACGACGAGTCTCGGCCGGGCCTCTTCTCGTTTGTGAGTAGTAGTACTTCGTAAATAGACACATACATGAGTTACACATAGCTGACGGCGACACGGACCCAGCGCTTGTCGTTGGTTGCCGCGGTCACGGGCACGGGCACGGCGGCGCGGAGCCGCGGCGACCGCGTCAGGCCGTCGAGGCGCTGAAGCGGCCGGCACTTGCGGAGGCCCGCCGCCGGCGCCAGGACGAGCGCGCCGTTGCATTGCACGGAGTAAACCAAGCGGCCCGTCGCGAAGAACGTCGCCAGGTCCGGCTCGTCCACCTTTGGTTTTGCGGCCGCGAGCGCTGTCTTTACCAACTCGGCCTTCTTATCCATATATTCCCGCTTGCTCAGGCCGCTCTCGTCGAAGAGCGCTTTGAGGCTGCGGATCGCTGTGACGGTGTCGGCGTCGTCGGCTGGCGCCCAGCTCGCGTCCACGGTCCACTTCCCGAATTGGCTCCTACCCATCGGGACGGCCGCGCCGTAGGGCGGCGCCGCGTCAAACACGGCATCGTCAAATAAATAGAGCGCGCCCCCTTCGTCGAGGTAACTTATCCAGCCCTTCTTGAGCTCGAGCCAGCCCTGGACGGGCCGGGCGTCCTTTGATGGTGTGGAGGCGACGCCGCGCGCGCCCTTTAAACGACCCACGAGCAGCCGGAGCGCCTTCCGCGACAGGCGCCCCCTGCCAATCGATTCGGCCACGTCCCCCAATAGCTGGCGCCAGAAGAACGGCGACTCGTCCCGGAACGGATACAGGTTGAGGCGCGTTCCCAACGCGCCTTTCCGTACTGAAGCCCGCGCCTCTCCAAACACGCGCGAGTCGCACAACGCCCTCAAGGATTCCGAGTCCTCCGCGAGCTGCGCCAATGAGTCCACGCAGCCATGACCGTACACATCCTTCAACAAGGGCAGGACCTCGTTGCGCAACCGCCCTCGCGTCGACCAGGCCGGCGTCGAGTCCCGAAAAAAAGGCACGCCCTCGTCGAACGCCACGCGTAGGATCTGGGCCTTGTCCAATGCCAAAAAAGGGCGCACGATGTCCACGCCGTGCAGCGTATCGCGTTGGACCATGCCCGACAGGCGCAGGGGCCCGCAGCCCTTCAAACTGTTCGACACGCAGTTCTCCATCACGTCTCCCCTATGATGGGCTAGTAAAATGGGCGCGTCCGCTTCTCTATAAAAAGCGAAGCGCCGTTCCCGCGCTTCCTTCTCGTACACTTCGCGGTCCGTCACGCCGCGCCTTAAAGACGCCGGCATCGCCAACACCTTCAGGGGAACGTTGATCGAGGCGCACCACCTCTCTAAAAATGCCGCCTCGGCCGCGGCCTCAGGCCGGTTCCCGTAGTTGATGTGTAAAGCCGAGACCTCCATCAACGGAGCGAGGCCCCAGAGCAGGACCATGGAGTCCACTCCGCCGCTCAGCGACACGGCGCACGCCCTCTCCGTCGCCGCGAAGGCGTGGAGCACCTGGTGGACCGCGCCCTTCGAGGACGCGCCGCCCGCCGTGCAGCGCGCGTCCAACAATTCCGCGTCTCCGTACGCGCCGCCGGGCGCGCCCCCGGGCGGCTCCGTGCGCTCGCGCCGCCGTCGCGCCGTCGCCCGCCGCAACTTGTCGAGGACCTCCGCGTCGCCCTGGTCGTGTGCTTGCCGGCCAGAAATCAATGCTTCCACGGCCTCGCACGCCTCAGCGCTATCCTTCGCCGCGTGCCTCGCGCTCAGTAAGCCAAACGCGTGCTGCGCCGGCGACAGCGTCGAGCAAGGGTCCCACCGCCCGCCAAAGTCCTCTCTAAAAATATCAGCTGCTCGCTGGGATGTTTCAGTATGATCACTGTCGCGGTCCACGTGCCTTGCAAGTTGGTCCAACGCTACAATTAACGCGAGCGCCCCGCGCGGCGTCCGCCTCCACGCGTCGAGGGCGCCTTCCCTCGCCTCCCGCACCACCTCCGCGAAGCGTCTCCGTACAACGTCGTCCGCGGCGTCCCGGTCGCTCCCCCGCGCGAACCAGAGCTTTCGGCCGAGCTCGGCTCTCGCACAAAAGGTGTGGCCGCCGAACCAGAACGCGAGGATCGCATCTATTCGTTCGTCGAAGGGGTCGCCCTTGCGTCGGCGGCGCAGCGCGATGGCGAGCACTGCTACGGCCGCACCGCTCGCGAGTGCTGCTGCTGCTGCTCTCATTGGTGCTTTTGCAGCTCTCTCTTACGCCGCAGCAGCTTTTACTCAGCCGAGTGCTTGCAGCTGTCTGTTTTTGACAGCTTTCACTCTCAAAGCAACCGCGTAGCTTGAGCTTGACATAAGTGATGCGTTTGCCCTTCAAAACCCGCGTCGTAAAACCCGTGCGCGTCTCCTGTGCTGAATTTCGCGCGGCACTCATCGCAATCGCTGCCATCAGCAAAGGCCTTACAGGTGTGCTGAGTACCGCAGTTCAACACTGTTTACGCGTTCGGGGTGAGCACCGCTGCTAAGTGCGAGTACGGACGCTTAGTCAGTCTGCGGGAGCACGTGTGCTGCGGGAGCACAGGCGCTAGGCGGCACCTTGGAGTGAGCCGGTGTCACTGGCCCGACGACCTCTTGGGCGCACCGAACCGCATCGAAGATGCGGCCGCTTTTGATCCCGCTGCTATGCGTGGCCCGCGCCATGCGCATGCCGCCCAGACAGGGCGTCCAAACGCCACAAGCCCAGACAGCCATCGCCGAGCCGCGGCCCGACGCTGTCGCGGCGCTGCGCCGCAACGACTTCGGGAACCTCCACGCGTTCCTCCGGAGCTTTGATTGTGAGACGCTCGCCGACGTTTTAGAACCCCTGGCGCTGCCCGACATCGACCGCATCGTCGACCGGGCGGCCCTACCGCCCGCACAACTCGCCGACACCGGCGCGTGCCTGCAACTCATGGCCGCGGGCGACTTTTTTGGCGCGCACGACGTCTGCGAGGGGCTCGTGGAAAAAGGCGCCGGCGAGGGCGACGCCGCGCGGTCCTGCGCCTTTGCGGTTATAAGTGCGCTGTGCGAGGCCGAGCTCACGGGCACCTACGCCGGCGTCTGGCGCGGGGATCTAGCGAGGGTCGTCCTGGACGACGCCGCGACGCAGGACCCGCGCTCGGCGCCCTTCGTGGACCTCGCTTTGGCGTTCACTTCCGACGCGGCGACGGCCCTCGGGTGCGCGCTGGCGGCGGCGGCGGCCTCGCCGGACCTTGGCGACATGGCGTCCCTCGCCGCGCGCAAGGCTGACGCGCAGCGGGCCGTGGTGGACGTAGAGGAGGAGGCGCCGGTGGACGTAGAGGAGGCCGCGCCCCTCCCGAAAGCGTTAAGCGCGTTGGACGACCTCGTCGCGATCGCGCCGGCCAAGCAGTTGTTCGCAGCTTTAACGGATGCGGGGCGCTTAGCTGAAGAGAGACAAGATGACTTGAGAGAGACGTCGTTCAGCGCCGTGTTCAGTGGGAACCCTGGGACCGGGAAGAGCACCGTGATGAAGCTGTATGGTGCTCTACTGGAGGAGCTGAAAGTGGCCCCGAAAGATAAAACAATAGAGACCACGGGCGGCGAGTTGGCAAGAGGTGGTACCGACGGCTTTGAAGAACTCGTCAAGAAATCTTTTGCGGACCCCCAGACGTCCTTACTCGAGGTCGGCGACCGAGTGGAGGTCAAACGAGGCGCGTCCTGGGGCCACTTCGGCGAAGTGGTATTTGTGGATAGGAACACGTACGACGTGCGTTCGCATGACTTCGTGGAGATTAAAGCGCCTCGACATAGGATCAAAGATTCTAGTGA
>Ga0302122_10000568_pt1 | contig 22945 bp, 17 predicted proteins | sample CB21_SCM_MG_FD_203115 | JGI IMG/M metagenome (GOLD analysis project Ga0302122, IMG submission 203115) | Marine microbial communities from Western Arctic Ocean, Canada - CB21_SCM | ecosystem: Environmental > Aquatic > Marine > Oceanic | place: Canada: Western Arctic Ocean | collected 2017-09-28
GTCGGGGCCGCGGCTTTGGCCGGCCTCGCGGCGCGGCCCGGTGCCAGGCCGACGACCGCGGCCTGCCTGATCCACGCGGCGACGGCACCGGACGCGCGCGGCGCGGCGCGGCGCGTGCTGACGAACGCGGCGACAGACGCGCTCGGCCTCGCGACGCTGCCGTCCGCCGGCGCGCCGACGCCGCGCGAACGGACCCGCGCCGCCGAGACCGCCGACGACCTCCGGACGGCCGTCGCGCTCTCGGAGACGATGGAGAGTTTCGCGGACGCGCCGCTCGCCCGCCTCGCGGCGGCCGGCGCGCGGTGCGCGTCCACGCGGGCGCCGCCGGAGCGCCGCCGGCGCGTCTACCGCGCGCTCCTGGAGCACCCGCCCGTGCAGCACGGCGGCGAGGACGTCGCCGGCGCCGCGGGCGCCGCGCTTGAGCTCGCCAAGCGCTTCGGCGATCGGCGGGGCTGGGACCGGTTGCGGGCGCTCGACCGGCGGGGCGCCGAGGCCGCGCTGCGCCACCGGCCGCCGGGCGCGTTCCTGCTGCGGCCCCAGCAGGGGTCGAGCGGCGACGCCGCCGTGGCTATTTCGTTCGTGGTCGGGGGCGACCAGGTGCAGCACGCGATCATCCGGGTGGCTTTGGCTGGTGACGCGTTGGAGTACCGCTCGGGGCGGTTGGGCCCCGCGCCGTCGCTGTGGCGCGTGCTCGAGGAGATCTCCGAGCGGCTGGGCGGCGCCGGCCTCGATCTGACGGAAGCGACCGCGGCGTGGCCCTCGGAGGTCTTGGACCGCCATCTGCCGCCGGACGTCGGCGGGGACCTGGACGACCTGGGCGGGCACTGGTCCGCGGGTCCCGCGTGTGTGCAGGGCGTCTACTGGTCGGCCCACGAACGGAGACGCCAGATCGTGGATTTACTGGCGTGCGTGCAGTTGCAGCGGCAGCTCGGCGACCTGGGCGCGCCGTCGCGCGCGCTCGAGCGACGCGCCCGGGCCCTGGAACGACGCGTATTGCGGCAGCTCACGCCGCCGCTGCACGAACTGCAGCAAGGCGCGAGCGACGGCCGGCGGCACCGGTCGCCGGCGCCGTTACGACGGCGGGGCTCGCCCACGCCCCTCACGCCGCCGGCGAGTCCTAAAAAGACACAGCTCGACGCGAAGGACGGCCACGTGCTCGCGCAGCTCCTCCACCCCCGCAGCGGCGTCTCCCTGCGCGCGCCGCGCTCGGCCACGGGCTTCCTCACGACCGTGAACGCCGTCGTCTCCGCCTGCTTTGCCCCGGACGAGGCCGCGCAGTGGCTCGCCCAGCACGCGCACGCGCCGGACGAGGCCGCCGCGGCGGCCAAGCTGGCACGGTGGTGGGCCCTGCGTATTTTAGTGGACGCTTCAACAGACGGCGCGCCCCAATTGAGATACGTGGACAGCTGGGAGTGCGAGCCGGTCCCGGACGACGAGGACGAGCTGTGCCTGGAGGGCGTCGTGCCCATCGGGCGGAGCTGGTACGCGCGGCCCCGCGCGTCGGGTGACGAGGGCTTAACGGCGTTGCTGGAGGTCGACGAGTGGGTCTCGTCCTCAATCCGAAAGGCGCCCGTGCACGTCGAGGCCTGTGACGACCTGACGACGCCCTGGCCGCCGCAGCCGACATTTCTTGAAATTGATTCGCTCTTCAAGCGGCACCTGCGGTGTTTTTTACATAGAAACGCCTGGTTCCGGCGGCACGGGCTGAAACGCCGGTTCTCGGCGTCGATTCGCGTCGACCTGGAGGCGCTGGAGACGCTTGCCGCGCAGCTCGACGGCGCGGACGCGCAGCTCGAGGCCATGAAGGCCAACGCGCCGCCCGTGAACGACGCGTTCGCGGTGTTGCGGCTGCGGCACGCGCGGCCCAAGGGCGCGCCGGCGCCGCCGCCCCTGTCGGAGAAGCTGCGGACGCGCGACGCCTGCGTCGCGAAGCGGAGGGGCAAGACGCGCATCGGGGGCGGCGCGACCTGGGGCGCGGCCGCGGCGTTCCGCTTCGCCCTGCCGGACGAGGCGCTCCCGCCGTCGACGGTGCGCCTGCCGACGCGGGGCCCGCCGACCGTCGCCTACGTCTGCGTGTACCGCCGGGAGAAGCACACCCTGGCGGCCCTGGGCATGCCGGCGCAGGACATCTATTTGGGCGACGTGGAGGTCCCCCTGGACAACCTCACGGAGGACCAGCCCCTGGTCCAGTGGCTCCCGCTGAACGGCGGCAAGGGCCAGCACTGGTTCCTGCGCGTGCGCGTGACGCTTGCGTTCGTCCTCTGCGAGCTGGCGGACCCGCCCGCCGGCGCCGCGACGCCGATGCCGACGCCCGACGACCGGCCGCGGCTCCTGAGTTCTTTTTCGGACTTCGGGGACTAAGTATGTTGATTTGTTTTAAGACGCTATCGGGGAGTAAGCGAGTAGACGCCGCCCGAAGGCTGTGGACTAGACCCTTGGGTGTGCATTTGTTTTACATGTCAGAGGCCCTTGATAAGCATACCTAGGCGGAGTCTGCCGCGCGCCGGAGCCCGAGGTTCCCAATCGCATTTCTCAGCGCGTCCATGATCGACTGCATCTTTCTCAGCGCGTCCATGATGAACTGCAGCTCTTCATTTCGCTCACCCATGACGCGTTTCCACGATGTTGCGACGGACTCGAGCATCGCCACGCTTTCGGCCGTGTCGTCGATGGTAGCGTCGTCGTTATCACCGAGGCAATTTGAGTAGAGCCAGCGGAGCCGGAGTGTCATAACGTTTTCACGTCCAAGGGCACGGTCGACGATCGGAAGGCATTCCCGAAGGAACTCCTTGGCCTCGATGCGCTTGCCTGTTTTGACGAGTGCAAGTGCGAGAGACAGGGTTGGAGGGATGGTCTCAGGCTGGGATTCTCCGTAACGTTCCACATTGACGTCGTAAGCGTTCCGAGCTATGGCGAGAGCTTCCTCGTGCCGCCCGAGTTTGTTGTAACAGCGGGCCATGTTGGATTTCGTGACCAGAATTAACGTGTCTGATCCACCAAGGCGCCGCGCTAGAGACAACTTGGCCTCCAGTACAGACAACGAGTCCTCATAGTGATCTGCGTCGTATAAACCTCTTCCAAGCGGCGTCATCGCTGCGCCTAGAAACCATTTCCGAGCGAGGTCCTCTCCGCTTACGTACGTCTTCCAGCATGCCCACCCCAGCGCGCACGATACGGCGCCGTGGTATCCTTGCTCGCACAGGCTGCAGTTGCCCCACCGCTCCCACTTACCATCATCCAAATTCCTCTCGTCGGCATCCGCAACCAAAATCTTTGCCTGCTCCGCTAAGCAAGATACGTGCGCAAACCCCGCCGTCACGCGGCATGAACACCCGCGCACGAGGCTCTCCTTCGTTTTCCAATGGAGGGCCTCAGTGCAGATCTAGCACGTCTGCCCTTTCGTGTCGTCCGCGCACGCCTCGACCGCGACCGCAACTGCCTCCTTATATTTTTTGTCGGCGTGGTATTGTTCCGCGCCGCCGCCTCGCCTGATTCTTCCGCATAAATCCCCGTGGCCGCGGCGCCAGTGGTCGGTTTGGCAGGTGGCGTTGCAGTATCTCGTTTTGCATCGACTACGTTGCTTGGCGTTAGTAGGGTGCAATGGCGCGGCGCAGGCGGCGCAATTGGTGAGGATCATGTTGCGTTGAGACGCGTGGGCGGCGCGGTGTCCATGCTTTTTCTTGACGCGATCGAGGTCGCGTCACGGGTTTTTAGTACGGGTTTTTTTTGTTTTTGCTTGCCAACCGGCAAAGGCTGCCCCATGGCCAGCCTCGTCCTGAGCGAAGACAGACTCGACGAGCTCCAGGCTGTCCTCGACGGCATTGCCGGCGGCGCCGCCCCGGGACGCATCACCGCCGGGAAGCTGAGATCAATAGCTTCGTCCGCGCATCGCGCCGCTTGCCGCCTCCAGTCGTTCGAGGACAAGTGCTATAACAGAGCGGAAGGCAGCGCTGCCGACAAACTTTTCAAGCAGGCCGTGCACATGAGCTCTAGTGACGACGACAGCTCCGACGACGATGACGCGACGGCGTTCGACCAGTCGGCCGTGGACGAATTAAGGGAACAAGGCAACGCGGCGTTCAAGGCCAAGGAGCCCGCCGCCGCAGCCAAGGTCTGGTCCCAGGCGGCCGCGTTACTGAAAGCCGCTGGCAAGCCCGACGCGAAGCTCCAGTCGAACATCGCGGCGGCCCACCTCGCTTGCGACAAGTTCGTGGCCGCGGCGCACCACGCCGCGGAGAGCGTCGACGCGGACGCCGACTGGTGGAAGGGCCACTGGTACCGCGGCCAGGCCCTCCAGAAAATGGTGCGGAACAAGCCGCCGTCCCTGGCCATGGGGGAGCGGCTCGAGCAGGCCATCGCGTCGCTGAAGGCGTGTCGAGCCGCGCCCTCGCTCCCGGAGAACAAGCAGCGGGAGGTCGACGTCGCGCTCAAGGCCTCCAAGGACTACCAGCTCTCGCAGTGCGCGGCCTGCAAACAACAGTAATAATTATTTACGCCGCGACTGGTGGACCCGCGCGAGCGCGTACATATAGTCGCTCGATTGGGCGTACTCCCGGTTGTCGACCGCCTTGGCGATCCAGTCCGCGGACACCTTCGGCTGCCCGGCGGCCTCGGCGAGCAGCCCCCGATATAATGACGCGTAGAACCGGTCGCCCGCGCTGCCGTCGTTCGCGATGGCCTCGAGGGAAGCCACTGACTCCGCATTACCATTGCGGAACGCCTCCTCGACAGTGCGCATGACCCGCCTCGGATCCCTACCCACCTTAATCATCTTCGACCGCGCCGCGGTCAGGCCAAGAGGTTCGCTCCGCGCCATCGCCAGGAGGTGCCACACCGCCTCCTCCGTGTCGTTCGGGTTCTCCGCGACGTCCATGAGGAATTGCTTCCGCGCGTCGGTGAAGCGGTCGGCGTAGTAGTACGAGAGCCCGCGCTGCCAGAGGCGTGTGGCGTAGCGCGGGTCGGCCTCTTCCGCCGCGTCGAAGAGCGTGATCGATTGTTCTACCTCGCCCTTTTCGAACGCGGCCATGCCGTTGCGGGCAGACGTGCGCGCGTCGCTGGCGTATGCTGGTCTTGCTGCCAAGGCTGCAATAGAGGCTGGTGCAGCGGCAGCTAATCGCCGTCGCGTGCTGCTCAAATGCAGCGAGGACGTGCGCAGAGCAATTGCGAGTAAAAGAAGTACCCTCATGGCGATCGATCAGAGGTGCTTTTTGCAATGCCAACACTCGAGTCCTGGCAGAGCCTAAAACCCGAGAGGCCGAGCGCAATGCTCCAAAACGACTGCAGACACGTCCCGTTGGTATCTACAGGCCTCGTCTGCGGATTAAGCAGTCTTACATGGGGTCTCCGTGATTTGGAATTAGGCCTTTCTCGAGGTGGTGTCACCTCTTTTGCGAGCGGCTGTGGAAGCCAAAAGGGCAGCCAGCGCTGCATTGATTCGTCGCTTACGCCTCGTCGTACCGTCTTCTTCGCCTCTCGACGCGTTGGACCAACCGTACCGCTACCAAACCCATCAGACTGCTGCTGCTGCAGCCGAGACCATGGCCTTCCTCTTCGCAGATAGGCAAGCGCTGCTGCAGGACTTCGACCACGACCAGTCCCGAGTTACTGAATACGAACAGGTGCGGGACCGCTGGTTCGCGTTCACGGTGCCGTTCTCCATCGCGCACGGCTGCGTCGTGACGTTGATCACCTACGCGTCGACGGTCCAGGGCACGGAGCTGGCCAATTGTGGGTTGGCCGCCTTCTACGCGTGCTATACCCTGTCCGCTTTGATGTTGGCGACGAAATTTGTAGATAAAGAGGGGCCGCGGCGGGCCATGCTCATTGGGTTTGGGGCGTACGTGGGTCTGGCGTTCTCCTACGCGCTCTATTCGCTGGCGGGCAACGGCGCCACCTTTGCGGTGGTGATCATCATGTCCGCCATGGGCGGTATTGGAGGCGGTTTGATCTGGGTGAGTCAATCCCGTCACTACGCGGCGCTGTGCAAGGAAGCGGGGGGCCCGGCAGCGAACAACTTCGCGTCCTCGTTCGCCTTTTGGTACATCGGGACCGAGGGGCTCGTGAAGCTCGCGACGGCGACGCTCTTACTCTTTGTCGAGGACCTGTGGTGCATCGAGGTCGCGCTATTTGTTATTCTTTTGATAAGTTACAGTGCCATGCTTCTGCGACCGGGCGAATGCGGGTTTGCGACGGACGACGAGGGCGACATTGTGGCGACCCTGAAGAGCGTCGACGCGTCATCAATTGGAGCAGTAGCCCGGGCGCACGTCGAGGACGCGCGGGTCGTGCCGTTGAGTCCGCCCTGGCTGGCCTTCGGCTTTAGTTCGGCGGCCTTCACGAGCTGGTACACCGGCGCCGTGTCCACCTACCGCCCGAACGCGCTCGTGGGCTTCGCGGCGGCCGAGGTCGCTTTAGTGGCCGGCGCGCTGGCCCCGGTCTACGGGCTGCTCCGGGCCAAGTTCGGCATCCAGGCGCCCATTGGCGCCGGCGCGGCGGTGTATCTCATACTGGGCCTCATGATCTTCGTCGCCGGCTCGACCGCCAACTTGACGGACAACGGCTACCTCTGGGTCTACTGCTTCTTCATCGGGGCCGTGCGCAGCTTCTACGAGAACTCGTCCAAGATGCTCGTCGTCGAGTTCTTAGATGATGCTCCGGCGCTCGTGAATCGCGCCATGGCCGCGATGTACTTCCACAGCGGCTCCGCGTCCACCGTCACCTTCCTCTGTTTATTACTGCCCTCGAACCCCTACAACGGCATCGGCTACGCCATGGTCGCCTTCGGCGCGCTCATCGTCGCGGGCTACGCGCGGCTGCGGGCGCTGCAGGGCGAGGACTCGCCGTACACGCTCCTCGCCTAGTGTCGTCCACCCAAGAAGTAAGGGTTGTCTCCGTCGTGCTTACTTGCTCGCAGCTCTTGTCGTGGTTTTCGCGGGGTCGTGGTTGGGGGCGTTGGCGTGGCGGCGTGATGATTGTTTAAAGTACGTTGTTCTATAGTAGTGATTCGACGTCGGGGTGGGTTGGGCAAGCTGGTGATAATACGTATGCCGCACGTGCGGAACATCGTCGGCGTGGGGCAGGGGACCGTGGCCGTGGCGAGATGACCGTGGGTTTTTTTTTAGTGTATCAAACCATAGCTTTTAAGTGGGGGGGGGTGCTAGGAGGGAGGGGAGTGGCGCCATATGCGAGCGCCGTGGTGGGGCCGGGCCCCTAGAGGAGCGCGGCGACGATCGCGGCCGCTCCTGCGGCGACGCCGACGGCCTTGCCGAGCGCGCCGTCGCTGCTCTCCTTCTTCATCGCGTCGTAGAAGAGCACCTTGTCGATGACGTGCAGGTAGCCCTGGCAGGTCAGGACGTCCTCCTCCACGACCTTGGCGTCATCGCCATCAATCCCGCCCTCGAGGAATCAGCTTGACCTCGCGGTTGAGGACGGGCTCGTCGATAGCCGCCTCCTTGGGGATGGTCGAGTAGGAGTTCATGTTGTTGTCGTTGTTGTGCTTTGCCTGCGAGGACCAAGTCTCAGAGCTCGTCAGTCTTTTGCAGCACGCGGCGCTTTTGGTGGCTCGTGAGGTTAAGGGTGGGCGTAGAGACGTTGCGGAAGGTGTTCGAGGACGCCGTCGAGGTGCGAGGTCGCGTGTTGGTTAGTTTGCGATGTGTTTGAGATGAAGGGACTCTTGCTGACGAAACCCGTGCGAATGCTCCTGCATGCTCCAGGATCGGCGACTTTGTTCCTCGGCGACTTTTTAGGCAAACATACCGTCTCGCTTCGTCCCACTACTACTCCCACGGACCAGGCGAGTCATACTATGATCTCGAGTCGCTCAAGTCGCTCGAGTCGCAGCGGAATGGGATTTAAACAAACATGTTACCTCGTATCTGGACCGCCCGCGCCGACGCCCGGACCGCCGCCCGGGGTCGTCGTGAGCGGCCCGAAGATGAGTTCGATCGCGGCCCCGGCGGGGACGCCCTTGTCCTTGTGGGCCCTGTCCAAGCCCGCCTTGTCGATGCGCAGGACGTTCGTGTCGACGAAGGAGCAGTGGAACCAGAAGCCGACCCCCTTCCGGCCCCGGACCGCGACGCGGACCTCCTCCGCGAGTGGCACCTTCCGCGTGAGCCGCCCCGCCACGCAAGGATACAACGCGTCGCCGCACGTGATGTCAACACTCGCGGCGCCCAGGCCGTGGCACCGCACCTCGACCAACGCGCGGACCCTTCGCGGCGGCGGCGGGCAGGCGCCGGGCGCCGCGCGCCAGCGCGCGTTCCAGGCCGCGTCGAGCAGCGGCGCGCAGGCCCGGGCGGGGCAGAGCCCCTTGACTTTCCCCGCGTCCTCGTCCTCGCACCGGTGCGGCGCGCCACGCCACTCGCAGCACCGCCCGAAGTACGCGACGAAGCGCCGCTGGGACGGGATCGTGACGCCCTCGCCGTTCCTCGTGCGCGCTGCGCCGTACGCGGCCAGCGCCTCGGCCGGCGTGGTGTGGAGCCGCGCGTAGAGGAAGTACGACGCGATGGCCACGCCCGTCCGGCCTTTCCCGGCCTTGCAGTGCACCGCGACGACGTTTTGCGCGTCTTCCATTAGATACGCATCAACGCTCGCGCAGAAGGCGTGCAGCAGCCCGAGGGGCGGCGGCGCGTGGTCGTCGAAGGGGAAGCGCTCGAAGCGGCCGCCGAAGCGATGCAGCGGGTACGTCCGCTCCGCGCAGAGGTTGTAGACGCGGTAATGAGAACCGTGGCGTAGCTCCAAAAACCGCTCGACGTCCCCGATGCGGTTCCGGTACCGCCCCTCGAGGCTGGTGGCCGGGAAGCCCATGGCGATGATGCGCGGCGCGACGTAGGTGAGGTCCAGGTCGAAGCCGTCCTCGCGCAGCCTATTCTTCTCCTTGGACACGAGGGCCTTGACGTAGTTCTGCAGGAGCTGGGCCATGGCAGGGGCTGCCCTCCGCGCGCGGTGGCCACGGCGCGGCGGTGCTCGCCTGCGTTGCTGCTCGGCCACGTAGCAGGGTTCGGCTTCGGCACAACTGATGCGAATGCGAGCATGGACCCGTTTTGTTTCTTAGCGTCGGCGTATGCTGCACGAGTCCACGTAGAGATCCCGGCGACCGTGGGAGAATGAATGCATTTTTGAATGCTTAGGAAAATGGCACTGCAAATTTGCAATGCTGCCAATTCACAGGTTGTGCAAAAGCCTTCAGCCATCGCTGCCGCATCGATCGGAAAGCAGTATCCGCATACCAAGGCAATCATCCCTCGTTGCGTAGCTATCAATTCGAAGCTGGCTGCAGCCGCGTAAAAAGCATGCCATGACCAAGGGCAGCCTCCTCGCGGCGCTGCTCTGCGTCGCCGCGGCAGACATCGGCCGCCAGCCCAAACCGCCTCTCACGGAGGAGCAGCGCCGCCGGAAGCAGCTTTACGTCACCGACAAGCGGGCCAAGCGCGCGCGCCAGCTCGTGCGCATGCGCTGGGAAGTCCAGCAGCGGCGGAGCGCGGAGCGCGAGGCCAGCGCACCGCGCACCGCCGCGGAGATTGCACAGGATGACGCCCGGACGCGCCGAGCGCAAAGCTTTTGCATGCCACAAACACAACCCACGGACCATATGAGTTTGGGCCCGCGGGAGCAGCGCTTCGCGTTACGATCGCTGTACGTCTCGAGAAAGCACAAAGTCGCGTTCTGCGCCATTCCCAAGGTGGCCTGCACGGAGTTCATCCGGTTGATGTTCCGGCTGGAGGGCGATCCGTTTTGGTGGAAGGATCCGCACTTTCGCACCGACGCGCCTACCTTATTAAAGAAAGACGACGGTGCCGAGGCGGAGCACATTTTAAATGACGCGAACTGGACGAAAGTTGTTTTCTTAAGGGACCCCGCGACCCGAGCATTGTCGGCCTACTTAGACAAGTTCGTGGACTCGCCGTCGCGGGGCATCCACGGCGACTACGGTCTGAGGCATTTCAAGCGCGCGATGAACTGGACGGATTTTGTGGACGCCTTGGCGTCGAACAATACGGATAGATATAAACCGGAGGGCCTGCACGCGGGCACGAACGCCCACTGGAAGCCCCAGCGCTACCACTGCTCCCTCGAGAAGTTCCTCCCGAAGTACCAGTTCGTGGGGCGCTACGAGTCGCTGCGGGACCACGCCGAGATGCTGCTACGGAGCATGGGGCTGTGGGACGAGTACGGCGCTGCGGGCTGGGGCCACCGCGATAAGCGGAAGCGGCTGCTCCCGAAGCCGGGCGACCGGGTCCCGGTCCGCGACGGGCTGTTCGCCCAGAAGGCCAAGCACTCGACTCATGCTGAGCAACGTAAAGCCGAGTACTTGACGCCTCCCATCCTCGCAAAGTTGCGTGCGATGTATGCCATGGACTACGAGCTGCTCGACGCCATCGGCGCGGCTTCACATGGCGACCCCGTGGCCGGGGCCGGGTGGCCGCCGTTGCGACGGCGTTTGTGCGACGGCAAACGGCGGGACGACCGGAAAATGTTTGGCGCCTGGTGCGGCTGGGGCGGCCGGGCGCGGCTCGAACGGGAAGTCCGGAGAATAGTGGTGACTCGGCCCATGTAGGAGTGACGGGCGCCAATCCCCACGCGATACGTCGCCATGTATGTACTTGTTGTCCTAGTAGTAGCGAGGGGGGGAGCTGCCCTAGCCGGAAGGCGGCGGCGGGGGCGCGGCCAAGTTTTCCGCCGCGGCCAGGAGGCTCGACGGTTTCGCGGGCGCCGGCGCGGCCGGCTCGTCGACGGTTAGGTGAGAAATGTTGACGGGCGCTACAGAAGCTTTTCGAATCAACGCGGCGGGCACGGCGTACTCGCGGTCGCCGTCGTCGTAGGCGATGTCGTAGCAGTCGTTCGCCAGGGCTGTGGCGATGGTCCCGGGGTACCACGTGACCTCCTTCCCGAAGCGCGCGTCGACGCGGTCCAGGGCCTTGAAGCTCGGTTTTTTCGGGGCCGCCACGGGCGCCGCGGGCACGTTTTGGGGCGGCGCCACGGTGGTCGGCGGCGCGCCCGGCGGCAGGGGCGGCGGCGCCGCGACCGCCTCCATCTCCAAATGGGCCTGCTCGGCCTGCTCGAGCGACGTGTCAAACCCAAACGACATCATGCCGGCCGATTCGGCAAAGTTGCCCCCGGTCTGCGACGGTAATTTCGATGCATCACCCGGAGGCGGACACGCGCAGATCTGGTCCGCGCCGCCTCTGGGAAACCAGGGCTTCCGCTCGGACTCCTCCAAATACTTCCAGTGGTTCAAGTTCTTGAACTCGTCGTTGAAGTCGAAGACGCCCCACCACAGGTTCTGTGCAGGATCTAGGTTCGCGCTCTTCATGTGCGCGGCCTGCTCCGGGTAGCCGCCTAAAAAGGGCGCGATGGAGATGCCGTCGGAGAGTTCGATGATCGGTTCCGTCTTGGCAAACAGGTAAAAGGTGCAGTTGTGGCAGTCCCGCGTTCTGAGTTGCTTGCACGCCAGGTAGAACGTACAATCGCTACAATCTCTAACAAACACGGACTCCGACGACGCCCCCAGGAACACCCGGCACGTCTTCAATTGATCAATTTGGACCTGGTCGCAGTGGTCCGTAATCACAAGTTCGCAGCCTTCGCAGTCCGCAATATCAAAGGGCTGCCCCTCGACCTTGCCCGCTTCCTTGCTGAGCTGCTCCCCCTTCTTGTTCTTGAACGTGAAGGAGAGTTCGAACTCGTACTTGCGCCACTCGCGCTTGGTCTCGAACTCTTTGCCGTCCGAAGCCGTGTGCTTGCCCATGATGGTTTGTGTAGTATTGTGTTGGGGTCTGCTCGATGGCGCGCGAGCTGTCGTGATGTGCCGTGGGCTGTGGGGTTACGTCTGCGCGAGCGTGCGAGTTGTCGCTTGGATGCGTGAGCGCTCAATTGAGGCAGCCTGTGCTTTGCAAGCTTTTGCTCCCACGTATATATAATCGCGCGCTCGTGCGGGTTAAGACTCACACCTGGTGGGTGTAACGCACCTCGAAGGCCTCCCTAGGCACACCATCTTCTCCGGGACAAATCAGCGCTGTACGAAGTACACGGGTTTTCAAAAGCAGGTTCCCACAAGCCAAAGGCGCTTAACACTGGGTCGACAGCGTTGCTGCAGTCGCCGCTACACGACGACGCGTCTACGGGACCCACTTCACGTTTTGCAGTCCTTCGACAACTTCTAGCACGTCCAAGCATCCGTTCCAGCCGGTGCACCAAGGAGGCACAGCAGGCGCTGCTCTTCACGCCGTCGCAGCGGTCGAACTCATACCTAGACTACGATGCTGCGGTACGTACTGGTAGCGGCGTCCGCGCTCCAAGCGACCGCGGACACCACCGCCTGCGCTGCGGCCCTTGCCGACATGGCGAACCCGCAATCCGCAAACGTAGCAAAGCACTCACTTGCCGCATTTACGTCGGCCAACGTCGCCGCGGCCGGGGGCGCCTTCGCGGGCTGGCCGACGGGCGAGACGTATGGATTCCTGCTGGCGCAGCACATGAGCGACTTTGGAGATCCCGACGCGTGCGAGGCGATCGGCGGGTACCGCTTTTTCGGCGTCCAGTACGCCTTCGGGCAGATGGGGCTTTGCTTGCCGCGTGTTTGTGACGTGGAGGACCTCAACGATTTCCGGGCGGTGCTGCCGCTGGCGCCGTCCAAAATTGTGTCGGGGCGATTCCGGTTCCGGTTGGGGGTCGGCGGCGGGCTCATGATCGCCCTCGCCCTGCTCTTGGTTATGATGGCGCTCGTGGCGACGGTATTTGAACCGCAAGTCATCGCGCACGCAAAGGGTCAAGAGGACTACGTCTTACTACACAACGCGGAGTACCCGGGCCCGCCGTGGCTCCGGTGCTTCTCTTTGGTCAAAAACTACGACGCGTGGCTGGGCCATCGCGCCCGCAATGCTCTCAGCTGCCTGGACGGCGTGCGCGTCCTCTCGATGCTCATGGTGATCCACGGCCACACTCTACTATTGGCGGAGCCGACGTTCACGAATTTGATCGAGGCCGTCCTCCCGCCGCACGGGCTCATGAGCACCGCGCGGGGCCAGGCGCTGTTGGCCGACGAGTTCGCCGTCGACTCCTTCTTCTGGCTGAGCGGTTTGTTGGCGACGCGGGCGCTGGTGGCCTACGCTTCCACGAAACGCGGCTTCGCGTGGGTCCCCCAGACGTACCTCTTCCGCTACCTGCGGTTGACGCCCTTGTACGGCTTCGTCCTGCTCTTCTGGTGGAAGGCGTTGCGCGTGGTGGGCATGGGCCCCCTGTGGCTGAGCCAGCGGGGCGCCTACCGGAACTGCCAGGAGCACTGGTGGACGAATTTACTCTACGTCAACAATTTGGTCCCGTTCAAGACCGCGCTTGCCGACCAGTGCTTCGGGCACGGCTGGTACTTAGCGGACGACATGCAGTTTTTCCTCCTCTTGCCTCTATTTGTGGTGGCGCACTCGTTTCGGAGGAGGACCGGGTACGCGGCTTTATTCGTCGGTTTCTGGGCGTCCATCACCTACTCGCTCTGGGCCGCCGGTAGGTTCGACCTGAGCGCGAACGTGTTCGACGGGTCCCCCCAGTTCGAGGACTACTACGTGCGGCCCTGGACGCGGATCCCGCCGTACCTCGTCGGTGCCGCGACCGCTTTGCTCCTCCGCGACTTTCCATTCAAGCCTTCTCGATTAATTAGCGCCGTGATGAGGTTCGTGGCACTCTTCATCCTAGGCCTGTGCTACTTCGGCGCCTACCCCTTTTACCAGGGAGATGATATCAAGACGCCGCAAGGCCTGAAGCACCTCAACCATAGCTATGTGGCTTTGTCAAAACCTGCGTGGGCAGTTGCGCTTACGTTGTTGTGTTGGCCCTCTTTCCACGGCCACCGCGGGATGATCGGGCGGGTCCTGGAGCTACGGCTGTGGGAGCCACTCGCCAAGCTGACCTACGCCATGTATCTGGTGCATCCACCTGTGCTGGAGGTCATGTTCAAGGCGCGGCGCGGCGGCCGCGTCTCCTTCTCGGAGACCTGGTGGGGATTTTCCTTTTTGGCCGTGGCGTCAGCGACGGGCCTCGTCGCGGTGGGACTGCACCTGCTCGTGGAGCTGCCCTTCGCGAATCTAGTGGGGCTTCTACGCAAACGGGTCGCGGCGCCAGCGCGACACGAAAGTGACGCCCTCGCCGAGCTCGCCGAGCCGCTCACGGAGCCGGCGTCGGCCGCGTGAACTAGAGAGCCTCGGTCTGGCCCTCTCCCCGTTTGTTTCTCCCCTGAATTATGTCTGCCCTAAGATATATGTCTAGCCGGTTATTTACGCGAATGACCTAACCTCCGCCAGCGACCGGGGCAGCTTGGCGACCACGATGTACTCGACAGCTGCCCCGTCCGGGTTTGGATCGGTCTCGACGACCTCGAGCACCGCCTCCGCCAGCGGCCGCGGTAGGTCAAAGTCTCTTGAGCGCTTCATGAGCACGTCCTCCTCGGTCTCGTCGAGCCGCGCGCACCGGTTCCAGAGGACAACGACGTCATCAAACGTAAGGCCGAGCGCGGCCAAGACGCGCTGCAGCTTCGCGACGACGAGGCGCACCTGCGCCGCACCGTCCGCCCCGGCGTCATCCGCTGTGATCGAAAAGAGCGCCAACTCGCCGGGGCCGGACGTCACATAGCCGGGCACATACGGCATAAAATATTGTTTGTCGCCGACGGTGTAGGTCGAGCCGTCCGGCGAGACAGAATCAAATTGCGACGTCAGGTCGACCCGAGTGATGTGAGAATCAGACGTCCGCGACGTCGATCCTGGAAGGCAATGCATCGCGAACGTCTCTGATAGAAAGCGTCGGTCCGAGACGTTGCCGCTGCCCCGTACCGTTAACGGTACGGGGCACACAGGCCCTAGTGAGTTTTGCGCCACTAGCATTTAAGCTGTTTGCCTGCGACAGGAGCCACCGCCGGGAGCAGCGCGCGACCGGCGTCCGGCCTTCGCCGCCCGACCCGGCGACCGCGGCCGCCGCGGGCGGCAGGATCGACACGCAGGTCAACGCGCGCCCGGGCTCGCCGTCGCCGTGCGCGTACAAGCACGCTGTCGCTGCCCCGACGACGGGCCGCGCGACCAACCACGCCATCAACAACAACCGCATCGTCCTGCGCGATGCACGACTGCAATGCCCCACGAGGGGCAGCGATGATCACAAAGCCATGCGCGTTCTCGATTGATTTTGCTCTCAGGTCTCTCAGGTCGAGATCGAGACGGCAGCAGCCGGCTCGATTTTTTTAGGTCTGGTGATTCAGCGATTTAGCGATGAGTTGAGATGGAAAAAGTCAGAATCGGAATGACTGACTCGACTTTTTTTATCTGTCGCGAGGTTGAGGTTAGGATTCGGTCCGAGTAAGGGTTCGGATTAGGAGTAGACTAGGGTTAGGGTTAGGGTTGGGCGAGAGTCGGGTTAGAGCGGATCCGAAATGGTCCTAGTGTCGGCGGCAGTTTCGCGGCAGCATGGGCTCGGATGGTTTTGAAAAAGTGCTCATCGGAACGCTGGGGCCGAGAGAAACGTTTTTACGTGGGGCGAAGAGGCGAGCGGCAAAGAACAGCGTTCTGGCGAGCGGCGCAAAACACACTAGGGGCTAGTGGCGCAAAACCTACTAGGGCCTGTGTGCCCCGTACCGTTAACGGTACGGGGCACAAGTACTCGGCGACGGCGACCTCACCAGTCGAGCCCAAGGCCCGGTCGTGGCCCCGGCCGCGCGTTTGCAGCGCGCCCCCAAGTCCGAACACGAGTGCCGCAATCGCCACCGCGGCGCTCGTCAAGAAGCGCGTCAGGCGTGGCCCACCGTGGAGTCCACGTGGACTGTGGCGAAAATTACGGACGGGGCGTACACGGGGGCAAATGGACTAATAACTTACAATGGTAGTGCTGCAAACCCGGCAGCGCTGTGCGTAGATCTTGGAGAAAATTCTGGATTGCAGAACCGCCCTGGAATCGCTCCGATGCCTGGAGAGGAAATAACATGACGGTCGTTGATGGGACTGACGAGGCGGGGAAACGCCATCCGACATATAAGCTCGGTTGCGGCGAGGGCGATAAGATCGTCGGTGTCCCGCTTGACAGGTCGTAGCATCTCAAGATGAAGCCGTGGGTTGCGCCGTTCTTTGATGCACGGTGCCTTCTAGCGATTGCGGAATCGTCACGGTACTGGGTGAATTCAGGCTTACCGCCGGCGCCACCAACTAAAACCCCCGCTCCGATCACGCGTCGTCCTCCAGAAGCGAAGAGCGTGACCAAGTCAAGGCCAAAATCCCTACCCGAGTCCCGGCCACCGCAAGCCGAATCCACGCGGCTGGAATCGGCCAACGTTGAACCGCGAAATCTTCAACCGTGCTGCTGACACTTCCGTCGTAATAATGTATGATGTGTACATGGACGTGGATTCGGACACGGACATAGACACCGATTCCGATTCGCTTTCACTCGGGCTGTCAAATGGCGGTAGCAGCGTGGACCAACTCGGACCTTTCGAGGTAGGCAAACATGCCGAATTCAGAGAATCGCCAAATCTCACGAGTGCCGGATTTGACCTCGTGGAAGTGCCGTAGTTGACCCCCTATCTGGGAGTGGCGTATAACATATCCCGTCGACGGGATATGTTAGACGAGCACCACGGACGGCGCGGCCCGGGCGCCGCCCGGAAAGTCATATATAATCCGTTACCCGACGCCCCGCGCCTACTCCTTGATGTGCTCGGCGTAGGCCGCCTCGTCCATAAGCCCTTCGACGTCCCCCGAGAGCTTGACCTTGATGAACCAGCCGTCCTCGAGCGCCGACGAGTTCACCAGGTCGGGCGTGTCCTCGAGCGCGGCGTTCACCTCCACGACCTCGCCCGACACGGGCGCGTAGACGTCCGAGGCCGCCTTGACGGACTCCACGGCCCCGAAGGACTCGCCCTTCTCGAGCTCGTCGCCCACCTCCGGCAGATCGACGAAGACGATGTCGCCGAGCGCGTTGGCGGCGAAGTCCGTGATGCCGACCGTGGCGACGCCGCCGTCGACCTTGGCGTACTCGTGCGACTCCGCGAAGGACCTGCGCGTGAGAGACCGGTGACCGCCTTCGCGATCGGCGCGACGACCGCGGCTGCTTCCGCTTTATCGCCGTCGCCGCGGCGTGGGGCTCGACGGCGTCGAGCAGCGTCTCCGCGGCCAGACTGCTTTGCTCGATGGTCACGCCATCGAGCGGCGTCGCGGCGGCCGGCGCGACGATGGCGTCGTCACGGGACCGCCGCGACGCTTCGACAGGCCGCGGACGCATGTGCGGCCGGAGAAGCTCCCTTATACGTGGCGTGCCGAGGCGCGAGCCCGCCCCGTAAGGCACCGTGAAGTGAACTTGTGGCACTGGGCAGGACGTCGCGAGGCCGCGGAGGGCGGGCGTGCGGACCGCACGGCGGGCGAGCTGAGGAGCCGTCCGCTGCGCTAAGAGGCGCAGCATCGTGTTGAGCAAGCGTTCGGTGGAGAGACCTCTTAATTGAAGCCAAACGCGGCAGTCTCGGAGCTAAAATAGCGACCCACAACCATACGCACTCGTCAGCGGCGCCAGACCGGACCGGAGGGTGTCTCGCTATGACCAGCGCAGGAGATGGCCGGGGGGTGGAAGAAACCCGTACATAAAACCCGTGCGCTGGGTCGCACTTGCGCATGCGCGCGCACCGTCGTGGTGTCATATTACGCTTCGTCGCGATCGCATCAGTCTCACGACTCGCAGTTCACAGCTGCTACGCAGCGCTGCATTTTAAATCCTACCCATAGCCCTTATATAAGCTGTGGTCTGCCCTTATATAAGCAGTTGTCTGCGGGCGCCGAGAACTGATCGTACTCGTCAGCTGGCACGCCATCGAGCAGACGCCTTTACAGCGGGACACAAATAAAATATGAGCGACTCGCGGAACGATGGCGGCCGGACGCTGGGCAACGGAACGAGCACGCCGGCGGCGACCGCGCCCCGTCCACGCGAGGAAAGCGCGGCCGCGGCGCCGGCGCCCCGTCAACGCGAGGAACACGCGGCCGCGCCCCCGGCGCGCCGCGCCGCCGACGTCGCCTGCCCGTACCTGCGCGCGCTGCTCAAGCGGCAGGCGCGGGAGCTGCCGCGCATCGTCGACGAGCTCGAGGCGCGCGGCCGCAAGACGAGCCACTGGGCCTGGTGGGCCTTCCCGACGGACCTGTGCGGCGCCTCGGAGCCGCCGCCCGAGACGAAGGTGTCGTCGCCGGCCATGGCGGCCGAGCTGCTCGCGCGGGGCCCGGTCCGGGACTGGCGGCGCGTCCTGGAGCTCGTGTGCGACCTGTCCGAGAAGCGAGGCGAGCTCGTGTGTCCCTCGATCGACCACGGCCGCGTCGCGTTCTTCGTAGCGTTCTGGGAGCGGCGCGACGCGGCGTCCCTTCGATGTCGACGCGACGCACCCGCCTCACTCGTTGCGTCGCACGCAGGCTCGACTGCACGCCGGACTGGTTCCGCGCCCTGTTGACGCGGCTCGAGGCGCTCCTGCCGGCCGGGCCCCGGCGCCAGCTCGCCAAGGCGCGGAAGCCGCAGCCGCCGCGGCGCGTCCAGCGCTCCATCTGGGACGGCGGCTTCGCGGCGAAGAAGCGGGACAACACGGGCGGCCCGAAGCGGGGCACCGGCCTGTCTGTGGCCGCGCCGGTGGCGCGGGAGCCCGTCCGGACCTTCACCGAGACGGGCGACGACCTCGCGTTCTTCCTGGAGGCCGGGCGGCAGCGCGACGCGCGGGAGCGGCGCGAGGGAGTGTAGTTCGTTCGTCGTCGTGTCGTGTGCTTAATTATAATATCAAAATACACCGCATTCCCGGGGCTCAGCTGCGAGAAACCGTTGCGTGCACCCGTGCCCGCCCGTGGGGGGTTATCGCTCCCTAGCCTAGGCGCCCGTCGCCCACAACATACGGCCATATGGCGAGAGTCCGTCGGAGCTGGTTTCTACGTCAAAACGAAACATGGGACGTGACCCCTCGCCCAAGCAAAAAAAAAACAAGTCCCAGCAGCCGGAATCGAACCAGCGACCAATTGATTTCCAAGTGAGGTGAAACCTCCCGCTACAGTCAATCGCTCTACCAACTGAGAGGTACCATCTGGGTGACAGATGTCTATGCTAGGTGGAAATGGGCTTGCACGATCGATTTTCGACTTGAAAAAACAGACTAAGGTTGGCAGCTGAAAACCGGTATATGTACCAACGCAAAGAAAAGCAGAAAACCCGCACCGAGCAAAAATTTCTCGGCAATGGCCAGCGCGCGCCATCGGCACGGCTGCACCGCCACCAGAGGGTACGACGGAGACAGCGTCCGCCGCTGCAGCCATCTACGGGCCAAAAAAACCACCAAACGATGCCCGACCTCCTCAAAACCCTGCTCCTCTTCACGCCAATAGCCTGCAAGGAGCAGGCCCCGGTGCCGCCCTGGATGCGGGCCGTGCTGGATGCCCGGCCCCACTTCCGCGGCAGCGTGCACCGCTCGCAGTACCCGGAGGACCCCGAACTGCAGGTCGCCGGCGCGTTGCTCGCGCGGCCGCCCGTCGCGCGGCCCGTCGTCGTGGCCATGACGACGACGCCCACGCGGGTCCAGGCGTGCGAGCCCGCCGTGCGGAGCCTCCTGAACCAGTCGCAGCCGGCCCTCATCGTCGTGAGCATCCCGGACGCGCGTCGCGGCGTCCTTGCGTTTTGGCGGCCGTCGCCGCGACTCATTTGGCCGTGGCATCGGTCGCGAGTTGCACGTCGCGGACTTCCCAAGTGGACTCCGATGAGTGGGTTTCGGTCGCCCTCCACGCCATCGAGCAGACGCGGCCGCAGGCCTAATGTCGTCTCCGACGCAGGTCTACAACGCGCGCCGGAGCCACTGGAACGGGAAGCGGATCGAGCCGCCGGCGTGGCTCGCGCGGCTGGACGCCGCGGCGCGGCGCCGCGGGGCACCGTGCGCGCCGTGCGTCGTCATCGCGTCGCCCCCGCACGACTACGGGCCCGCGACGAAGCTCGTGGGCGCGGTCGCGGCGCTGCGGGCGGACCCGGCGCTGCTCGCGCTCGCGGGCGGCGACGGTACGGCCGCGACGATCGTGGCGGCCGACGACGACCACGAGTGGGAGCCGTTCGCGCTCGCGACGCTGCTGCACGTCGGGTTCTCGGCGTCGCCGACGCCGCCGGGCTACGACGTCGCGCGGAGCGTCTGGACCTACTACTCGTACCCGTTCCCACGCGGCCGAAATGTCCGGGACCCCGTGTGCGTGCCCCAGGCCGGCGACATGCTCGCCGCGCCGCTCGCGCTTTTTGATGAATTAGAGGCGTGGGGCCGCGAGCTGCTCCCGGGCGGCAGGCTGCCGAGCTGCTTCTTCGTGGACGACCTCTTCTTCGCGGCCTACGCGGCGCACCACCGCGCGACGGTCTACGCGCACCCGTGGCGGCGCTGGCTCTTCCGCGAGGCGAAGCGGCGGCAGCGGCGCGGCGAGGCCGCGATCCGGCCCTGCGCGCGCGGCGGCTGCTCGCCCAAGACGATGCAGCTGCGCTACCCCGACGGCCTCGCCATGGGCCCGCCGCGCGAGCGGCACTCGGCGAACTGCCAGAGCGAGCTCGAGGCGCTCGGCTGGTGGACGCGCGGCGCCGAGGGGGACCCGTGCGCGCTCGGGGACTTTGTGAGTCGCTAGGTTATTTTAAATTGTGGTTAGGCGTCGCGTCGATGGCGTTGTTCACGAGCCCCGAAGTCACAGCGAGTGCCTATCCCCCTCGTCGTCGTCGTCCTCGTAATCGGCTTCGTCGTACTCACCGTCTTCATAGTCATCATCATAGTCACCATCCACGGCGCTGTCGTCGTCATCGTCACCGTAGTCGTCGTCGCCCGCGTGGTTCCCTTCGTCGCCTTCCGCGGCCGTCGCGGAGTTCGCCGCGAACGGCGCCAGGACCGCGCCGGCGGCGAGCGCTCTAGAGATGGCGCTCGCCGGGTTCGCGCTCGCGACGACGGTCGCCGCGAGGAGGCACGTCGCGAGAAGTGTGTGCACCATGTTTTAGCCTTAGGAACCAGTGTAAGTTTTCCAGACTGGTGGGATCCGCGGTTGCGCCGCTCGCGCACAGTAATGAGAAGCTTCGAAGAGACCTTCCAACCGCTCTGCGTCAGGCGTGGTTGCCCGGTCCGGTGTCGGAGTGTCGTGAGTGTGAGTTGAGCAAAAAACGCGAACGGGTTTTTCGCACTGGCAGGGACTAGTCGCAATAAGTAGTCACACACTCACAAGGGGGTGAGTAAGTCGCCGCTCTAGGGGCCAGGAACCTTCGAGGAAAACACGACTGTTACAGCGGACAACACGGACAAACTTACAGACTCACATGCGCCGCCCCCGAGGAGCCGAGCTTCGGCACGACGTCCTCGAGGAAGTGCGCCCGCGCCAGGGCCGCGGCGACGCGGGCCACGGCCGCCGGCTGCTCCGGCGGCGCGAGCAGCTCCAGCGCCGGCCCCGCGCGCGCCGCGATCTCGCGGCCGGGGTCCACGCTCGGGTCGGCGACGCAGCGCGCCTTGGCCGTGTCCACCGCGAGCTGCGCGACGTCGCGCGCGCGCGGGTGGCGCCGGAAGAACGCGGCCGCGACGGGCTTCAGCAACGCGCGGCGCGCCGCGTTCGTCGTCGCGTTCGTCGTCGCGGCCAGCGGCGGCAGCAGCTTCACCGGCGGCGCCGCGGGCACGGACACGAGCTGCGGCTTCACCTTCTTCGACGGCGTCCGCTTGGCGGGCGACGCGAGGGGCACGGCGCCCCCCCGCAACCAGGCCCGCGCCGCGGCCGACGCGGCCGGCGACCGCAAGAGGTCCGCGTCGGCCCCGTTGCCGGCGCGCCGCGGCGACCACGCCGCTTGCGGCTCGGGCGACGCCGGCGACGCGGGCGCCCGGTCCGGGAACGCCACCGCCGCCAGGGGCCGTCCTAAGAGCAATAAAGAAGCCTCAATGTCCAAGCGCGCGGCGAGCAGCGCGGGCGACGGGGCCCGGCACACGATACGCGCCCGTAACCCCGCGAGTTCGTCGACCGCCGCTGATTCCTTCCCCAAGGTCGCGGCGTCGAACGCGAGGCAGGCGAGGAACTGGGTCGCGTACGCGGCCGCGAAGAAGATCTCGGCGTCCGACGCCTCCCGCACCCGTCGCAACACGTCCACCACATCGAGGGGCGCCGGCCGCGCCGTCTCCCCGGAACTAAAGTTCGGCGCCGACCGCAGCAGTCCCAGCAACGCGGCGCCCGACACCCGCTTCGCCAGAACCTCGCCGAAGCGCGCGCGGGGCAACGCGTCCACGTCCACGCCCTCGTGCAAGGACGCCGCCAGGACCTCGTACAACGCGTCCGCGAACGCCTTGGCGTCCGCGCCGAGTACAAAAAGCGCGAAGATGCGCAGGGCCGCCGGCACCGTGGAGAGGGGCGAGCCGGCCCAGTAGGCGTCGTCGTCTTCGTCGTGCTCCTCCGCGCACGCGGCCTGGGCCATTATGTCGGCGACGACGCGCGCGAACCACGCCACGTGCTCGGGCGGCACGGTCCGGCAGATCTGGGAGGCGCGGTCGCGGAACGCGTCCCGGCTCGGCGGCCGGTGCTTCTGCTGCCGGCGCTTGCGGAAGAAGAAGGCGTCGTCGCTCGGCGGGAAGAGGCGCTCCCGGTTGTGGTCGCGCCGGGCCGCCTCGTAGTCGCGCAGCAGTTCCAGGAAGCGGTCGCGGCACCGCTCGCGCAGGGCGTAGGCCTGCTCCCGGCCCCGGTGGTGCAGGCGCGAGTCGCGCGCGGCGTCGAACGGCACGCTCAGGTCGCGCGGCGCCGCGGATTCCTTCCGCGGCGACGGCCGCGGCGACGCGTGGCCGGCGAGCGTGGCCGCCGCGTCGCGGCAGCCGACCTCACGCGCGAGCTCGGCGGCCCGGCCGCACGCGTCCAGGGGCAGCGCCGCAAGCTCCGGCGCGAGCGCGGCCGCGGCCGCGGCGGCGAGGCGCCGCGCGGCCGCG
>Ga0302122_10000569_pt1 | contig 22922 bp, 13 predicted proteins | sample CB21_SCM_MG_FD_203115 | JGI IMG/M metagenome (GOLD analysis project Ga0302122, IMG submission 203115) | Marine microbial communities from Western Arctic Ocean, Canada - CB21_SCM | ecosystem: Environmental > Aquatic > Marine > Oceanic | place: Canada: Western Arctic Ocean | collected 2017-09-28
TATTCGAGCGAAGCGAGGATAAAATTTTTACTGTATTTCTGAGTTTGGAATGAAATATTTTACTGGGGCAAAGCGTTTTTTTACAGACGACGCAGTCGGATGTCAAAAAACCTATGCCCTATTCTCTGCCCGCGGCCAGGGCCCCAGGAACACTCGACAGCGCCACCACACCCAGCACACTCTCTCCGGCCACGCGCCGAGAGCAACATGCCAACCACGCCGTCGCCGCCACGACGCCGAGACAATATAAAACACTTCGAGCTTACCCCCCGTGGACGACCTACTCCGCGTCGTGGTCCTTGTAGGCCACCGCCGCCTCGACCGAGTGCACCGACGTCGTGAAGGACCGCAGCTTGACCTCTTGACTGTCCGCGATGTACTTCGGGTCCGAGTCCTCCCACGCGCCGGGCACGCTCGCCGTCTTGCGCGTGTAGATTAATAAATCAAACGCGCACGCCTCGTCCAGCAGCGGCAGGAACGTGACGCTGGCCGTGATCTGCCGAATGATGGCCTGGATCTGCTTGGTGATGGCCTTGACCGCCGCCGGCGACGGGTCGGTGTTTTCTCCATCATTCGAAGCATCACACGCGTTTACGGCGAAGGTCCACCGCTCCAGCGTTTCGTTCGTCTCGACGCCCGTGATGACCAGCACGAGGCGTTGCACGTCGCCCTCCTCGAGCCAGGTCTTGAGCTGGACCAAAATGTTCTGCAAGTACTTCTGGAGGCCGTCGTCCGACGCGACCATCATGCTGAGGCCGTACTTGGCCACCCGCCGGAACTCCTCGGGCGGGTAGATGCCGCGCTGGTACAGAATGCTGTTGATGGCGTACTCGAAGAACTCCTGCACGAGGTCGACGCTGCCTCGCAATGAAATCGTGGAGGTGGCGCCGTCGGCCATGATTGCGGTGGTCGCGGCGGCGCGTTGGGCGCGGCGCTGGCGTCGACGGGGGCGTGTACGCGCTGCGGGGCGGCTTTTGCGCGCTGCAGGCTTTCGCTCGTTGTACGGCGCGCGAGCGGCTTTAGGGCGGACGCGCTTCTAGCCACAGGCCGCGCGTAGTTTCAGCAGTACACCGAGGGCGCGAGTGGCCCGCTAGGTCCCTGTGCTCGGCGCACGGAGAGGCTAACGTCCGGCTCAACGTGCGAAACCCGTTTTTGGCCCAAATTAAACAACCATTTTAGTAACTTTAGCGCGCAGCAGGGCGCGCGACGCCAGCAGGGCTCCAGAGCCAGCCGACCAACTGCACGTATCTACCAGATAGCGCTGCTGCCTGCGCGCCCAGCTGGTTCGACGTGTAGAGACCTACAAGCCCCAAAAGCCCACAACAGACTGTTGTGCTATTTCAGCAATGTCCGTCTTCCAGTACAAGGCCAAGGCCTTCGGCGGCGGCGACAGCTCGAGCTCGAGCGACGACGACGTGAGCGACGGCGAGTTCGAGCGCGCGCTCGAGAGGCAGAAGCTCGCGGACTCCGAGGCCAAGGACAAAAGTAGGAAGGGCAGGAAGGAGGCGCGCCCCGCCAAGACCCGGGCCCCCGCGAAGAAGCGCCGATCTGTGGAAGATAATGATGTGGAGGCCTTCGCGCCGGCGATCGACGTGGACGCCGACGAGCCCGCGCGCGCCTCGCCGCCGAAGAAGAAGGGACGGAAGCAGCCGGTTGTACCATCGTCGAGCGACGACGACGACGCCGACGAGGACACGAAGCGACGATTACGGATGTTGCGGGAATCTAGAGCAGCGCGGGAGGCGATGCGACGCGCGGAACGGACGATCGAGGTCGCCGACGAGTCCGACGAGGCGCCGGTTGAGAAACCGGTTCCAAGGAGGCGGCGGGCCGTGGTCGAGGAGCCCAGTGTGCCGGCGGCGCCGAAGTACGGCGGCGCATTACTGAAGATCAAAATCCGGACCGAGGGCGACTCCAAGCCGTTGGACTACGACGTGCGGGAGGACGAGCCCTTCGCGGAGTTATTTGAAAGGTACGCGTGCGACCGAGGCGTCCAAGTTTACGATTGCAAGTTCGTTTTTGATGGAGAAGTCATCGGCGCCGGGTCGAAGCCGCGCGCGCTCGACATGGAGAGCGAGGACATGGTCGACTGCAAGGCGCCCGCGCGCGGCAAGAAGCGGCCGCGGCCGGGCGAGGGGCCGGCGCAACCGTCGCCGACGAAGCCGGCCTCGGCCAAAAAAGCAGCGCCCCCGAAGAAGCGCAGCCCGCGGGCCTCGCCGAAGGTCAAACCGAAGGAGCGCCCCAAGGTCGTCCTCGTGTTTGATAGGGGCGACGGCTCGAAGCCCAAGAAGTTCAAGATCTACGCGGACGACGAGTTCCGCAAAGTTTTTGACTTGTACTGGACGAGCGTGCCGGGCGTGTCCTTCTCGTATTTGGGCGCGGCGTTAAACCCCAAGGCGACGCCGGGGGACCACGGGATTGCGAAGCAGGGGGTGATTGACGTAAATTCTTAGGCCGGACAGATGCCCCCTTCGCGCAGGGAGACCTCCATGGATTCGATGCGTCGGCGCATCTCCTCCATCCCACCGTCGAGCGCGCGGTGCCGCTTTTTTTCGACATCGCCGTTGCAGACGTCATCGAAGAAGCATGACGCGCCGACCTCCGCGTCGTCAACAACAAAGGTCTCGTCGTCCTCGAAAGCCTCCGAGTACGTGGAGGAGGATGCGGGTGACAATGCCGCGGTGCCGCGGGCGTCGACGCAGGCGTCGGAGGCGTTGGACGCGGCGTCGGAAGCGGCGTCGGAGGCGTCGGCGCCCGCGCAGGAAACGTCTTTGGGGGCGCGGGCGCCGGGCGCCCAGCACGTCTCGCCCGAGGCCACGTCGTAAAATGCGCGCACGTAGCGCGGCGGCCGGTCCATGGCGAGCGCCTCCGCGTACGGAACCGGCGCGACGCCCTCGGGCGCTTGCCAGAGGAGGGACTTCTTTTCCGCGTCGTACACGACGGTCCGCAGGTCCCGCCGGGCGCCGTCCTCGGGCGTCACGGCGCGCGCTCCGGTAGCGCTGAGGGGGCGCTCCTCGGGCGCCTTCTGCGCCGGCACAGGCGTCGCGCACCGCGGCGCCGGCGTCGGACACCGCGGCGTGGCGTCGCCCGCGGCGAGGTGGCGCGCGCGCTTGGCGGCGAGCGCGGCGTGGCTCGTCGGCCGGGGGGGCGTCACGCGGTGGGGCGTGGCGGCCCGGGGCACGACCTCGGGCGCCGCCCAGGACGTGCGCGCGTGCGGCACCGATTTGTGCTCGGGCGCCGGCGTGCGCGGGCGCGGTGCCGCCTCCGGTGCCGGCCGCTGCCCCGGCGGGTAGGCCACGCGGTCGGCGGCTGCGAGTCGCACGGGCTGGATGACCCACCTGCGCCGCGGCTTCGTGGCCTTCACGGCCTCGCGCGCGCCCACTGCCTTCTGTAAAGCAGTTGGCGTGCCGCTTTGGCGGTGGGGCTGCATCGTTGCTGTGCTACGGCCGCGGCAAATAGCAAACCGATGGGAAACCAATCACCGCAATACCCGCACTTCGAGCAAGGCGCCAACCTTAGCGTGGGCCAGCATGCAATCGAGCAAGATGGAGGCAGCCCTCCATCCTTCAAGCACCAGTAATTTTCAACCACGAAAAACCCGCACTCCTGCTGCAAACCATGACATTGTACCAAGCATATATCGCTTTGCACCCATGCCGGCCATTTTGAAGCATGCAGCATTGCTGATTGCTGGCTGCGATGCCCTGGCACCCAACGCCGTCACCTCGGTCATCGCTGCCAAGCTAGCGGAGGTCGAGGAGCCGGCGGCTTTGGCATTGGCCGCCAAGTACGAGGCCGTGGACCTGCCGTCGTCCACGACGACGTTCGTGCGCACGGCCGCCGCCAAAGGCGAGGCGCCGGCGCTGCTCCTGCTGCACGGCTTCGACAGCTCGCTGTTCGAGTACCGCCGGCTGCTGCCCCAGCTCGAGGCGCAGGGCGTTGTGGCCTATGCCATCGACTTGGTGGGCTGGGGCCTCACGACTCCTAAACAGGGCGTCGACATCGTGGCGAAGAGACACCAGGTCGAGGAGTTTGTACGGGAGGTCGTGCAGGGCCCCTGCGTGCTCGCGGGCGCGTCGCTCGGCGCCGCGGTCGTGGTCGACGCGCTCAGCAACGGTGCCGTGGAGAACGTGGATAAGGTGGCCCTGATCGGTCCTCAGTGCTTCATCGACGGCGCGCCGCCGGTGCCGGAGTGGGGCGCGCGCTTAGGCGTCCGCGTGCTCCGGTCCTGGCCGCTGCGGGCCCTCGCGAACGTCATCGCGTACAAGGACAAGAGCCTCGGCTCGAAGGACGCGATTCGCGTCGGGTTGTTGCACTGCGAGCGCGACGCGTGGGAGGACGACGCCGTGGCGTGGCTGCTGGGGGGCGGCTACTCCGTCTCGAGTCTCGTCGCGCCCGCGCTGCAGGATCGGAACACGTTGATCCTCTGGGGCGACTCGGACGAGATCCTGCCGCCGGCGGGCGCCATGCCCCAATTTCTGAAGGCGCTCCCGGCCGCGGACATCCGCTACGTCGACGCGTGCGGCCACGTGCCTCATTTAGAACAACCGTCGGTCACCGCGATGGCACTCGCTCGCTTCGTGGGTGACTTGACGGTCAGGGGCATGGGCGGTGCGGGGATTGGCGCGTTGCCGGGGACGCGCAACGCACGTAGTTAGTAACAAGTTTCTTATTCAATTTGAGTTTCGTACGCCCGGCCGTTGACTCACCCGGGCAAGGGTACGCGAAACTGGTCCCCGGCGATAATTCCCGCGGGTACGATCACCTTGAAGCGCCGGCCCTCGTTCTCGAACTCGATGGTCTCGCCGACGCGGGCGCTCGCCGGACACCGCATGACCACGAAGCGCGGCGGGGCCGATCGAGGTGTCACGGGCGGCGCCGCCGGCATCGGAACTGGAGCCGGGGCCGGCGCGCCCACGACCTGGATAGCCCGCGGGATGCCGGCCACCTGAAGGGGACACGTTCCTCCCGCGGTCGGAGCTGACAGCGTGACTGTCGCCTGTCTAGCTTCGCCGCCGACCATTTTCGGTGTCGCATGCAACTCCACAGACACGATGGAGCGCAGCCCGGCGAAGCGGAAGCCTTTGCTCGACCCGCCGGGCAGGAGCTCTACTTTACCGCGCGCCGTGAGAAGGCAGACAAACAACGGCACGGCGCCGCCCCGCTGTTTGAGCTGCTCGAATTGTTGCACCTGCTTCCGGCGCTGCGCGCCGCAGGAGATCTCCACGACGGTCGGCAGACTTGGGTTCGAGTCCTCTGAAAAACACAACGCGTAGATAACTCCTCCCGACGCGTAGACGGCAGGAACATGCGACCCTTGACCGTTCGGCATCAGAGCGAGGATCTGCTTTTTGCTATACAGCGTGGGAGAGAGCTGGCCCTTGGCGGTGGCCATGATACTCCCGGGCGCCGCGGCCGTCGTACCGGGAGGAGCACGCGCGAGCGGAGCGCCGTCCGTCGACACTCGGGCCCTCTTCTTCGTCGACGGCGCGGCATCATCAAGCCTCTTCGGCCGCTTCGGCGCGCGCGCCGGCCGCGGCGCGGGCGACTGCACGTCGTCGTCGTCGGTGCTGTCGCCGGCGGTGGGCGCGGCGACGCCCGGCCACTTGGCGACCGGCTGTAAGAGAGCATCCCTGTCCAAGGCCATGTCGTCGTCCTCACTGTCCGCGCCGGGCGGCGGCGGCGGCGCGCCAGCCTCGTCGTCGTCGAACAGCGCCCGGAGGACCTCGGCGTCGTCCGGGAGAGGCGGCGCAGGCACGGGCACAGGCGGCGGCGCGGGCCAGGCCCGGGCCCAAGCGGCGTCGACGTCGGGGAGACGGGCCGAGGTCACCGACCGCGCGTTGGCCGCGGCGCCGGCGGCGGACGCTACAGCGAGGTCCGCGGCGGCGCGGCGGCTCTCGACCGCGGCGGTCGCGAGCGCGTGTCGGTCGGCGATGGCCGCAGCGAGTTGGGCGTCCAGCTGCGAGGCCCGGTCGGCTCCGTCGGCCACGACCGCAGCGAGCCGCGCGTCAAGTCGCGCGAGCTGCGCGGCGTCGCGGCGCATCTGCCCGAGGCAGCGCTCCGCGAGCTCGTGCGAGACGGGCGCGTCTTCGGCTGGCTGCTGCAGCGCCAGCGCAAAGGCGTTCTGCACGGCCAACGGCGCCTGCTCGTCTCCGGGCCGGTCCCAGCGCGTCTCGCGCGTCACCTCGTTGAAGAAGTAGAGGCGGCCGTCCGCGTCGGTCTCCTGGCGCCATGGGCCATGATCCATGCTCAGCCGAGGATTTGAGAGGTATGCGGGCTTTTCGAATAAAAAGAGTAGGTGCGTGCGGCGCAGGCCAGTGGCTTCTCCAGCCCACAGTGGTGAGTCAAAAGCCCAAATCTCGGCAAAAAATCCCGCGTCGTATAAAACCCGCATGTTAGCGCTTTACGGTGGAATAGCGCCGACGGACGACTGCAGTCACTCGCAAGAGGACAGAGCCCACCAGAGACGCGGAGACAGCCCTAAAGGCAGCCCCACGCCGACCCGCGCCACCAACGCCGTCGCGCGGCAGCCCAAACCACGGGAGGACCATGGGCCGTCGCAGCGGCCTCGCCCTGCTCCTCCTCCTCCCCTCAATAAGGGCACGAGTGGGCCACGCGGCCGCGGACGAGGCCCGCATCTGGGCCGACCTGAGGGCCCAGTTCGAGGCGAGCGCCAATGGCACGCGCTTCCTCCACGAACAGGAGCGCCGCCTGCAGGCCACGCCCGCGCCTTCTGTCTCGGTCAAGAACGAGCACTGCAAGAACTGCTGGTGGCGGAAGAGCCCGCCGGCCGAGGACCACTGGTGGGCTGCTCGAACAACGACCCAGAGGAATGGTTTAGGAGAATATGGAGGCCGGCCCTATGAAAGGATGTCCTGCCCCGTGGGCTGGGGCCAGGTCAACAAGGACAATATTCGTTTGAAAGTGGAGAAGAAGTGGGAGCGCGTCTGTTTTTATTGTTGGCGGGCCAAGTTGAAATCCGCAACGGACATGGAACGATTGATCGCCCACACGACCTGGGACGAGCAACAATATTACAGCTTGTTCTATATTTACGGCTGCGGCGGCATGTTCGGGACGCCCCGGTACAATCCGCCGGGAGGATGTACGAAGAAACTTATCGAGCACCCTCTGGAGGTCGACTCCAAGGGCCACCGCGTCACGGCGAACGAGGAGGGCGTGCACGAGGTACTGATCGGCCTGGCCCAGAACCAGCGGCCGCCCCTGGGCTTCGAGTGCTGCGCGCGCCAGGGCGGCTGGGACATGTGCTCCTCGGCCCGAGGCTTGGGGCCGGCGGCGTTCTCCTTGGTCGCGGTCGGGCTGGCTTTCTTCGTTGGGTAAGGCTTTGTCTCGAGGGTAACCCGTAAGGCGCGGGCGGCCAACATACACGAGTAGACCTCCTGGCGCTCGCGCGGAGCCCTGACCTGGAGGGGCAAGCTATTGCAACATGGGGCTTGGCCCCGTGGTCCGCTGAATCGCGTCCCTGGTGGTCGGAGAGCCCCCAAAACCCGAACACACAGCGCGGGAGGGCTAGCGCATTTTCTCTGCCCTGCGAGGAGCACGCATCGCGCGTTACAAGAGGATTGCGACCGACGGAGGCTGCCCGTAGACTGCCCGCAGCGAGAAAGCACCATGGGCGGCCGCCGCAGCGGGGGCACGCCCATCCTCATGTCGAGCGCCTTCGCGCACCGGCCCGGCGAAGATGCATTTAAGTGGGGCCCGCCTCTTACCACAGCGGTACCAGACACAGAAAGTGACGGCCTGCAGCAGCTGCCGAACTACGACGGTCTTAAACATAGGACCTTTTTGCGGCCGCACGAGTTCGACACGGAGCCCCGGAACGCGCCCTTCGCCGACTCTCAACAGAGGTGGCGCGAGCCTGAGCGAAACCAAGCGGACTACCGCGATCCACACAAAACAACGGAGGCGGACTTTAAGTCCAAAGGAGGAGAGGAGATTTTATGTGGCGCCGTGCCCTTCAAAGCGACCAAAAGGGGCGATGTACTCGAGGCCCCCTGGCCCCTGTTGCTGAACAATAAGATGTGCCTGTACAAGCCGCCGCTTGAGCTCGTGCCGGAGCCGGGCTGGGACTATTCAGATGAAGCGCTGGAGCGGCGACGCGAGTACGTCCGGAAAATGAAACGTAGAGGAAAAGGTCTAAATGACGACGTGTCGCACAACTACCCGGTGTTTGCCAGCGAGGTGCCGCGCTTCGTTGATCAACAGCACGCCGTCGAGAGCGCGGATTTCGCGCGCGCCTCCGGCCATGCGAGTCTGAATGTGAATAGACCCCAAACCCCGGAGGACGGTGGCCCGCGGGGCCGGGCGCGCTCGCGCGTAGAGAAGCGGCCGCCACCATATATGCCGTCCTCAGCCTTGGCCTCGCGATCGACGCGCGGCATGTACGACCAGCACTCCGCGTCACTGCAGATCACGCAGTCCTTGAAGGGCTGGCGCAACAGCCCGGGCCGGTACGGCCGGGCCCCGGAACTGAGCACGCGGCCCGTTTCTCCGACGTTCCGCGTCGACCACCGGCCGTCGCCGTGCTTCATGCCCACGAACGTGCGCTTCCCCGACGACCTGGACCTGCTCTACGCCACGATGAAGAAGTCCGGCGAGCTGAAGCGATTGGATGACGACTCGTGCAGCACCGATTATGTGCGGCCTGCGTTGGTGGAGGACGTTGTAACCGAGCCGGAGCCACCGGAGGTCTTCCTGACGGAGGCGCCGGCGCCGGCGCAGCGGGACATCCGCGCGTACTAAATAGTCTACTGTTATTACAAAACAGGGCGGCTTGTGTTCAACAAAGAGCCGGAGAACTCTCCGCCACCGGCACCGCCTCGACGACGACCGCGTCGGCCATAGGGACGGCGATGGCCGGCGTGGCTTGCTGGAATTCTTGCTGGCTGGCTTGCAGGATAAATGCCTCGGCGCTCGCCAGCGCCGCATCGACGCCGCGGTCCGCCTCGGCCGACAGCACTGGTGGGACCCAGTCGCCCTGGCCGCGCTCCCACGCCGCGTCGGCGCGCGCGTGCGCCACCGCCGCCTCGACTGTCGCATCGACGGAAAGGTAGAACCGCGCCTCGGCGGTCGACAGCGCAGGGACGGCGGCGCGGACGCGCGCGATCTCAACTTGCGCCGTCGCCGGTTGCGCGGGCCCGGTCCCCGGAATGCGCAGCGCGGCGACGCCGCGGAGCGACGAATTGCCCACGTCCAGCGATGGGTTCACTTTCTTGAGCTTGCGTGCCGTCGTTTTGTAGCGGAGGCAGAGGCCCTGTAGCGTATCGCCGGGTAATACCACGTGTTCGCGGGGCGGCGGCGGCGGCGTCAAATCTATCGTCGGTGGCGAGCCGTCGGCCGGCGTCACCGCATCGCAGCACTCCACGGTGAGCGCCTCGAGACCGTCGCGCGCGCCATGGGGGGCTTCATCCACGGCGGTAGCTTCCACCGTGCTGACGAGCTGCCAGTCGCCGTCGACGCGGATCCATTGCTGGCCTGCCGGCGGATTCGGGAGCGAGCTGCGCGCTCTGCGCATGATCTCGTCACCAGAAACGAGGTGCTGGTTCCGCGGGTCGCCTCGCCGCGGCTGTGGCGAGCTCAGGCTGCCGACACCTATGTAGCCTGACATTTGTGCTTGTCTCGTTCTTGTCACCCTTCGCGTGTCTTCGGTTTGTAGCCGTGTCTTCGTTTGTAGGAGCGAACAGATGGAGAGCCTGGGTAGGGTATATGACTGCTGCGGACGCGAACGCTCGCTTGCTGAGGCAAAGCTTTGACAAACATGAGCTCACGAAACCCGTCCCAAAAACGGGTTTTCCGAACGACGACAGCTTGGGGTCGCCAGCCGTCCGGCTGGAGCTGCATAAGCCTCCTGATCCTTGTCTTGCTTTGAAAAATAAAATCCAATGTTGCTTGGCTGCAGCCAGCGTATATGGGAAACGCTGGCTTCAGTGACCTGCTGCCACGATCTGGATTGTGGACGCTTGAGTTTGCGAAGATTAGTCTTGATCTACTGAGTGAGAGAAAACGCGGATCGCGCGACGGCGCCCCCGCAGTAACCGACCAGAGACTCGATTGGTTCCATTCTCTTCTGCGCGGCGCTGACACCCGCAGCCGCCCGGGCGCCGTCGCGCAGCCACGGACCACCAAGAATAAGCACACCCGACAGCAAAACCGCCGCGAAACCTCCACAATGAGCGGCATTGCCGACCTCCGCTCCGTGACCTCCGCCGAGCCGCCCGACGTCGCCATGGCGGAGCTGCCGCCCGCGCCGCCCCAGGAGTCGCCCCTCCAGGAGCGCCTAAGGATCCTGCGGGAGTCGACGGGCTCTGCTACCCTGAACAACGCCCCGTTGACCCCGAACGCGGCCACGTACGTCAAACGAGCGTCGGAATTGGTCGACCAAGTCGATACGCCGGCGGGTCAGCGGTACACGATCGCCGGGTGCGCGCTCCGGTGCTCGCTAAAGGAGTGCGAGGACGCGATGCGCACGGGCGGCGGCTCTTCGGCGAAAGACGCGATGCGGCTCATGAGGTTCGCGGAGGAACTGAGGACCGCCATACGGGAGTGCGACGAGGCGGCGAGTTACGCCGGCGTCTCGGACACGCCGACCGTGGACATGGACGAGGCCGACGACCGGCCGGTGCAGGGCTGCAGCGCGTTCTGGGACTTCTCGGAGTTCTGCGGCGGGCTGGACTGCTTGGGTTATGGAAGGGAGGCGGAGAATACGTCGGAAAGTCCGCAGCGGGGCACGAAGCGCATGGGGTCCGAGGAGACGCTGCAATTGGACGACCACTTTTTAGCGCGGGGCGCGGAGCACTGCAAGCTGGCCGCGGAGGCGTCTCTCACGCCTGGTGCTCGACAGTTATTGGAGAACACCGCTACTGAGTTACTCGCGGCGGCCGAGGAGGCGGCGTCGCGCCGAGACCGGGGCGCGGCGGCGCGGCAGTTCCAGCGGGCCGCGTTGCACTTGGAGATCGTCTGACTGTTAGGCGGCAAGCCGCTCGCCCCCGCTCTAGAGGCGTCGCGCCGGTACGCGCGGTGGCGCGCGAGACGGCTCTCCCACCTGCTGGAGAACTGCGTCCTGGAGCACTCCCCGGAGGACCCCCGGACCTTCGACACGGCCTACTCCTTGAACGGGGAGATTATGGGCCGGGGCGGGTACGGGGTGGTCCTGGGGTGCACCCGACGGGCCGATGAGGAGGCCTTCGCCTGCAAGAGACTAGACCTGAAGCGGCTGTCGGCCAAAGGCCTGGCTCGGTTGCACGAGGAGATCGCCGCGTTGAAAGCCTTAGATCATCCACATATCGTTAGACTGAGAGAGGTCTTCTACTCGGACACGGGGCGGACGTGTCTACTCGTCACGGACCTCTGTAGCGGCGGCGAATTGTTCAAGGCCGTGGACAAACGAGCGAGACCCGGAGTCAGGCCGCCCTTCACGGAAAGTAGGGCGGCGGAGCTCATGCGCCAGATGCTCGGCGTCGTGCGGTACATGCACTCGCGCGGCGTGTGCCACCGCGACCTGAAATTGGAAAATTGGCTCTTCGACGGGCCGGACCCGGACACGTCGACGTTGCGACTGGTGGACTTCGGTCTCGCTCGAGTCTTCGGGCCGTTGCGGCCGGACCTCTCGAAGACGCGAAGCAAAACGAACTTCGACCAACGCGTCGGGAGCGCCTACTACTGCGCGCCGGAGGTCTTGGAGGGCATCTACGACCGGCGGTGCGACCTGTGGAGCCTGGGCGTCATCGCGTACATGCTCTTGTCAGGAACCCCTCCTTTCTGGGGAAGGAACGACAAAGAAATTCTGAAGCGGGTGTGGACGACGGAAGTGAAGTTCCCCCCGGAACTGTTCCGGACCACGTCTTCCGAAGGGTTGAGTTTTGTACGGGGGTTGCTCCAGCGGGACGTGGAGGTGCGATTGACAGCGGACCAGGCCCTGGAGCACCCGTTCTTTTCCTTGTATTCTAGGATGCTCCGCAGCGTGTCCTCGACGATCGGGGACATGCTGCCCGAAGAGACGAGCGAGGACCCGTCGCTGTTGGATGCGTTGCGGACCTTCGCGGCATTAAACGCCTTTTCGAAGTTGGTGGTGGAGGTCGCGGCCGCCCACTTGGCGCCGGCGCGACTCGTCCAATTGCGGCAGGACTTCACCCGCGCGGATTTGGATGGAGACGGCGTCTTGAGCATCGGGGAGTTGCGAGCGTTTCTAGGCGACGCCCAGGTGGAGGAACGGGAGTTAGAACTACTATTTGCGGCGGCCGACGTCGACGCGACGCAAACCTCAAGCTTCCACGAGTTCGTGGCCGCCGCTTTGGTTAGGCGAGTGGAATTAGATGACAAGATGCTCCAAGTCGCCTTCGAGGCCATCGACTCCGAAGGGCTGGGCTACATCACGCGGGAGGCCGTCATCGCCATGATGGGCCGCGACGCGAAGCGCTACGGCAGCAGCGCGGAGGTCGACGCGGCCCTGGCCCACGCGGGCGTGAGCGGGCGCGTGGACTGCAACGAGTTCCTGGACTACATCCACGCGGAGCGGCTTTCCGGTATCGGCATGCACGCGCGCAACGGGTCCGGGTCGCCCGAGATCCCGGCCGTAGTCTATAAGTTCTGATGATGTGAAGCCAAGCGCGTCGAGGGCGTGCGGGGGGCGAGAGACTCGAGTCTAGTGACGGGTTTACGCTCTCCCAAGCTTGCAAGCTTTGCTTTGCGCGTCCCAATACGCGTTGCACTTACGCGCGCAGCTTTTTTAAGCGGCGTTGGAAGCGCACCAACATTTCGCAACAGCGACTACTGCGATTGCTGCTACCGCTCGCAACTGGTGCAGCTGTAGCACTAACAGCCTGGCAGACGATGAGTTCGCATGAAATGGCAGCCATGCGGGTCGCCCAGAGCCGGGAGCGGCACGAAGCGCGAGTCGAGGCCCTGGAAAAGCGCGACGCGGACGGTGCGATCGACTGCGTGGGCGACGGCTCGTTCCGCATTGCCAAGCAGACGATCAGTTTGGTGAGGGAGATCACGCCGCTCGTGACCCCCGGCCTCACCGCGAAGGTGCACTACACGGGCTGGCTCGCGCCGGTGCCCCCGGGCACCGCCACGCCACTGTCAGACGACGCCCTGATCGAGCGGGCGACCTCCAAGAAGCCCTTTGACTCGTCGCGCGGGCGCAGTGTGTTCTCCTTTGCCGTCGGCCACCGCCAGGTGATAAGCGGATGGGACGCCGCGGTCGCCGCGATGCGCGTCGGCGAGCGCGCGTACATTCTCGTGGCGCCGGAGTACGGCTACGGCGAGCGCGGCGCGGGCGGCGTGATCCCGCCGGGCGCGTGGCTCCTCTTTGACGTCGAGGTGCTCAGCGCGGCGGCAGAGCCCGAGCCCGCGTTTAGCACGCCGTCCCTCCTCGCGCTCATTCCGGTCGTGGGCATTATGGTCTACTACCTCTACTTCCGCGCCGACGAGGCCTGGGTCGAGCCCATGGGCCAGAGCGAGCTGTGAGCGAGGCATAAGTGTACATACAATTACCAAAATCACCCAAGCGCCTGGGTCTCGCGGAGCGCCACCTCCTCCGAGTCAGGGAGCCGCACGAACTGTAGAGCTGGTGCGATGTGGGTGGCGCCCTTGGTCGCGCCGCCATTTGTAACCGTGCCGACGCCCTCGATGACCTGCGTCGCCCCGTCCAGCACGCCGACGACGGGCTTGACGACCACGCCCGCCACGCCGCGCGCCACGCCCTTGAAGAAGCCCCCGACGCCGCCTTTACGAGCGCCCCGCACGGGCTGCAGGAAGACGCCTGCGACGCCCTCCCCAATACCCCGCACGACCGACTCGGCGCCGCTCGCTGCAGAATTGGCCATGTCGGCGCCCTTGCTCGCGCGCCGCCGCGCGTCCCGCTGTTGACTATATGTTGAATCGCCCGCGAGGAGGGACGCGTTGTTCGCGAGGACACCGCCAACACCACCAATACTTGTAGCAAAGCCCCCGACGACCGACGTCGCTAAGGCCGAGGTGCCCTTATACGCGCCCTTGGCGAAAGCGGTCGGAGACTCCACGATGCCCTTGCCGGGCTCGTAGAAGAACTCCTTGACGCCGCCGCCGATTGTCGACACCAAGTTCAGGGGCTGGCCGATACTGGCCAGGGATCCGACCACTCTGTGCAGTTGTTGTAATAGAGAAACGACGTAGTGGCGCCTAATAGTTTTGGCCAATAACCCGGGCTCCTCGACCGCCTTCTCGACCGCGAAGGACTTCAATCGCACCTCGGCCCGGTCGATCTCCGCGAGGTTCGACAGCGCACTCAACCCCGCCACCCTTTCAATCGCGGCGTCGCCGTCGTCGTCGTGCATGGCCACGGGGCTGAACGAGGCCTCCAGCTGCACCGGGTGTAAGACTAAAGCGTCCACGACACCTCTAGGCTCAAACGTCGCCTGTCTCGCTTCCATACACGACTCCGGCGCTTCTTTATCGAAGAGGAGGGCCTCGGCCCACCGCCCGGGGTCGGTGGAGACGCGGTGGTCCACCGCGTCGGTCCGCGCGTCGGAGAGACTAGTCCAGACGCGGCCCAAGGCTCTCAAGGACGTCGTGTCCGCGCGCGCCTCTAATGGCAGTAATTTGGCCGCCAGGTACCGTAGCGTATTGCCTTCGGACGCCGACGCGGCCTCGAAGACCGGTGAAGACACGCCCCGTAGCAACACGGGCCACGCCGCGTCCGGCGCGAACTGGTCGATCTGGAGCTGTTTTATTTTAACTTCGGTCTCCCGAATAGTACCCTCGGTCGCCTTTGAGCACGTGACCCCGCGCACGTTCACGGAGAGGACCTCCCGTCGGCTCTGCCCGGCGCCGTCGATTATATGGAGCGAGACGCCGCCCAGCTTGAGACTTAGAGCGCGCCGCGCGCTCGTCTCCGTCTCATCATCATTTTCCTCGAACGCCGCGCCGGCGTCGCTTACGATCAACACGCGCGCGCCGTCCTCGAGCGCGACGCGCGCATCTAAGGAACCCCGGGCTAATGACAGGGGCCCCGACACGCACCCGACATTTATGGAATCCATGGCCGTGGGAGAAATGACCTCCAGCGTTCGCTCCCTATCCACGTCGACGAACCCAATAACTTTGGCTTGGTTCGGCGCTAAGACGGCCACTTTTTCAGACGCGTGCTTCACCTGCAGAGGCACTTGTGACACATTCCGCACCACGAAGAGCGGGCGTTTATTGACCCGGTCCACCGCGCATCGCACCGTCACGGCCTCGTGCGGCGGTTTCCGGATGTCGTCGTTCGCGCGGATCTCCACGCGAATGACTAAATCCGCCTCCTTGATAAAGAGGGCGTGGCCCGCGACGCGGTCCAGAGGTACGGGCGCGGACCAGTGGCCTCCTATTCCGAACTGCACCCGTCCTACCACGTTGCCACCCAAAAGTTCCCGGGACGCGGGCCAGTGCCACGGCGTCGCTTGCTTCGCTTCGGGTGTTAATTGCAGCCAGGTTTCCGTGTTCGCATCGTTCTCTCTTCTTACTAGAATCTGCACATGCGCGTCCACGTTCCGCAGCGCTAATCGAGGCGCCACCTCCACGCTCCGGCCGCCGCCTTTTCCGAACGCGCCGCCCAGCGCGTGCGGTCGCGCCTCCAAGTCCAGGCGGCGCCCATCGGCGCAGTCCACGACCAATGGAAACTCACTTGCACCGACGGCGTAGCGGCCGGACCACGCGCCGCGGCACCCGACGCTCAACGATGAATCGCGCGCGGCCAGTAGACGCCTTCCATGGATCTGGGGGTCCGCCCAAGAATAGCCCGGCCAGCTCACGGCCCAGTCTCCTAGTATGAGGGAGTCCGGCGTGCTTGAAACAATTCCGGTGCCTTCGCCCAGGAACACCAAGTAGTGCGTCTTCTGCTCGTTCGGGCCCAGATTGATCGCTTCGTCCTTCACCAGACGCCGCACCCAGACGTCATAGAGTCGCTGGTCTTGTCCGCCAAAGTCCAGGGGTCCCCGCACCTTCTCCGCGACGAGGGGCTCCGCGCAGCGCTCGAAGGCGTCCGCGAGCCACGCCGGCGGCCGGTTGATTCTACAGTCCGTCGCGACGTACAGGTCCAGGCCCTTCCCTCCTCCCTCAATGTGCAGGAAGCGTTCCTTCTGGTCGTCCCCCAGCAGGAAGGAGGCCGTGTTCTCCCCCACGCTGCGCGCGGCGTGGCCGAACAGCTGCGACGCCTGGGACCCCTGAGCCTTGTGAGCGTCGTGCGTCACCAATCGTACGCATGATTGGAGCGGTGGCGGCAAAGCCACGAAGACGTACGCGTGTGAATCCGCGTAGAGGCGGTCGCCGCGCGTCGCCGGCGGCGCCAAGACATGTAACCGCGCGCTCGCGACGCTTACGTTTCGGACCAAGTCCGTGCCTTCCGTGGCCACGCTGCGCTCGGCGTCGCCGGGCTCCCCCAAGCTTTTTGACGACCCGCCCGTCAGGACCCGGTGCATCTCCGACGCCTTGCGCGCCAGGCCTGGGGGCAACAACGACCCGCCCGGCGCCGCCGCCAGGTCCAAGTTCAGGCCCGTCCGGTCCACCACCCACAGAGGGGCTTCGATCACTAAGAACAACCCCAGGCCGCGGTGGCGTTTTTCCGCCCGTATGGCGACCGCGAGGACATCAACACCATCCTCTTGTAATGCCACCTCGTAGAACCCCCGCGGCTGCAGGTCGCTTTGTGATGCTGCCGTTGCTCTATTTGGCAAATCCCGCGTGGCTAAGCGCTTCCGCAGGCGGCCGCGCAAGTTGCCCACCCTTAACGCAATATAACAACCCTCCTGCACGTCTACCGAACAGCACGTGCTCTGAGCACCGGGGGCCACGCGGCACCGCCCCTCCCGGGCCTTGGCCTGCACGCGCACCAAAATACCGCACGGCAGCCGATTCTCGACGATAAGCGGCGCGTGCAGGACGATCGCGGGCTCGCCCGCGTCGTGCGTGGAGTGCGCGACGACGGCCGTGCCTTCGAAATCAACAACAATCTTGCCGTCGCTGCTCCCGACCGTCTGGCGGCCCCAGGCCTGGGTGCCGCTCCGCCGGAGCCGAAACGCGCCGCCGGCGATCGCCGGGGGGAGGGGCGTCTCGCCGGAATGACATGAAACGACCTCGGCATCGCCGTAGCCCTCGACGGCCGCCGCGACGTCGAAGGATAGATCCGTCCTGTTCGTGACGACCGCGCGCCGCCGCAGCCGCCCCACGACCCGCCCCGCCCGGTCGTCAAAAGCGCACGACCACGCCAGGCCGGCCTCCAGCTTGATCGCGGCGGGGCGGCAGCACGGCAGCGCCGGCAAAATGCGGCCGCCCGGCAGGCGGCACTCCACCGCCTTCGGGGCGTCCAGGCCATTTGACGACCCGCCGAGAGCGAAGGACGCCCCGGCGTCCACGCGCGTCCATTGTGTAGACACGCGCACGTCCAGGGGCGCCCCGGTCTCGTTTTTCAGCGCGAACGCGGGCTGCGCCGCGGCGCCCGCCGCGCCGCGGGCGAGGTCCCGCGCCAAGTTCCCCTGGAGCCGGATGAGGCGCGCCGCGAAGGCCGTGGACAGGACCGCGTCCAGGATATCTTGGGACGCGCACGCGACGTCCCAGCTCCGCTCCGTCGCGTTGGCCTTGACGGCGCACGTTAAAGCGTAGGCCTCGAGCAGGGGCTCGAAGCGCAGGCACTTCAAATCAAAGGCCCGTGCCGCGACGTGCGTCTTCACCGAGCCTTGGAGGTCCGTGGTCGGCCCGCTGAGGGCCGCGGCCAGCTTGGAGAGCGAGAGGTCCACGAGCGGCGCCGCGGGCCCCTTAGCGTCGTCCACCAGGTGTACATTCATACCTTCCAGGTTGAATTTGAGAGCGGCGGTGACGACGCGCCCCGCCTTTGAGGGTGCGGCTTCCTCTGGAATAAGATCGGTGGACCCCGCGTGCGGCGCGGCCCACGCGATCGCCGCCACGCTCAGTAAATCGCGGTAGCTCAACCGCAGGTTTAGAACGGACACGTAGCCCGCCACGCGCCAGTCGTACAATTCACTGGATGCGAAGCGCTGCTCGACCTGGACCACGAGGGAGGTGGGTTCCAGAATCCGCTTGGCCGACGGCCCCTGGACCAGCGCCGCTTCGACGTCGCGCACCGAGACTTTCAAACACTGCTCCGCGAAGCGTTGGTCGTCCTTGCTGTCCATTTCAAAGTCGACCCCGGTCCGCAGCGCGAGCATGCGAGAGGTCGACGATGCGGCGTCCTCGATGAGCAAAACTTCGCACGCGCGCACCTCGACCCGCACGGCCATGGAGCCGTTTGTTGAAGGGGCCGCCTCGGACGTCGCCTCCTGCGTCACAGCTAATACAACAATCTGGCGCACGACCGTGAGGGCCGCGTCGACCGCCGCGCCGATGGGCTCGAGCAAAAGTTGCACAGAGAGGGGCCGCGCGGTCAAGGATACGGTCTTTTTGCCATTTGTGTCGGAGTAGTCCACCGCCAACAACAAATCAGATGCTGGTAATTGCATCTGCGCGGCCGACCCCACTAGACGTTTCAATGAAACGCCGCGAGCGTCCTCGGAAGGCGTCCAGGGCACGACCATCTGTCGGAAAAAGTTACCTTTGGAAGAGCGGCGCGCGTCGGCTACATTAATCTTGGCCAAGCGCACGAACGCGTGCTGCGTGTCCTCCGCCTTGGTCCACATGACGCCGAGGCCGATGATCGCCGCCGTCGCCACGTCGCCGTCGTCGTTGCGTAAGGTTAAGGCGAGCTCGCCCAGTTTGAGTGAAACGCGCGTCTTCTTCGACGAGACGATACTTTGCGGCAGGGGCTGCTGTGGTACGCTCGGGGCGAACCCCGCCAACCCTTCTCGCAAAGATGCAAAGAAGGGCTCGAGCGGCTTCAGGTCCGCGGCGCCGACGGCTAGTACTAGCGTGGCGAACTCGACGTCTATGTCCGAATGGAAGCCCTCTTCTGGCTTATTTGCGAACGTGCGAAAGCGCACGGCGAGCACCGCTTCATTCGTTCGTTGCATCGCCGTCTTTGGCGGCGAGGGTAAGGCCCCAAAGGCGGTCCGCGCCAGCGCCATGGCATTTTGCGCCGTGGCGTCGCCCCGCGATTCGATGAGCTTTCGTTGCGCATCCGCGAGGTTCACGCCCCCCACCAGCGCGTTGAGCGTCATGCCGCTCGCGCCTGAGACGAGGGAGGCTTCTAGACTTGTAAGTGACAGGACCATGCGCCTGGACCGGTCCGGGTTGAGGATGGCGAGCTCGAAGAGCGGGGCGGCTACGCGGAGGCGGAGGCCCACCGGGGCCGCGGTGGCGGGTACCGACGCGCCCACGTCCACCATCGCTTCCGGCTCGCTCGTTATGGCGGCCGCCACGCTCAGCACGTCCCGCAAATCGTCCGGCGCCAGGCCGAAGGACGCGCCACCCAGTGTCACGGCGGCGTCGAGCGGCGCGCCGGCCGGCAGGTCCACCCGTAGATCCAGTCGCAGCGGCGCCAACACGATGTCGCGTTTGGAGTCGCCCTCCTCCAGGCGCGCTGTCGCGCCGTGCAGCGCGACGTCCCAGCGCTGGCCATTCGAAGCCACACCGCCGTCGACGCTGATGGACCCCGTGTCGACGATCAGGAGCCCGGCGTCGCCCGCCCAGGCGCGCGGGACGAGGATCGTGGGCGCGCCCACGTCCACGGTGACACGGAGCGTCCGCTGCGCGGGGTCCCAGGCGAAGGCCTGCGCCTCGGTCAGGCGCCCGAGCACGCCCTCGGCGGCCTTGGTGACCAAGGAGCGGTAGCGCCGCGCTTGCTCGGCCGCGGCCCGGGCCGCCTTGGCCGTCGCGTCGGAGGTCAGCGCCTCGAGCACGGACCCGAGCCAGGGCTTGTGGTAGGCGACGTCGTAGGACGCGCCCGTGACCTCGATGGCCGTGCGCTCGTTCACTTTCGCGAGGACCACGCGCAACGGCGCGTCGCCCCGGCGCTGGATGCAGGCGCCGCTGGCGACGCCGCTCCGCTTCAGGGCGCCCGTGTCGTCCGCGAGCGAAAGCTGCGCGAGGTCGGCCGTCACGTCTACGGAAGCGAAGCCCGTCGACGCCCGCGCGTCGATGGACCCGCCCAGGGCCAGCGTCGCCAGGTCGTCCACTTTGCACGCCAGGGTCGCTGAACAACGCACGCGCAGGAACTCGCCGTCTATCGGAGCCTCGCCCTCGTCGTCGCGGCTCATGAGCTCCTCGATGTCTGTGACCGTCACGTCCTCCGCGGCTGACCCGTCCTCCTCGAAGGCGTCGTCCGAGCTTTTTCGCCAGCCGAACCAGCCCGAGTGCGCCTTGTCATTCTTCTTGGCCGCGGCCGCCCGCTCCCGCTCCACCGAGGCGACGACGGCGTCGCGGCGCCACAGCCGCAACGCCTCGAAGGGCGCGCGCCGCTCGATCCGCCGCGCGGTCTCCTCGTCACCCTTTCGCAGGGCCGCGAGGTAACCTTCGCGCTCGGATGCAAATCGCGCGAGGCCGAGCAGCGCCTGGGACGCGCGCCGCTTCGCGTCCAGGGCGGGGCACGCCAGCCGCGCCGCGTAGCGCCACCAGCAGCGCGCGTTTTGTGATGTAATAGGCCTGGCGCCCCTCCCCATTTTATACGCCGGGTGCTGGTCCAGAAGATTCTGGCGCCGCGCCGCGAGGGTCAACGCGTCGACGAGCCGCGTCGAGCCGCGCAGCGCTTTGGACTTGATCGCACAGCGCACGCCGTCCACCTTAAGCTCCACGTCGTACTGCGGCGCACCTACCACGGCGCAGGCCGGGTTGCGCGTGAGGCGCAGGGCGCACGAGACCGGCTCCAGAACGTCGTCGTCGCGGTCCCAGCGTATACCGAAGCCGTCGAGCGTCACGGCGTTCCGCAGCAACCCCCGACACGTGGCGCGCTCGACGAAGGCCGGCGTCCACGTGCCGTCGCAGGCCTGGGCGGCGAGGCTTCGTATACGCACGGAGCACGCGTGGCCGCCCGCGGCGACTTGCATGGATACGTTCCGGATGGTGACCTCGAGGTTGTCCACGATTTTGGCTGCCAAACGCCGCACGTAGCCCGGGTCCGTTTGTGTAGCCCGGGCCTCCAGGGCTCGCCGGCACGCGGCGTCGGCCCGCGCGAGTTGCGCGCTCAGCGCGTCCTCGACGAGCGTTTGCAGGGTTTCCGGCGCCAGGGCCGCGGCGTTGCTTTGTGCACAGAGCGTCACATTAATGTTCTCGATCGCGACGCGGACGGGCGTCGAGCCGAGCGAGCTCCAGGGGATGGCGATGGATAAGCGACCGATGCTGCCCGCGTCGATGCGCACCGGGAGGCCCAGGGCCTCGACGGCCTTGGTATTCACGCGCAGGTCCCGCAGCTCGATCTTGCCGGACCAGAGGCCGAGCCTCAGGCTCTCGGGCGTCAGGCCCTCGATGTAGTCGCCCAGGGCGTCCTGCAGCACGCCGTACAGGATCTTCTTGACCGACATGGTTTCTGTACTGAGAGCTTGCCGGAGCTTGGAGAGCTGTGCTCAATAACTAAGGCGTGGCAGCGCCTCCATGTGCTGCTCTATTTAGCTTACGATAGATGCGTTTTAAGAACAGCAGTGTATATATTATAGATCGCGAGGCCGTCGAAGCCGCGTGAAGGCAAAAAACCGAGCAAAAGACAGCTTGAAAAACCCGCGAGAACAAAGCGCGGCCCCAAAAACTCGTTGGAGCGCTCTGTGCCTACCTCTCCGTGGCCACGAAGATTGGTACGGGCGTGTTTCTGCTAAAAAATCAATCCAGCTTTGGCGCAATTTGCCCACTTTTGGCAGAGGGCGTACGTCGGTGTCGGTGACTGCAGTCGGAGCTGAGCTGCGAGTTGCGGTAACTGGTCTTCGCGGTCACCAGCTTGCGGTGCCGCGACACCCGGACGCACCTCTTGTACGCACAGCTTGAAACACAGCCACAGGCTGTTTAGGCTCACAAATCCGGCGCCGCGCGCTGCTTTACGTGCAGCACCGCTGACACATGGCCTCGACGGCCACGTCGGGCTTCCAACTCAAGCGCCTGCGGGGTTTGTTGGAGAAGAAGGGCTCGGACGGTGCGTGGCGCGCGCAGTACTTCACGGCGCACAAGGCCAAGCTCTACTACGTGGACCCGGGCGCCGATCCAAGTGCGGCGCCGCCGCGGGCCGCCATGGACCTGCTAGACGGCTTGCAGAAGATCGAGCGGCGGGGCGAGAAGCTCGTGCTCTGGGTCGATAGTAAGCGGCGGCACCAGGTGCGGGCCGTGGCGCACCCGCGGAAGCAGGACGGTGTGCAACCGTCATTAGACGACTGGGAGCTGAGTCTACGGGAGCGGCGGCTCGTCGCCAAAGCGCGGCGGGACAAGAAGGCGCGGCGCCCGGAGGAGGAAACAGAGGACCCGCGGCGCCGGCCCCTGTCGGTCTCGCGGGAGGCGCGCACGCCCCCGGCGCCCCGGGCACGGTCGCCCGTGCCGCGGGCGGCGCCGTTCTCGGAGCGGGGCGACCGCCGGCCCTCGCCCGCCGAGCAGGCGTCCTGGGACAACTTCGTGGCGCGCCAGGCCAGGGAGAGCCCGTGGCTGTCCGAGCAGTCGTTCCAGTACGGGGCGTCGCCGGCGGACTCGCTCGCTTACACCGCGCCGCGGACCGCGCGCCCCGAGCCGCCGGTCTCGACCTCGTCGTTCCAGTACGGGGCGTCGCCGGCGGACTCGCTCGCCTACACCTCGCCGCGGAAGGGTTCGCCGCCGCGGGCGCGGGTGGGTGCCGGCGCCCCGCTCGGGGCGCGGCCCCGCGACGAGAGCGCCCTCGACGAGTTCCTCGCGAGCGACGTCGAGCGCCTTTCGACGCCGCAGCTGGCCCGTGGGCTCCGGGCCGCGGGCTGCCGGTCGGTCCCGCCCGACGACGCGTCGTTGCGGCAGCGGGCGCGCGAGCTGCAGGCGTCGCTGCTCGGCCAGCCGCC
>Ga0302122_10000570_pt1 | contig 22912 bp, 18 predicted proteins | sample CB21_SCM_MG_FD_203115 | JGI IMG/M metagenome (GOLD analysis project Ga0302122, IMG submission 203115) | Marine microbial communities from Western Arctic Ocean, Canada - CB21_SCM | ecosystem: Environmental > Aquatic > Marine > Oceanic | place: Canada: Western Arctic Ocean | collected 2017-09-28
TCGTTCCTGAAGACCCTGATAAACCTTACGATATTCGAGATGTTATCGAACGAATTATAGACGAGGGAAGCTTTCTTGAAACACATGAACGTTTTGCGCCAAATATAGTAGTTGGTTTCGCCCGAATTGAAGGTAAGTCAGTTGGGATAGTTGGCAATCAGCCGCTCTATCTAGCAGGAGTTCTTGACATTGACTCGTCGCGAAAGGCAGCACGTTTCGTTCAATTTTGTGATTCGTTTAATCTGCCGGTTGTCACACTGGTAGATGTCCCTGGATACTTACCAGGAGTTTCACAAGAGTATGGCGGAATAATTGGGCATGGAGCAAAATTAGTTTACGCCTATGCCGCTGCAACGGTGCCCAAAGTAACCCTTATCCTCAGAAAAGGTTTTGGTGGTGCGTATGATGCCATGGGCTCAAAACACCTAGGTGCAGATATTAATTTTGCATGGGCTGGCTCAGCAATTGCAGTTATGGCCGGCACACAAGCAGTAAACATAATTAACCGACGTGAATTAGCAAATGCTGATAATGAAGAGGAAACACGCGCCAAACTGATTCAAGACTATAAGACGAAATTAGAACATCCATACATTGCAGCCGGACGAGGGTATATCGATGACGTTATAGACCCGCGCCAGAGTCGTCTAAAAATCGCTCAAGCCCTTCGTATACTTGAGACTAAAGCGGAAAAGGGGCTCTCCAAGAAACATGGAAATATACCTCTATAATTACTCTGATATGGGGATAAGAATTAAAAACAACAAAGTAAAATAACGTAGCGTTATAATCTTGTGGTTTGCTTAAAAAAATATTCTGTAAAAATTACCAAGAACGTATTTTACAAAATATAAACAATACTTCAGCATAGAGGAAAAATAATATGTCAAAAATTCCAGTAAAAAATCCGGTGGTTGAGCTCGACGGCGATGAGATGGCTAGAATCATGTGGGGATTCATTCGTGAAAAACTAATCCTTCCATATCTTGATGTAAATTTGGAATATTATGATCTCAGCATCGAGAAAAGGGACGAAACAGATGACCAAATTACCATTGATTCTGCAAACGCCATTAAGCGTCACGGAGTTGGCGTGAAATGTGCCACTATCACAGCAGATGAAGATCGAGTCGAGGAATTCGGCCTCAAAGAAATGTGGAAATCTCCGAACGGAACCATCCGAAATATCCTAGATGGTACAGTTTTTAGAGAACCCGTTATATGCGCTAATATTCCCAGAATTGTGCCTAATTGGGAACATCCAATAATTGTTGGTCGACATGCCCACGGAGATCAGTACCGAGCGACGGATTTCCTGATCCCAGGCCCTGGAAAAGTCACTATGACATTCGAGCCGGCTGATGGTGGCGAATCGATTATTCACGAAGTCAACCAATTCGATTCTAGCGGTATCACAATGGGAATGTACAATACAGATGAATCAATTCGAGGTTTTGCCAGATCTTGTATGCGGTATGCCCTAGAGCGAAGATTTCCATTATGGCTGTCGACAAAAAACACCATCTTAAAACGCTATGATGGTCGGTTTCGTGATTTATTCCAAGATGAGTACGAAAAAAGTTTTAAGTCAGAATTTGAAGCTGCCGGAATCGAATATGAACACCGACTAATCGATGACGTGGTAGCCCAAGTTATGAAGGGTTCTGGAGGACTCGTGTGGGCATGCAAGAACTACGATGGCGATGTTCAATCCGATGCCATAGCTCAAGGATTTGGCTCTCTTGGATTAATGACTTCGGTATTACTTACACCTGATGGAGATACCGTGGAGGCGGAAGCCGCTCACGGAACAGTCACTAGGCATTATCGACAGCATCAAGCCGGACAATCAACCTCAACTAATCCAATTGCTTCAATCTTTGCATGGACAAGAGGGTTAGCTCATCGTGCGAAACTAGATGACAATTCCGACCTTGCAGCCTTCGCTGATACCCTCGAGAAAGTTTGTATCACAGCGGTTGAGTCAGGTGAAATGACTAAGGACCTTTCGTTAATCGTGGGGGGAGACCAAGATTTTTTGACGACTGAGGGATTCCTCTCAGCTATTGACGTTAGACTTCAAGCAGCAATGGCTACTAACTAAACTTATTTAGCATCAGATAAAGACCAGCAAAGTTCGATCAGTGATTCCTGCTTTCTGGGCGAGTAAAGTGGTATTGGAGATATAAGTATGACTACGAAGAAAGTTACTATCGTGGGCGCGGGTAACACCGGAGCAACGATGGCCCAAATGCTTGGAGCGACAGGTGTCGCTGACGTTATTCTTTTAGATATTGTGGAAGGATTACCGCAAGGCAAGGCTTTAGACATCGCACAATCCCAGCCCTGGACAGGATCTTCAAGCCAGATTCTAGGAACAAATAATTGGTCTGACTCGGCTAACTCAGACATAATAGTGGTTACTTCAGGTGTCGCGCGAAAACCCGGTATGACCCGTGAGGATCTCCTCGGAACAAATGCAGGAATTGTTCGCTCAGTGGTCGCGGAAGCCACCAGCCAATCACCAAATGCTATTCTGGTCGTTTTTGCTAATCCCATGGACGCCATGTGCCATGTAGCACTTGATACTTGCAACTGGGATCCAGCTAGAGTAATCGGCCAAGGTGGAATGCTTGATACAGCTAGATATCGAACATTCATTTCCATGGAAACCGGGGCATCTGTCCGAGATGTATCCGCTTGGGTTCTTGGAGGACACACCGAGGCAACGATGGTGCCTCTAGTCTCGAACGCCACAGTTGGTGGAGTACCACTGACTTCTCTCTTGCCGCAAAAACAAATTCAGGCACTCGTTGAACGAACGAAAGGCGGGGGTGCTGAAATTGTAGGACTCCTCAAAACTGGAAGCGCATTCGTTGCTCCTGCCGTAGCAACAATCGAAATGGTAAAAAGCATCTTACTTAATGAGAACCGCCTCCTACCTGCCTGTGCTCTACTGGATGGGCAATTCGGTGGTATTAAAGACGCTTACGTGGGAGTCCCTCTATTACTCGGATCAGATGGTATAGCCTCAATCTACGATATGCCGGTCTCTAATGAAGAACTTGACGCAATACAGGCGGCTGGAGAGGCCGTAAAGGAGTTAGTTTCAGTCACTCCGTAGTTGGTTGGTTCAAACACTAAATTAGCAAGTAGGAAAACAGACATGCCACCAGAGTCCAATTACCGATCAGAGTCCGATTCTATGGGTGCAATCAATGTACCTAGCGACAAGTATTGGGGCGCACAGACTCAACGTTCGCTTGAAAACTTCCCTATAGGCATCGAGACTATGCCTCGTTCCTTAATTCGAGCCATGGGAATCGTCAAAATGGCGGCTGCAAAAGCTAATCATTCACTAGGTTTTTTAGACGATATCAAGTCAAATGCAATTCTAACGGCAGCTGATCAAGTAATTTTAGGAAATCTCGATAATCAATTTCCTCTCGTGATTTGGCAAACTGGCTCAGGCACTCAAACAAATATGAATGTAAATGAGGTGATATCAAACATAGCTATCGAGGCTCTTGGTGGTGAGGTGGGGTCAAAGTCCCCTATCCATCCCAACGACGATGTTAATATGTCTCAGTCGTCAAATGATACATTTCCAGCCGCAATGAGTATTGCAACCGTTGAACAGGTTGTGACGCATACGATTCCAGCACTAAGACACTTACTCGAATCTCTTACTGAACGAAGTGAGGCTTTCGAAGGCATTGTCAAAATTGGTCGGACTCATTTAATGGATGCCGTTCCGCTCACGTTAGAGCAGGAATTTTCTGGATATGTTACACAAGTAGCCCGAGGAATTAACAGACTAGAACAGACACTCAACAATCTTCAAGAATTAGCCTTAGGAGGGACCGCAGTTGGTACCGGACTGAACGCACCAGACGGATTCGCAATCGAGTCCGCACGATACGTTGCTGACTACACTCAACTTCCTTTTATTACTGCACCAAACAAATTTGAAGCACTTGCCGCACATGATGCGCAAGTAGAACTTGCAGGTGCTTTGAATACCGTAGCTATTTCTTTGATGAAAATCGCTAACGATATTCGAATGCTCGGTTCAGGACCGCGCGCTGGACTGGGCGAGTTAATACTTCCTGCAAATGAGCCAGGATCGAGTATTATGCCAGGAAAAGTTAATCCTACGCAATGTGAAGCCCTCACAATGGTTTGCGCACAAGTCATGGGAAATGCAGTCACAGTTTCTGTTGGTGGCGCTACTGGACACTTTGAACTGAACGTGTTCAAACCAGTCATAGCATTTAATAATCTCCAATCATTAAAACTTATTGGCGACGCAGCAAGATCATTTGCAGACCGATGCATTGTTGGGATTCTTCCAAATACACAACGAATTAAAGAATTAATGGAATCAAGCCTGATGCTTGTGACTGCACTCAACCCACATATCGGCTACGACAACGCTGCAAAAATTGCAAAAAATGCTCATGAAAAGTCTATAACTTTAAGAGAGTCAGCACTCGAGCTTGGTATCATGACGGCGGAACAATACGACGAATGGATACGCCCTGAACAAATGGTTTAATGCAGTAAATTCAACAGATTCTGTTATTTTTTTAGGTTATTAATAAATCGGCCAAGAGCTCGCAAGGGATCATAAAGCTCATCAGCTCGCCTTTCCTTCAGTGGAATAATCGCGTTATCTGTAATTTTTATACCCTCAGGGCACACGTCCGTGCAACATTTCGTTATATTGCAATATTCAAGCCCGAATCCATGTGACACTGTGTCCGCTTTTGCGTTTTGATCCAAAGGGTGCATAGCAACTGATGCCAATTGTACAAAAAATCTAGGACCAGCAAAATTATCTTGGTTCTCAGGGTGATCTCGAATAACGTGACATACGTCCTGACAGATGTAACATTCAATACACTTATGAAACTCTTGAACCCGTTCAATATCTATCTGTGCCATTCTTCTAACGTCATTCTCGTCTGGCTTCATCAAGTCAACAAAGGGAATCGTTTTTGCCTTCTCATAGTTATAGGTCACATCGGTTACTAAATCTTTGATCAAGGGGAACGCTTTAAGCGGTGCAACCTTGATCTCTTCACCGTCTTGAAATTCAGTCATTCGAGTCATGCATTGAAGTCTGGGTTGACCGTTAATTTCCGCTGAACAGGATCCACATTTCCCCGCTTTACAGTTCCAACGAACGGCTAAGTCGCCTGCTTGCGTTGCCTGCAACTGGTGGATTACATCAAGGACGACCATTCCATCTTGATACTCAACTTCATAATTCTCATATTGTCCGTCGTCGTCACCGCGCCAGACCGTCATGTTTGCTGAAGGCATGTTGACTCCCCGCTAATCTTTAAATAATTCTGCAAGCTCTTCTGGCATCTCAGATAGAGGTTCACGTTTGATGTTCACTTCATCAGAATCGCTAAGCGTAGCCACTATATTTAATTTCCCGAACTCGTCTGAAGGAGTTGGAAAATCATCACGAGTATGACCACCACGTGATTCTTCTCGCTCAAGAGCTGCCTTTGTGATTGCTTCCGACATCGAAAGCAAGTGTTGCAAATCCAACGCTGTATGCCATCCTGGATTGTAACTGTGGGTGCCTGACACTGTTACATTTTTTTCACGATCCTTTAATTTCGCGATCTCACCTATCGCAGACTCTAAATCCGACCTATTACGTATAATTCCAACTTTATTCTGCATGAGTTCGCGTAGGTCAGACTGAACGGTGTACGGATTCTCTGTTCCCACTGAATCAAAAGGTTTTGCAATTCTGCTAACAGCCTCATCGACTTGCTCTTTATCAAGGGCTGAATGCTCCATCTGGAGCGCACGCTCTGCGGCAAATTCACCTGCTCTTTTACCAAATACCAGCAAGTCTGAAAGAGAGTTGCCGCCTAATCTATTAGATCCATGAAGTCCTGCCGCCACCTCGCCGGCGGCATACAAACCGCTAATACTTGTCGCTGCGCTTTCAGGATCAACTCTTACTCCACCCATCACATAGTGCGCGGTTGGACCTACTTCCATCGATTCCTTTGTGATGTCAACGCCAGCGAGTTCCATAAATTGATGATACATAGACGGGAGTCGTCTCTTTATATAGTCGGTATCTCGTCTGCTAGCTATATCCAAATACACGCCACCAGACGGACTTCCTCGCCCAGCCTTTACTTCTGAGTTAATTGCTCTGGCAACCTCATCACGTGGAAGTAAATCGGGGGTTCGGCGGGCATTCTCCTTATCTGTATACCATCGATCTGCCTCTTCTTCAGTATCTGCCGTCTCAGAGGCAAACATAGCCGGAATATAGTTAAACATAAATCGCTCACCAAGAGAATTTCGAAGAGTGCCTCCGTCTCCTCTAACTCCTTCAGTTACCAAGATGCCTTTAACGGAGGTTGGTGCGACCATTCCTGTCGGATGAAATTGAACAAATTCCATATCAATCATCTCAGCTCCAGCATTCATGGATAAGGAGTGCCCATCCCCAGTACCCTCCCAAGAGTTAGATGTAACTGACCAGATTCGACCCAGTCCACCAGTTGCCATTATCACCGACTTAGCTCGAAATTGAATCAGGTCTCCCGTCTCGCGCCAATAGCCAACTGCCCCGTTAACTTCGGAATCATTCACAAGCAATTGATTAATCGTACACTCAGAGAAAACATCAATATCTTCCGCAACCGACTTTTGTTGGAGAATTCTAATCATCTCGAGTCCGGTCCGGTCACCAACATGAGCCAGGCGAGCGTAACGGTGGCCACCAAAATCTCTTTGGAGAATACGTCCATCCGGAGTGCGATCAAAAAGGGCTCCCCAACTTTCTAATTCAAGTACGCGGTCTGGAGCCTCTTGCGCATGAATTTGCGCCATTCGCCAATTATTAAGCATCTTTCCACCGCGCATAGTGTCGCGAAAATGAACTTTCCAGTTATCTTGCTCCCATACATTCCCCATGGCAGCAGCCATACCACCCTCTGCCATCACAGTGTGTGCCTTGCCAAGCAATGATTTGGTGATAATCGCAGTCTTGCAGCCGCGCGCGGTAGCCTCGACCGCAGCACGAAGTCCTGCACCACCAGCTCCGATAATTAGAACGTCATAATCATGAGATTCAATAGATGCCATTTAAGTCCTCATTTACTTCACGATTGCATGTAGATCAAAAGTTTGACCATGTATTAAAGTCGGTAATTACCCCGTTTGCCACAAGTCTCACATACAAGTCTGAAAGACCTACCCAAGTCAAACTAATCCACGCCCATCGACGATGCTTCTCATTAGCCATCGTGAATATCTCCCACAGCCAGTAGCGAGCTCTGCGATATCGTGATTTAGAGAATTGATTTAGTCCGCCTGCAACCCAATGTCGGAGTGAGTGGCAACCTATTGTATACATAGTTAAAAAGCCAGCGTTAAGGGTCAAAATAATACTTCCAATTCCGACGCCAAACTCTCCCTCCAGCCAAAATGACTTGATCGCTCCATAAAATAGAATCGGTACAAAAACTAAAGCTACGTACATAAACCAGCGGTGCAGGTTTTGGATAATTAGCGGAAACGTGCTCTCTCCGCTATAGCTTGAGGCAGGTTCACGGACAGCACAACCAGGTGGGCTTAGGAAGTATGCACGATAATAAGTTCTTCGGTAGTAATAACAGGTGGTTCGGAAACCCAGAGGGGCCCAGAGTATAAATAGGGCCGGTGAAACCCATATTGGTAACCACCCAGGATGGATTAGTGGCTCAAAAAAAGGAGAAAGATATGGGCCAGATTCGTAGGCTAATATCGGTGACTCAGCTGATCCACCACCAAGTAGCATCGCCGAAACTGTAGAATATACTACAAATAAAAATAAGCCAGATCCAGTGAGCAATGGTTCCACCCACCATCGATCTTTTCGATGAGTCGCCCCATATCGAGCCTCGAGTGCATCCATATTCACAGTATTTGAAGCCATAGTTACTCCATCACTCAGCGCCGTTCTTCAATAGTAGCTCGCTAGTGCGTGACGATCGACTCACCTCTACCCAATTCAGGAAAATAATTATGCAAACTTACTGTGAGAAAAACTCAAACATTTTGTAGTAGGTAAAAGCCAAGATTGTTTTAGCATCTTCCATTTCACCTGACAAAATCAGTTTTTCGACCGCAGCCGGCTTCATCCGAATGGGAACACCTATGCGTTCACCAAAATCTTGAGCAAGTGGTGAGTATTCAAGTTGAGTGGCCATAAAAAAATCTATATACTCGGTACACCAGCCAGGCGCCATCCACGCTCCACCAATGCGAGTTAACGTTCTGGCTGAATAACCTGTTTCTTCTCTCAATTCTCGAGCCGCAGTGACGTTACTGGGCTCATCGGCTTCCCTCGTTCCAGCAGGAATTTCAAGAAGCATTCTTCGCGTCGAGTGCCTGTACTGCTCAACCAACAGCCAATCACCTGACTCATCCTCAGCTATGATCGCCACAGCGCCTGGATGAGAGACTATATCGCGACTAACCTCCATTCCATCTTTAAAACGGATTCTATCGGTGTGCACCGAAAATTTCGTAGTAGTTAGCAGCTGCTGGCTGGCAATAATATCGGGAAGATTGTCTTCAGATTCAATCAAAATAAACTCCTCATGAATCTTCTGTTATGAGCTTAATTCCAGGACCATCGCAATTTCGTCGCAGCTGGGAAACTTAGGGCATCGGTAACATTCGTTCCATACTTTTCTAGGTAAGTTCATCACATCAGCTTTCACCCAGCCAAGTCGCTCAAAGAAATCTGGTTGATAGGTCAACGCAAATACTCGTGCGAGACCTAAACGTCGTGCCTCATCTACACAAGAGTTCACCAGTAACGCACCCAAGCCTTTGCCTTGCATCTTCTCGTCAACGGCAACTGATTTTACCTCCGCCAAATCAGACCATACGAGATGTAACGCTGCGCAGCCGACAATATCATCATCAGATCTTACGACATAAAAATCCCGAAGATGTTCATAGGTTTCACCCAGAGTTCTCGGCAACATCTGGCCTTGAGCTGCCCAGTAATTTACAAGTTGTGCAATCCCCGCTCCGTCAATCATTTGAGCTCGGACTATTTCTCCACTAGGGATTTTATCAACAGTTATGGTCTCGTTTTCGTTCATCCTTAAATCCTATACTAATTAGAGTCATCTGGATTATCATACACAGATACGTAATCAGCTCTAAGCCAACCCAATCTCTTTGCCACCTTCGAATAAAAATCGTGTCCCCCATTAGTAGTAACAAATTTAGCTACCCTCGCAGAGCTTTTTACCAGAATAGAGTCCCCGTTATTCAGATGATGCTGACGAATGCCATCAAAACTAAGGAGTGCTCCGCTTTCATTTCCTCGAACCAAAGTTAGCCTAATTTCAGACTGAGGTGGAACTATAAGACTGTTAGATCGTGTCAGATGAGGAGCGACAGGTGTCATCACAATCGAACGTTCTGAAGGATGCAAGATCGGTCCCCCGGCAGATAATGAGTACCCCGTCGATCCGGTTGCAGTAGCAATAATCACCGCGTCGGCTCTGTACTCAGCGACTAATGTCTCGTCAATTTCTGCTAGTATTGAAATTGTACTACCAATTGAATCTCGCCCAATAACGATATCGTTTAGCGCTGAAAACGAAGTATCGTGACCCACTACCAAGCCATCAATTAAATTTCTCTCAAATACTAATGATCGATTTTCCATAATTTCTCTAAGAGTTTGTTCAATTTCAGATTCGATCACTTCCGCCAAAAAACCGAGTCGCCCCAGCCTGATACCAAGCACAGGTATATCACGCGATGAGACAAGCTCAAATGCCTTTAGTACAGTGCCATCACCACCAACACAAATTAGAAGATCTGTCTCCTCAATCAAAGTTGACATTTTTTCTCTTAGTGCGTCAGGAAATGACTGTGGAAGTGGCAGTGTCCACGTGCTGACGGCATACTGCTCCAACCATTTGCTTACTTCTGCACACTTTTCCTCTGCTTCTGAAAAGTGATCAGGAAAACACAATCCAATCTTCAAAGGTGCGGGAAATGCAATTGAAGCAGTAAGTGAACGTTTTGAAGTCATTAGTCAATCCTATATTAATTTCTCATACCCACTATGTCGGTTCAATCTTCGGCTTCAGCAATCTAAGAAAAAATTCGATATTTCCTGCTGGTCCTTTCAGGGGGGAACGAACAACTCCCTCAATTCGGAGCCCTAACTCCATAGCACAAATTCCGACCTCCGAAACCGTACGTGCATGAACTCTTGAATCCCGGACTACTCCACCTTTTAATATCTCCGATCGTCCTGCCTCAAATTGAGGTTTGACTAATACCAACACTTCTGCCTCTGGTTTAATAGCCTGAAAAAGCGAGGGAAGTATTTTTCTTGCTGAAATAAATGACACATCCATTACAGCGAGATCTATAACCTTATCAAAATTCGGTAAGTTTCGAGCGTTAGTACGCTCAAAAATAGTTACACGCCCATCACTGCGCAAGTTTGTATGCAGTTCTCCATACGCAACGTCAACCGCCAAAACATGTACCGCGCCATTTTGCAAAAGGCAATCAGTAAAGCCACCTGTTGAAACACCTATATCTAGACAAATTTTGCCGTTAACCTCTATTCCGGTCTGTGACAATGCGTGAGCAAGCTTATCTCCACCGCGGGAAACGTATCGAGGTTTCTCGGTCAATGCCAACTTTGAATCAGACCAAATTAGCGTACTCGGTTGCGTAACAGTCGCACCATCTACCATCACCTCACGCGCAAGCACGAATGCACGTGCACGATCTCTTCCAGAGACTAAGCCCTGCTCTACCAGCAACTGATCAAGTCGAACTCGTTTTTTTGATCCTGTGGTTCTCAAAAAAACATCGCAAACCCTAAGCAGATTTAGATTCTTCAAATGCGTCTGCGTCTGATGCGGTCATCAGTAGTGGCCGTTGATTATCCACAACTGTCTCACTAGTTATGACACATGTCTTAATATCTGTACGACTTGGAATCTCGAACATAGTTTCCATAAGAATCTGTTCAAGAACTGTTCTTAAGCCACGAGCACCTGTACGTTGTCCCAATGCTTTTTCTGCGACTGCTGTTAGGGCCTCATCAGTAATCTGAAGTTCAACTCCATCAATCCTAAACATATGCTGAAACTGTTTCAATACAGCATTCTTGGGCTCGGTAAGGATGTTGGTCATCATCTCCAAATCAAGAGGCATAAGAGTTGAGATTACCGGAAGGCGGCCTACAAATTCTGGAATTAATCCATACTGTAAAAGATCATCGTGTGTTACGTGTCTTAGTATCTCGGCTTTTTCAATTTCATTACTCACGTCAGAAGAGTTCGCGGTATCAAATCCAAGAGGCCGGTTGGCAATGCCTCGCCGACGCCCAATCACATCCTCTAGTCCTTCAAAGGCCCCGCCACAAATAAATAAAACGTTTGACGTATCGAACTGCAGGAATTCCTGATGCGGGTGTTTTCGTCCGCCTTGTGGTGGAACTGATGCAACCACTCCCTCAATAATTTTAAGCAATGCCTGCTGAACACCCTCACCTGACACATCTCGAGTAATCGACGGGTTGTCAGTTTTACGAGAGACTTTATCTATTTCATCAATATAAATGATCCCTTTCTCAGCTCGCTGCATATCAAAGTCGGCAGCCTCAAGCAGGCGCAGAAGGATGTTTTCTACATCTTCGCCCACATAGCCCGCTTCAGTGAGTGCGGTCGCGTCTGCTATCGAAAAAGGAACTTCCAAAATTCTCGCAAGGGTACGGGCAAATTCAGTCTTGCCAGTACCGGTACCACCGATCAATAAGATATTCGACTTATCCAGTTCAATATCTGAATCCCATTTTGCGTCGACTCGTTTGTAGTGATTGTAAACGGCAACCGCCAGCATTTTCTTAGTCTGCTCTTGTCCGACTATAAAATCGTCCAGTACATTTACTATTTGTTCTGGTGTCCAAGAAAACTCTGCACTCACCTCGGTGTCACCGAGAGGCTCGACTAGCGAGTTTTCCTCTTCATTAATGATGTCTTGACAGAGCTTTACACATTCATTGCAGATATACACCGATCCAGGGCCTGCAATCAGTCGATTGACCTGATCCTGATTTTTACCACAAAATGAACAGTGATACTGTGTTCTGCCGCGTTTATTACTCGCACCTGAGGTCATTAGATCTCATCACTTCCTTGGCAGAGTTCACTCTCCACTTCGAAGTTAACGCATAACACTCAATCTTGTTACCCAGAGAAGAATAGAAAGTTATTCAGACACTTTCTGCAATAACTCGTCAACTAATCCATATTCCTTAGCTTCATCAGCTGTTAGATAAATATCCCTATCCGTGTCCTGTTTTATTCGCTCCATCGGCTGGCCAGTGGCATCAGAAAGAATTTGGCGAATTTTCTCATTATTACGAATAAGTTCTCGAGCCTGTATTTCAACATCAGATGCCTGCCCAGAACCGCCACCAAGAGCCTGATGCATATGAATGGTTGAATTAGGAAGGGCAAATCGTTTACCTTTTTCTCCTGCTGACAAAAGTACAGTTCCCATAGATGCCGTAACACCCACTGCAATCGTGCTCACGTCCGCTCGAATCAAATTCATAGTGTCGAAAATCGCCAAACCGGCATAAATCATCCCACCTGGCGAATTGATGTATATCGATATATCACGATCTGGCTCCTCACGCTCCAAAAATAAAAGTTGAGCGACAATAGTATTTGCTACCTGATCATCGATTGCAGTTCCTAAGAAAACTATTCGTTCCTTAAGTAAAAGAGAATAGATATCATAGGCACGCTCACCGCGAGCAGTTTGCTCAACCACCATAGGGACAATATTTTGTGGGGTAAGAAAACTTTCAGAGAAATCCTGAAGCCGCGGTCGTTGATAAGTCATGCTATTTCCTTTTCATATTAATGGACGATCAATTAACTTTAGCTCGGTTCGGTATTCTCGGATACAGCGTCTTCAGTCGCAGGTGTCTTACTCCTGCGAGAGCCCCTCCTAGAAGTTTTTCCTTCGTCAGTCGATGACTCACTATCATCAACTAAATCTTCAAACTCTGCTGTACAAATATCTTCAAGTCTTGCGAGTGCATTATCAATAACTTGCTGGCTAGCCAAGGTCCGTCGGTAATCTGGCGTATCAATCATCTGTCGTGCTTGAGCCTCCAGACCTTCTTGGCCACTGGTGATTGACTCGATAGCAGCATCAATTTGTTCGTCTACTGCCTCAGCATCTACCTCAATTTTTTCAACTGTCGACAACTCACTAAGAACAAGTTCACGCCTAAGGCTTATAGTCGCATTGTCCTGAAGAGCCGAGCGAACTTCCTCCTCGCTCTGGCCGATTGATTCCAACCATTGTTCCAATCCTTCTCGTGTATGTGATGCATGATTCGATTCACGATCGATCATCTGATCGATTGCTCTTTCCACAAGGATATTTGGATACTCTATCGAGGCGGTTGCAAGCAGTAGATCAAGGATTTCTTCTCGGTAATCATTCTGTATTTTTGCATCAATACTTTCCTGTAACTGTTTTGTGAGACTCGCTTCCAACTCAGAAACTGTAGTGACTCCTTCTTCGTCAAGAGAAACAATAAACTCGTTATCTAGCTCAGGTAGTGTTTCTTCCTTAACTTCCTTAATAGAGATAGTGAATTTTGCAATTCTTCCTGCTAAGGCCTCAGGCAAGTCTTCCCCACTAAGTTCGTATTCAATTACTTGATCGTCCTCACTAACATTCAGGCCAATTAAGTGTTCAGAAAGGCCTGGCAATAGTGCTACTTCATTCTCTCGGACAGGGAATTCTGTGTCCTCCTCTGATTGGTCAACAGCCTCGTCCGTCGAACCAGAATCATTCTCACGCTCAGGAATTTCCACCCGAAAGTCACCTCTGATGTAATCGTTCCATGCGACCGCACGATCAACTGGTTCAAGAACTGCAAAACGCCTCTGAACATTCAAAATAGCTTCAATTTTCTGTTCGTCAGTAACACTTAATTGCTCTTTGGGGGCGCGAAGAGTTTTGTATTCACCTAAGTCTACGGTCGGTCTGACGGGCATCTTAGCAACGATAATTAACGGATCGCGAGATTTTATGTCCACATCTTCAGCAGGACCAACAATATCAATCTCTTCTTCTTTGACTGCTTCTTCAACAACTAATGGCAATAGCTCATCTATTGCAGTCGCAAACACCTGTTCCTCCCCAACGGAAGCCACTACAGCTCTTCTAGGGGCCTTACCTGGTCTAAATCCCTTGATTTTTACCTGCTGTGAAATTTTCCGAACAGCCTTCTCCATTGATTTTTCAACTCGTTCAGGCTCAACCTCGATTTCTAATGAGATTAAAGAGTCCGGAAGGCGTTCAGAAGTTATTGCTGTCATTGCTATTCCTCGAGTTTTTCACCAGTCAAAATAAAGCCGTCTCTAACGAGACGGTTACTGATCCTATCACAGCATTCGGTCAACGAATCAATCCCCGCGATAAGCGTCATTTATTGCGTCACCTAGTAAAACAAAGCAAAAAAGCAGCAGCGTCACAATAGTTCCTGGAACCAAGAGTAGATGCGGATATGCTCTGACTGTGCGAGCTCCACTGCCTTCAAATAATAGCGAACCAAACGAAGGCATGGGTGGCTGAACACCCACGCCCACCCAAGTCAGAACAAGTTCACTCCCAGCAATTCCAGCAAGAGCTGAGGAAACGCCTAGAATAATCAAAAACGCTACATTCGGAAAAATATGACGACTCAAAATCCTGGCAGGTGTTGCACCTAATGCTTCAGCCGCTGTTATGTAATCCAACTCCCGAATACTCAATACCTGAGCTCTTACTATTCGCATGGATCCAACCCAGAAAAATAGCGAAAGGGTGCCAAACACTAGGAAATATGAGTATGCGCCTGTGGATATCAGGCCGTCGATTCCTGACCAATCCTCAAACTTTCTAATTTGGTCTCTAAGTCGTTCATCAAGAGTTGCATTAATTAGGATCATCATAAGTAATGCCGGTAGACTGGATAGAATCTCTCCTATTCTTGATATCAATACATCGGTCCATCTACCAAAAAAACCTGCCAGAAGCCCAAGGACAGGGCCCAACAAAAGACCACCCGTTAGCACCGTAATCGCCGTGATTATCACCGTTGTACGTATCGAGTAAATTGTACGCGTAAGTAGATCTCGTCCCAAACGGTCAGTCCCCAAAAGGTGTCCCTCTGAACCAGGAGAAAGTAAAGCCGACGTAAGATCTGTTTGGCGGTAATCGTAGGGTGAAAGAACCGGAGCTAAGATTCCTATTACAAACAAGCTTATAACGATTATTAAAGAAAGTACGCCTAACCGTTTCTGGCAAAATCTTGCCCAAACAGCAGCCGTTAGGCTCATCGATTTCTTATTTATATTAATCGGTAACCCAGAATCGATTTCAGAATCTCTCCTATTCATTAGGTGTCACCAACTTGGATTCTAGGATCCACCAGGCTATATGCTAGATCCGCCACAAGGTTCATTATTATGAAAGTTGCAGAATATATAACCGTTAATGCCTGTATGGCGTTGTAGTCCCTACTACCAATTGCCTGAAAGAGAAACGAACCTATGCCTGGTATCCCGAGTAGGGTTTCTGCAATAATTGAGCCTTCAATTATTCCGGCGAGTGAAAATGCTACGACGGTCACCAGTGGCAAAAGAGAATTTCTGAGTACGTGTCGGCGCTGAACGACGCCTTCGCTAAGTCCTTTCGCTCGAGCAGTTCTTACATAATCAGTTCGGTTTACTTCAAGAACTGTAGCGCGCACCAAACGAGCCACGCCAACAAAGCCACCCAATGTATATGCAATAAGTGGGATATAAATGTGTGGATCTGGAATGGGGACAGCCACTATTCCAGCTATCCAATAGATATCAATCCAACCACCCCAACCACCCACCGGTAACAGAGATAATTGAACAGCAAATAACCACTGCAACACGGCAACCACCAAAATTCCCGGTAATGCTGCTGCAAATAATAAAGAAAGTGTGATTGTGGGATCTAGCCAACTACCACGAAAACGAGCCCCTAATCCTCCAGCAAAAATGCCAATCGGAAAAATAATGAGAAGTGCAGCTAATCCAAGTTGTCCGGTAACCCACAAACGTGGTGAAATTACCTCCCAGGTAGTAAAACCTCGCCTTATGTAGCTTTCCCCAAAATCGCCCCGACTTGCATCACCTAACCAACGAATATATTGAACATATATTGGGTCATTCAATCCTTCTGCTTCTCTAATTTGTGCCAATACTTCAGGATCACGAACCTGTCCAGCTATAACAGAAATTGGGTCTCCTGGTCCCCAGCGTGTTAGACAAAAAGTAGAAAAAGTAATAACCAGTAGGAGAAGCGGAAGAACTGAGATCCGTCGAATCGTATACTGCAACATTCAGGCACCCTACATGAAATGTACTTCAGTCTCTCAACTTAATATGCTGAAGCCTTGGTAATGTCATCGGCGGTTCAAACCAATACTCAATGTTCTCACTTACCACCACATGGTTGCTTCCAAACCAAAGAGGTATCCAAGGAGCGGCCTCAATTAATAACGACTCAGCCTCTTGATACTGAGTGATTCTCTTTGATATTGAAAAATTCGTTCGAGCGCTCTCAAGCAATTCGTTGATTGGCGGAGAAGAAAACAGTGTATTATTCTCCCGACTTTCTCCGTGAAGCTTGATATCGAGTATATTTTCTGGGTCCGGATAGTCCATAGACCACCCTATACCCCACATTTGAGCCGAATTTGAATCTATTAAATCTAAAAAACTGGCCCAGTCCGCCTGCCTGACTTCTATCTCAAGTCCCAATACTTGGCGCCACTGTTCAATAAAGGCTTGAGTATCCAGCCCCGCAGATGCGCCACCTCCAGTCTCCGTATATACAATAGGCGGCATATTTGAACTGGTGTATTTACTCTTTGAAAATTCTGCTCGTGCGGCCTCCGGATCATACGGGAGTGTTTTGTCCACTTCCGTATAGCCAAACACTCCCGGGGGAAGGATCCCTGTTGCAGGTAAAGTCATTCCATTAAAAGTCACCTCGGCGATCGTTTGTCGATCTATTGCCATTGCCATCGCCCGACGGACATGGACATCGTCAAATGGTGCCTGTGTCACATTAAAGGCTATATATGATAATGACATTGAAGCTGTGGCTTGGTAATACTTATACAAGCTTGAAGACGGGTCTCGTGCGCGATCTATATCGTTAATGCTGATATAAGCAACGTCGAGCTCATCATTCTCAAATCGTGTGAGTGCACTGCCCCCAGCTAATGTATAAATCGCTCTGTGAACAGATGGCAGCCCAAGATAATGATGTTCACTGGCCTCGAGAACTATTGATTCGCCAAGATTCCATTCAGCAAGTTTATAGGGGCCTGTTGCATTCGGAGACCTAACCCAATTCCGATTAGATTCAATCTGTGATCGATCCACAATAAATGCCGATGGGTAAGTCAATTTCGCTAGGAAATAAGGTTTCGGACTATCAATAGTGATTTGAATCGTACGAGTATCAAGGGCTACAACGCCTGCCAATTCTGACTTTAATCCATAGTAATACTCTCTAACGCCAACAATGTCCTTAAGGTATTCCAGTGTGACTGTCGATCGTAATTCGGGCGACGCAGCACGCTGAATTGACCAAACGACATCTTCTGCCGTTACCCCGCGACCATCATGAAATTTAGCGTCTTCTCTCAGAGAAAAAATATATACCAGTCCGTCCGAACTGATTTCGATACTCTCCGCCAAGTCAGGCACAATCTCTAGTTCAGCATTCATAGTTACAAGGCCACTATAGATCTCCACTATATAAGCACCGGAAACAGCATCCGTAGTGAGGTGCGGGTCAAGCGTCACAGGCTCGCCGCCTGGTAAGCGTAGTTCGCGGCCTGCTGGATCGATTTTTTCAATGGAACTTACATTTTGGTTGACAGCAGCGGTCGTAGTTTGCTGTTCATTTCCTTGAAATAGAAGAATCGCGCTTAAGCCACCTATAGCTAGCACAAGTATTCCGACAATACCTAACAAAATTCCGGATATTTGACGTGAAGACATCGGGCCCTTCCAGCGTGACGCAAAGGAAAACTAATACATTTTATGTTTCAATACTATTTTAGCTCAATAAAATACACAAACGACAGTCTGATCTTATTCAAGCTGACTTGTAGCTATGTGCACTTCGTCTAATTGCTCTCTAGACACATTTGAAGGTGCCCCCATTAACAAGTCAGAGGCAGATTTTGTCTTTGGAAACGCAATTACCTCTCGTATGTCCTTCTCACCTGCAAATAAAGCCACCGTTCGATCTATCCCGGGAGCAAATCCACCATGTGGTGGCGTGCCAAATTCAAATGCATCCAACATATGGCCAAATTTTATTCTAGCCTCCTCCAGCGTCAATCCCAAAGTCAAAAGCACTTGCTCCTGCAGATCTCTCGAGTGAATTCGAATAGAACCTGAGCTCAGTTCCCAGCCATTCGCCACCAAATCATAAGCACGTGATCGGACCGCACCTGGGTCGGATTGCAAAAGTGGGATGTCATCTTCAAACGGAGCTGTGAATAAATGGTGCATTGCACTCCATCTCTCATCAGTTTCGTTCCACTCGAACATAGGGAATTCTGTAACGAATACAAAGCACAACTCCTTGTCAGACGCCAAGTTTCGTTCAGTTGCAACATGACGTCTTAAAACGTCCAGTACTCGAGATGTCAGCTTATCCTCGCCTACTGCGAGCAGCAGCAAGTCACCTCTATTTACACCTGCATCGCTAGCCAACGCAATTAATTCTTCGATAGAGAAAAATCTCGATACGGGGGACCGAATTTCGTCAGAAGTTATGTCTGCAATAGAACCTTGCCCATCAAAATTCATCCAAACAAGTCCACCAGCACCAGCTTCCCGCGCCATCTCAGTCATTCGATCTAGAGCTTTTCGTGAAGTATCAGCTCCACCTGGCACAACAAAGCCACGCAGCCTTTGTCCACTGTTGGCCGCTTCACTGAAAACTTTGAAGTCACTAGAAATCGCATGTTTAGTTAAATCTTGCAGATGTAATTCATAGCGCAAATCAGGCTTATCTGTTCCATAAAGTTCCATCGATTCAGCATATGTGATTCGTGGAAATTCGCGATTCATAGTGCGTTCGCCCGCGGCCAAATCACCCAGCTGACAAAACAGCGACTCGGTAAGCGTCATAACGTCTTCCTCAGTTACAAAAGACATTTCGAAATCCAACTGAGTAAATTCTGGTTGTCTGTCTGCGCGAAGATCTTCATCACGGTAACATCGTGCGATTTGGTAATATCGCTCAAATCCCGCCACCATGAGTAACTGCTTCCACTGTTGAGGGCTTTGTGGGAGTGCGTAAAAATGACCCGGATGAACCCGGCTTGGAACCAAGTAATCCCGTGCACCTTCCGGCGTTGCTAGCCCCAGCACTGGTGTCTCCACCTCGATGAAGTCATGGTCATCCATAAAGGAACGAATTGATTTAACTATCTGGTGACGTAGCTTAAGATTGTTTTGCATTCGCTCTCGACGAAGATCAAGATATCGGTATCGTAATCTCGTGGCCTCATCAACATTACTGTCTTGATTTAATGGGAATGGCGGAGTGAGCGATTCATTAAGAACGGTAATTTTAGTCGCTTTGATTTCGATTTTACCTGTCGATATATCTTCATTGACCGCACCTGCCTTGCGCTCAACTACCGTTCCACCGATCTGCAAAACATATTCAACTCGCAAATCGCTCGCAATTTGATGCAATGCTGAATCATCATCGGGATTAAACACTATTTGCACTAGGCCTGAGGAGTCTCGCAAATCAATAAAAATAAGGTTTCCGTGATCGCGACGCCGGTGTACCCACCCAGTAATCAACACATCCACATCTGCGTGAGTTTCGTTGAGTTCACCACATCTATGTGTTTGGTACGATGTTAATTCCATTATTGTGGACCTATCTTTCGGAAATTTCGCCTCGGGTATCGATAATCGCATAGCGGTTTACCATCATGGAATCGCTCTTCCTGCCAGATCCCCAGTTAGCATCCCTTGACTCACCGCTGGCCTACCGTTGACTAACACATATGCAATTCCAGTTGGCCCCATCAAGGGATCTTCGAAGCTGGCCAAGTCATGAACTTTATCATCATCCAAAACGACAATATCTGCGAAAGCTCCTTCCTGCAAGACGCCTCGATCCGTCAAACCAAAACGTTGTGCCGGAAGCGCAGTCAACCTATGTGTTAACTCTTCTATGGGAACCTTGTGCCGTCGCCTAAGTGGCCCAATTACTCGTGCAAACGAACCGTAGGCCCTGGGGTGAGGCAATCCTTCCCCTTCCAAAAGAGGTATGCCATCGCTACCCAACATGTAGTCGTCACGAGCCAACAACTCAATAACGTCTGATTCGACTTGCCGCGTCACCGAAACAGACGCCGGTGGTATGGCTCGAAAACCACATGCCAGTTGCTCCTCAAGCATAATTTCTATAATCATTTCTTCAATCGACAAATTACGGTCACTCGCCACATCACTGAATGCAAAGCCAGTTAAGGCATCATTCTTTTCTGAAACCATTCGTGTGAACGCGGCATTACTCAAGGCGCCTGGAAAGAGCGTGCTCAATGAATCAACTAAATCTTCTCGATTTTCGCTTTTTTGAAGTCTTTGTAAGAGAGCATCAATACCGCCCTCATGAAATTCTCCTCGCAAAAAATATCCTGGAATCGTTGCGTTAGCAGCATACGGATAGCACTCAAGTGTTACATCCGCCCCAGCTAACTTCGCTTCATCAATGGGTGCCATCAATTCTTTCACTTGCCCAGCAGAAGTTGGTCGAGTCATGAAATGGGAAATATGTACTTTAACTTCAGCAATACGTGCGATGGCCAAAGCCTCTTCTATACCTGACCCGTATCTCGCTCTTTCATTGTTATGATTTCGTACGTGCGTTACATAGACTTTATTCGAAGCCTTCACAGGCTTACAAAGCCCTAGCAATTCATCGGTGTCGCTATACGATTGCGGGTAATACGAAAGTCCAGTCGATAAACCCACCGCTCCCTCATCCAAACCCTTACTAACTATATTTTGAGCTTTCGATAAATCGTCGCCTCGCAGTGGCGCGTCCGTAAAACCAAGGACGTTTAGGCGAACCGGCCCGTGCGGGACAAGTACAGCGACGTTCGGGCCTGTCTTTCCATCGTAGTGACCACGTAGGGCTGAAATACTCGACATATCTAGATCCAACGGGGGATCACCAAGTATCCCCGCAAGATATCTTGCGTGATTCTTGTAGTCTGCTGAGTCGAGAGGTGCCCAACCCATTCCATCTTGAGTAAGAATCTCCGAAGTTACGCCCTGTCGGATGCTGTGAATTCCTTGTGGTTCTTTTAATAACACACCATCGGCATGTGAGTGGGTATCAATAAACCCTGGCAATACACTTAGTCCTGTAGCGTCAATTTCTTGATGAGCACTTGTGTCACGTAGATCGCCGATACTAGCTATTCGTTCATCAATAATTCCAATGTCGCCCAGAAATTTCTCTTGTCCCGAGCCATTTACGATAGTGCCGCCAGAAATCTTAATATCGAACATGTGACCATCCTAATATCTTTACCGACTTGATGGGTAACTGGCTGATACTCATGAAAGTCTGAATCCAACCTCGCTGTCACGAGCTGCGATAATCGTCTTTTTACCACTTAACCATTCAAGTACCGAGTTTCCTACTAGTTCACGCCGCCAGCTTTGTAAGATTCTCAAGTCCGGTTCTTCCGAAACTGCAGTTGAGGAAAGAAACCAATGAACTAGTTCATCAATCTCGGATCTAGTCGCAATAAATCTCGACGCGATCCCAGCGGTCTTGGCCTCTTTCTGGATAATCGCATTAAGCACTGAGGATAATGACGTGGAATTAATTTTTCTTGTGCCCCTCTTGTCAGCAGGCTTGATTGGGTCGGCTCTTCCTAAGGCAATTTCTTCAATCAATGTATCGCCAAAATTTCGAATCTGACCCGATGTCAGGCCACGTATTGGCGCCATTTCCTCAATAGTCTCAGGCATTTCTCTAGAGATTTCTATGAGAGTTCTGTCGCTCAGTATACGGATTCGTGGCACATTATTCTCGCGTGCTTTAGTCTCCCGCCAAGCTGCCAGATTCCTGAGAACACCCATCTCATTCGGGCGAAGTGATTTCGCTTTATCCACCTTTAAATAAGACAAATCAACAGGTGGCCGAGACGACCATAATTCAGCGAATGAATCACATTCAAGTAATACGTATTCAAGTCTCCCAGTTTGACGAAGTTTCGACTCTAAATGATTCCAACACTCGAGTAAATACTCAACATCGTTGGCCGCATATAAAAGCTGTTTCTCACTTAGTGGTCGCCGCACCCAATCAGAAAACTGTGAAGCCTTATTCAGAAGAACTCCAGTGATTTGTTCGACCAGATTGCCGTACCCTACCTGATCTTGAAAGCCGGCAAAGGCAGCAGCAATCTGAGTGTCAATAAAGTTTTTAGCTCGAACGCCAAACTGGTCTCCGAGTATCTGCAAATCGGCCTGTGAGGCATGAATTACTGTACAGATATTTGCATTCGCCACTAGTGCCACTAATTCGGTCACGTCCACTTGGAGTGGGTCAATTAGTGCAATCTGTGGCTCGGTCATCTGTCCCCACGCAATCTGAACCAATGCCAGCTTTGGAGAGTAAAAACCCTCCGTGACGAATTCCAAATCTAGGGCAAATATGCCACTGTCTCGAACCTCTTGAACTATTCGAGCCAGATCGACTTGGTCGACAATTA
>Ga0302122_10000571_pt1 | contig 22892 bp, 5 predicted proteins | sample CB21_SCM_MG_FD_203115 | JGI IMG/M metagenome (GOLD analysis project Ga0302122, IMG submission 203115) | Marine microbial communities from Western Arctic Ocean, Canada - CB21_SCM | ecosystem: Environmental > Aquatic > Marine > Oceanic | place: Canada: Western Arctic Ocean | collected 2017-09-28
GTCGCCGCGCTGCCGCGCGTTCATCGCCAGGCACAGGGCGTGGAACAGGTTGCGCATCGTGCTGTCACCGACGAAAATGACGCCAAACGGTCGCCTTCGCGGCACCGGCGGCGGCCGCCGCGCGAACCGGAACCGGCCCTCGAAGCGGCACAGGCCCACCTGCAGGAGCGGCAGGCTCGCGAGCATCTCGTCGTTGACCAGGAAGCGGGGCTTGCGCGCGCGCGGGTTGCCAACCCAGTGGCGGCGCAGCTCGCGGCGCGCGCGCGCCGACAGCGCCGCGACGTCGGCGTCGAGGAAGGGCATTTTCTTTTGCGCGGCGTCGTCGGCGTTGACGGCCGCACAGAGGATGGCCGCGAGAGCGGCGCGCATGATCTGTAGAGCGACGAGCCTTGCCGAGAGCTATGAGCCTTGCCGAGAGCTGCTATGAGCCTTGCCGAGCACTATAAGCCTTGCCGAGAGCTACGAGCCTTGCAAAAGCTATAGACTCTCCGTGGCTAGCGGCCGGCGCACCAACTTTTTTGGACCGCAGCGCTGTAGAGTTGACTATCCAAGCGGCGTGCAGCCGCGCGCGACCGCCGCGGGGCCCAGCAGGCTGCCAAAATAAGTTGTCCGACACCCAGCACGGGTTTTACCGCCCGACCCGCACGCTATAGAGACGTCGCTGAGGCCTAAAACTGGGATGTATAACATCAAGAGGATTTACGCGTCAGTCGTCCAGGCGGACAGTCCGTTCTAGGAGAAGCCTCGTCAGGGGAGCCCCGCTGGGATACTTGACGAGTACGGCCAAGCCCCGCAGCTGCGCGGGCTTCCGCGAAAGCTGATCCAATTTCACAGGTCCGAACACGGCCCAGCAGAGAGTCGCGTCGAGCGTCGCCGTCGCTTGCGCTCGTTTCGACGTGCCGAGTAACGAGTGGGCGTCGTCGTAGATCGCTCGGTGCCAGGTCAAGCGATGGAGAACGGAATCCTGCGCCCGAGATGAGGGCCGTGCCGAAGAAAGCCACTCGGACGCCGGGGCGATCCGACCCTCCCGTGGGTCGGCGCGCGATGCTTGGGCGTAGGTCGCCACGACGCAGTTCATCCGTCCTAAGCGAGCAGGCGTATTGCGTTTCAGGGCGGCGGCCGTGGTGGCGTGCTTAAGCACGTTCGAATGTGGCCCCAGAGCGAGCGTGAGCGCGGAAATCCACTCGTCCGCCGCCGCAGCAGTAGCGGCCAGCACCAGCGTCGGCCCCGAATCCTCGTCCTCCTCGTTGCGGCGGATTAGGTCCGCGACCGCCTTGGCCACCCGGCCGCGAGCGAGCGGCGGCGCGCCGACCGCGCCACCGAGTCCGCCGGAGCGCTCGAGATTTCTCAGCCGTCGCCCGAGCGACCGCGGCCGCTGCGCCAGGCGCGGTGACGGCGGCGTCGGCGGTGAAAGCGGAGCCACGGGCGACTCCGCGGCGGGCGACAGTGGCGACTGCGGCAAAGCTGGTGCATGCCGAGCGCGCGGCAGCCAGCTGCCCGACTCCTCCTCCTCCGACGACGAGGAGGCCGGAGACGTGATGTCTTCCGTGGGCGACGCGAACCGCAGGCGCGCGCTCAGCGCGGAGGCCAAGGCGTCTTCTTCCGCGGCGGGCGTCGGCGCGGGCGGCGTGGCATCAGACCACGCGAGACTGAAGCACGTCGACGCGGGTGGCGTGGCATCAGACCGCGCAGGGCTAATACGCGTCGCCGACGAGAGTCACGTCGACGCAGCGGACGGCGGCGTGCGCTGCGATTGGTAATCGAGCTCGTTCGTGAGGCCCGCCGTCAAGGGGCGCCGCGCGGCGGCAGGCGTCGCGGCGCCGCCGAACGAGAGTGCTCGTGATGCTCGGCCGCCCTGAGCTGCGGGCTGCGTTGGCAGGAGCTGCGTCGGCTGCAGCTCAGTATGCGGTGTATTCACTTGCTGCGTCGGGTGGAGTTCCGTGGCCGGCGCTCTGCGTGGCGAGAGCGCAGCTTGCGTCGGATGGAGGACCGTGGCCGGTGGAGGCAGTTGTGACAGCTGTTGCGTCGGCTGGAGTAGCGTCCGCGGCGTTTTTCGACGCTGTTGCTTTTTGCCGCCCAGTGTTCCCGCGGGCGCGAGGTTCTCTTTGTCGTAGAACACGTGCGCGTCCGGGCGCGCGCCGCGGTGGCGGTCCATTGCTGCTGCCGCCGCTGCGTCTTTGAGCCGGGTACGCTGCGCCGTGCGCCGCGCAGCTCAATCTGCAGTCATGAAACCCTCGATAAACCCGTCACAAATCTCAGGTGGAACGCGACATGCAGCTGTTTGAGTATCGTTCGGTTGAATACCAGTCCAAAAGAGATCAATGGGACACTTATTGGGGGCCAAAAAAGGTATTCTTTTTTATTCGCGGCGTTGACGACGCCACACCTGGGGTGGTCGAGGCGCCAGTGGAACTAAGTCAATTCGTGGCCCAGAGGTCTCCCTGGGGTCGCTTCGGATCGATACTATACACGTTCAATCGCCTACACCGCATACGCCTCCGCTTCAATCAATCCGAATCCAATTCTCTCAGCAGCCCACACAACTTAAGAAGCAATAGCCCAGGTTTTGTTTTTAGAGCTTTCGGGAGCTCTAGACTACCACATCGACAGCGTGCGCGGTTTAGGCGACTCATACCATCCAACCAACCCCTGAGACGTCCAAGAGTCTTCCCGCACCCCCAAACAGTGTTTTATTTGGGCTCGACAGCACCCGTGAACGTCAAATACGCTAATTACTCGAGGGCCCCCAGGAAGCGTACTAGCGGTCTCGTTGGGTCCCATACTACCCCACCGATAGTGGAAAAAAAGGTATATGACATCTACACCACGAGAAGGGTACTTTGGGCTGCCCGTGCTCGGGTCTGAATATTATTGATCTGGACCTCGCGCAAGTCGGTCGGTCATGAAACAAACGATCGCGGCAAGGTCCATGGTAATGGTACAACCGCTGGTAGTCGCAGGTCCCGGTCTTGTGCCCGAATTAACGAAAACGTGGGGTCGCGGAGTCTCCGAACCGAGAGGAGCTTACGGTTCAAGAAATCTAATGTAGTAGTTGTTCAGGTGGTTCGGATGGACCACCTAAGTACCGAAGCGCCTCAAACGCAAATTTATTTCATAACTCACGGGTCTGGGGCCTTTCCGGTGCTCCGCCTACGCTCCGTCGTCCGCGGAGATTGAGCAAGTCGGTCGATTGTGAATAGAACAACGGCGGCACGGTTCCTTGGGGTAGTGGCGTCGCTGATACTCTCTGGGTCAACTTATATGCCCGGGTTTGTATATCGCCCCGCGGCCCGGCGGAGTCCGGGAGGCGCGAGGATGTTCCCTAGGCCGCAACGCGTAAAAATTTGGTCTCGGCTTCCCAAAAATAGAAGAAAAGCTGCATTAAAACCCCGGGGAGCGCTCGGACTAGTCCTTCGCCACGACGAACTCGACGTCCTCCGGCAGGCTCTCGAGCTGGGGCAGGATCGTCCGCCAGTCGCGCGTCGGGAACGCGCTCAGCTTCATGTCGTCCTCGAAGGGCAGCGTCCAGCCGTTCTTCGACGCCAGGGACCACTTGCCGCCCCGGTAGCCCGCGCCCTTTCCCTCGGGGTCGGCTTCAAGTTCCAAACCCACCGGGGCCATGAGCATGTTGAGGGCCTGGAACGTGCGCCACGTCCGGAAGCCGCCCGACGAGACCTCGAGGTTGCCGCCGCTGCTGATCTTCACGAGCTCCGAGCTGAAGGCCCGCACCGTCAGCACCCGCTGCTTCTCGGGCGTGACCGACCACTTGTAGCTGAAGCGCACCGTGTCGCGGTCGGGCTCGCGCCGCGGCCCGCTGCCGCCGAGGCGCCCGCCCCGGCCGCCACGGTGCCGCGGACCGTCGCCGCGCCTGCCGCCGCCGCGGCCCTTTCCGCCGCCGCGGCCCCCGTCGCGGCGCCCGCCGTCCCGCCGCCCCCCGTCGCGGCCGTCCCGGTGCCCGCCGTCTCCCTTCCCGCCTCGGCGTCCGCCATCACCCTCGCGGCGCCCGCGCTTGTCGCCGTCGCGGCGCCCGCGGTCGCCGCCGCCGTCCGCGCGCGGCCGCTTTTGCTGTTTGTCATCCGAGCCCCGCGCTGCGCTGAGCGCTTTGTCCATGATTGTGCTGTGTGCCGCCTCCAAAATGTTAAACAGGGGTGGTGCTGAATGCGTGATAAAGCGAACCCTTCTCTAGTAGCAGCCGCGGCTGGTGACAACGGCAGTTCCAGGTAAGCGGCTAGTTTCTTCCCTGCGTGCTTGGTGACTTGTGAGCCGCTTTTAATATGCTTGCCGAAGAAAACCCGTGTCGTAGCTAAATCACACAAATACTAACACAACTATGCCGGCAGCGAATCCGTCGGCGATACGGGCGCCTCGCGGGACTTCCTCGCATCGCGGGACTTGGGCGATCGCAGGTCCGGCCGCCGCGGCCGCCCCTCCCGCTCCGGCGGCGGCGGGGGCGGTGATGCCGGCTCGTCCCGCAGCCGCCGCTTCTCCCGCTCGACGGCGGCCCGCCGCGTGACCTCAGTGTATGCGACGACGCCTGACATGGCCACAAATATTCCAAGAAGGTTCTTCGCGTTCGTCTTGAGCCCAAACACGACGACCGAGAAGCCGATCGTGCAGGTCGTCTTCACGTGGCCCAGCACTTGATACGTCAGCGGAGAAGTACGACCGAGCACGTAGTAGTTCGAGACGTTCGCCGCGAGCGCGAGCGCGCAGGACCAGGCGATGTCGCTCACGAGGTTGGGCGTCCAGTCGAGCGCCGCCAGGTGGGCGACGTCGTCGCACAGGGGCGACGCCGCGAACAGCCCGAGGGCGATCAGGGGCGAGGTGTGGCAGAGCAGCTGGTTCGAGTCGATGCGGAGCCTGTGCTGCGCCGACGCGTTCGCGCGCTGCGCGAGCACCGTCGCGACGACCGCGATGGAGGCGTAGAGCCAGCCGAGCGGCGTGACCGTGTGGTCGTGTACCTCGGCGACGTAGAGGCCCCCCACTAAAGGCACGATCGTAGCTAAAGTAGCGGCGTCCGGGAAGCCGTCACCACTCAAATACTGCGCCATGAGCATGCACGGGATGCAGGCTAATTTCGTCATCTGAAAAAACCCCACGGAGTTCTGCTTCAAATTCAGGTTCATGAACGCCATCGCTACCAAACTGGCACCGGCCACGCGGACCACTTCTTGCCGCGCGCACGCCTTGGGCGCGAAGACGCCGGCCTTCAGCATGACGCGCACGCCCGCCGCCGTGAAGCTCATCTGCAGCGCCGTGAGAAAAATGATGTGGTCGAAGCGGTGCTGCGCCACGAGCCACTTGTTCACCAGGACCACGGCGCAGCTCGACACGAGGTTCGCGGCGACGGCCAAGATGAGCGGCACGCGGAGGGCCGTGCCGAAGACGCCCGTGCGCATGGTGGCTGCTGTGGTTGCTACGGCACCGACGTGCACCTTTTTATTGCTACACGTCGTTCGTATACATGGCTCGGTTTGAGCGTGGTACGTGCTATGCTACAGCGTATGATGAGCGCCTCTTGACCTTTTTGGTCGGAGCTTGCAATTGGTCCGACGGCGTCGAACTACCAAGCTTGTAGGGGTTGCTGCTCGAGAGCACCCTCTCGCGACGTTGCACACGCAACGCGCACACCTTATAGTGTGGCTTGCCGTACGGAGGCGCGCTTTTTGCAGTGTCGATTTTTTTTGGCAGCTCAGAGATGACCCAGATTGCAAACTCGTTAACACACGTGCTTGCCGGTCCCATTGCTTCCAGGCTCGCGAGAAGACCTCTGGCGCGGTTTCTTTTACGTGACGGGTTTCGGTATGACGGCAAATCACCCAGTCAGTATTGCTTAGCTGTGCAGAGCAACAGTGCCACGCCCCTGAGCCCCCCAACAGCGCGAGAAACGCTCCGACCGAGCTCACGAACGGCCGCAAGCACCCACTGTGCGCAGCGCGTGACGTAAGCCACAACAACAAAAGCCAAAGCGTGGCGAGAAACTAACATGCCGCCAGGCCGCTCCCGCTGGGCCCTGCTGCTATGCCTCGTACGCACGACGCCGCTCGTCCCGCCGGCCCGGCCGCCCAGTCACGCCAAGCTGTACGCCGCGGCGGCGACGGTGCAGCGCCGGCTGCGCCAGGTGAACCGGCCGCTCCTCACGTGGGCCGAAGAAAAACAGCTCGGGCGCGAGTGCCAGCGCTTAGCGGGCTTGGAGACGATTCGCGTCGCCGAGGCCGAACGACTGGAAAGAGAGCCGACGCGATATGAGTGGGCCAAGGCCGCGAACTACACGTCGGAGAACGACATGAAGGCGGATCGGTTGCGCATGCGCGCGTGCCGGGACGAGCTGATCTCGAGGAATTTAAGGTTAGTACTGTCTGTAGCGGGCCGGTACGCGCGCCAACCCGGGCTGGACTTTGATGACCTAGTAGCGGAAGGCAACTTCGGCTTGGCCAAGGCCGCCGCACGGTTCGATCCCGAAAGAGGCTTCCGCTTCTCGACGTACGCGGTCTGGTGGATCCGCCAGGCGGTGAGCCACGCGATCGGCCACGACGCGCGGACGATAAGACTCCCGGCGCACGTGCACGATAAGTTGAGGCGGATGCGTAGACTGCGAGAAGACTTTCGGGCGGAGCATGGGCGCGACCCCGAGCACGAGGAGGTGGCCGCCGGGCTAGGTATGGATCCTAGCAAAGTGAAGCGCATCGCCCGCGCGGCCCGCGAGGTCGTGTCTACTGACGGTTCAGCATCGAGAGGCGGGCCGTCCAAAGGCTCCGGCGCGGCGGAGCGCACGGCGCCGCGCGTGGCCGACCTGCTGGCCGACGAGACGCAGTCGCCGGAAGTTCCTGTAGAAAGGATGCTGGCCCGGGCCGCCTTAGACCGCGTATTGGCCGAGGGCCTGGAGGCCCGGGAACGGGACGTGGTGAGCGAGCGCTTCGGCTTGAACGGCAAGGCGCCCAAGAATCTCGCGCAGATCGGCGAGGCCTACGGCCTCACGCGCGAGCGCATTAGGCAGATCGAGCGCGCCGCTTTATACAAGCTGCGCATGCCGCACCGCGTGCGGGAGCTGGCGCCGCACATTGATTTACCTTCGCCCAAGCGCGCCGCGAAGGTCGCGGGCCCGCCGCCGCCGGCCGCGCGCTGCCACTGCCGCGACGTCGAGAAGGGCGACCGGCTCGTGGCGGCCGACGCCGAGGGCCGCGCGTGCCGGGTGCGGGCCGTCAAGCGCGGCGGCTGGCTCGTCGTCGAGTGGGAGGACGAGCCGGGGCGCGAGGCCTTCGCGCGGCCGTCCGCGTTTGTTTTGCCGCAGAAAGCATCGACATAAGAGATACGTTGTCTAGTTACTCGTTAGCGCATCCCCTCAAGCTTTCTCATCGCGTTTTTGTCGCGATTTTTTTTAGCGAACGCAATAATACAGGGGGGTGAGAAGTAGTGCCGGGCGGCTCCCAGAGTGGGTCTCACGAGCCCGGCGACTTTTCCAAGTCAGGAAATGGCGGGATGTTCCCCCAACAAGTCGACACCTTGGCCGGCAGCTTCGTCGCTAAGTCGACCAGTCACAAACGAAACCTGCATTAAAACGCATGATACCCTGGCAGCAGCTCTAGCAGTAGCTGATATATCGCCCCACAGGCTGCGCTTTGCAGCGCGGCGCCGCGTCGGCGCGCAAGATAAAAAACCGGCCAAAAGCTTTTGAACACAATGGAGCCAGCAACGCCGCAGATGCAGCGTAGCCGGTCCTTCACGGACTTGCTCAAGTCCCCTTTCAGCCAGGAGGACGGTGACGCAAGCCCGCGGCCGCGGAGGCGCCGCAGCGCGACGACGGTAAGCCGCAAGGTGCCGCGCGCGCACCTCCTTTTCGCCGTGCTGGTGAGCTGCTGCGGCAGTCCGCAGGACCTGCTGCGCGCGGCGGCGCCGGCGGCGGCGTGCCCCGCCGACGTCCCCGCCGACGCCGTCGCGGTCGAGTTCACGGCGCCGCCGACGACGAAGTCGACGAGCCGGGCGGCCTTTGTTGACGACGACCGGGCGGCCTTTGATGACGAGGACCGGCCCAAGATGCCCGAGCGCGTCCGGGCGTCGATCTACCGCGACTGGGAGCCGCGGGACCCGGGGGCGACCGAGGCCATCCGGAAGCTGCGGCGGTCGCCGGCCTTCGTCGAGTTCCCGCACGCGCGCGACACCTTCGCGAACCACCTGGAGAGCACCTACGCGATCCTCCAGGCCTGGGACCAGCCGTCGCGCGTGTGCCGCGCTGGTTTAGTTCATACGGCCTACTCCGGCGACCTCTTCTCCTTCTTCGCCTACGACGCGAAATTGAGCAGTGAAAGGGCGCGCCTCGCGGACCTGATTGGCGAGGAGGCCGAGCCGCTCGTGCACCTCTTCGGCACCATCGCGCGGCACGAGTTCGTCGGGCTGGGAAAGATGATGGAGAACCGGACGACGGACGCCGCCACGCCCCTCACCAACGAGCTGGTGCGGGCGCGGTCCCGCCTCGGCCCAGACGTGGAGCTCGAGCCAAGTGTAGTGGCCGAGCTCGTTGTCGTCACGATCGCGGACTACGTGGACCAGACGCTCGACGTGAACGGCTGGCGCGACCACCACATGGTCGATCCTATTGATACGCCTTTGTTCCCGGGCGACATGCGGCCAAGCGCGTGCCTCTACTGGATTGCCGCCGCCTGCAAAGCCGTGCGCGAGCACCTCGTCGTCGTGCCCCCGGTCTTTGATGGGTGCACGGCCTCCTTCACGTACGAGGACGAGGAGCAGGCGCGCGACCTCTACTGGGCCGTCGTGCAGAACCGGACGGACCTCGGCGGCGACGCCGGCGCCGGGGCCATGCTCGCCGAGGCCGCGGCCCTGAACCCCCACGTGGGCGAGGTCGACGCGCTCGCCGCGCAGCTCCACTTCCGCAACGGGCGCTACCTGAGCGCGAAGCGCCTCGCGGCGTCGGCGCTGCGCAAGCTCTACGCCATGGGCGGCACCTGGGACAAGCGCCTGTCCTACGAGGCCTGGGTCGGCTTCTGCCGCCTGCTCATCGTGCGCGCCGAGGCCGACGGCGAGCTGCCGCGCGCACCTGGCGACCACAACGTCAACGACTTAGGTGTGCGCCTCGTGCCCATCAAAACCGCCGTGGAGCTCATGCCTTGAGCGTGAGGTCCTGTTCCCCCCCCCGCATTATCGAGCCGTTAGTAGCGCCGCGTGAAAACGCGGCACTCATACCCATCGCCGATCGGATTAAATAACTTAAAATAGACTACTAGTACAATTTTGGAGATACGCGACTAGACGCCGCTCGGAGTCTGGGGATTAGATCCTTGAGTGATCGACTCGGAGGGTGGATGGCGCGAGGTCCAGCTCCCGCCGCTTGTCGGTCTCTGCCCTGTCGCGTTTAGACCACGCCTCCCGAGAATTCTCCCGGGCCGCTGAAGTGCCTTTGCAACGAAAATTTGGGTTTACCTCGGGTTTACCCTACTGAGTTCTTGAAAACGGGTTGGTCGTGGTCTATTCTAGTCAGGCTTGAAGCCCGGGGAAGGTCAATGTATAATAGTGCACACGGCACGCTTACTCTCGAAAGGGAGCGGCGCGCGCATGCGGTGGGCGGATCCGCGTCGGGGGGGGAGCCGCGGCCACTGCGCCCGGGACCGATTCCGGGGTGCAGCGAACCGCAGGGGGAGACGCGGGCGTCCAAATTAAGCAGGCGCGACCGCCGAGAGCTGCTCGCCCGTGCACGTCACGCCCTCGTTCTCGCAGAACGCGGAGGTGCCCACGCTGTTGCGCGCTGCTACGCGTACAAAGTAGCGTCTGTCCGGAGTAAGCCCACTCACTGTGACGCTCGTGCTAGACGTGGTGACAGTGTGCGTGTCAGTACCATCGAATAAGGGTGATTCCGAAGCCGTGATCTCGTACTCGAGCAACGCGGCGCCGCCCGTCGACTCGGGCAGCGCCCCGCCGAGCGCCACCGGGCACTCGCTCGGATTCGCGGCGAAGGCCGCGCACGCAATGCCGTGGTGCGGCACGCGCGGGTAGAGCCAGGCGACGTCAACTTCGCCCTCACCACCGGCAGCCGCCGAAAGCGACCGCGGGGCTCCGGGAATGACAAGATCTGGCGCAGCCGACAAGGTTGCCGACGGCGCGCCGTAGCCAGCCGCGTTGATTGCGCTTACCTTCACAAAATACGTCGTGGAGCTGCTGAGCTCGTCAATGGTATACGACAGCGCAACAGTCGCGTCGACGTCCACAGTTCCCTTGTGAGGTGAGGCCGACAACGAATTGAACGAACTCGACGTATCCCACTCGACTCTATACGAGGTGATTGCGTCTCCGCCATCGTCATCCGGATAATTGTAGCCAAGTGTAAGCATCGAGTCCGATGTCACACCGAGAACCACATCTGATGGTGCTCCCGATTCCTCGTACGGCGTCGCCGAACTAGGCGCCGACCCCTGAGGAGTACCGCATCCTTGCCCGTTGCACGCCGACACTCTAATGTAGTACCGCTGACCCTTCTCCAAGCCGGAGATCGTCTTGTAGAACGGAGAACCGCCATCCAGGTAGGTCACAGCTACGCTCTTCACTTCGCCGAGGAAGCTCGCAGAGGTCGCGTACTCGACCTTGTACGAAGTGATCTCGTCGCCGCCATCCCACGTAGGACTACTAAACTGAGTTCTCAATTGAGTCGAAGAAACAGTCGAGAGCACGACACTAGTAGGGGGCCCTGGCGTGGTCATCGGCTTGGCCGGAGCACCCGCCGCTTGCGGCAGCGAGTAGCCAACACTGTTGATAGCCGTAACGCGCGCGAAATATTGCTGGCCATTAACTAACCCAGCGCCTCCGGAGGGCACAACAAGAGTCGTACCAGTGCACGAGGAGAACGTGTCACCAGACTGGACCAACGTAGCCGTCATGGTCGGCGCGTACCGTCCGCCCGACGAGCCGACCGTGCCATTCGCGTCCTTCAACGAGTTGTCGTTGATGGACACGGTGAAGTCGTTCGCGGCGTTTTCTGGCGAGTCGTCTAAGAAGGTGATGTACCACTCGTAGCCGCCCGAGTCGTCGGGGCCGTATCTAGATACGTCCACGCCGAGCTCGATCAATTCATCGAGCGCTTCGATCTTCGCCTCCATCGAGCCGGATGCGTCGAGTCGTGCTCCGGGCGCGCAGTAGCCCCCATCGTTCTGGCAGAAGATCTCGGACGATGTTTCGCTGCCGCGGCCACCGTACACCCGCGTGAGGGCAGCGTTGCCCTTCGTCGTGCCGAGGAAGGCGACGTCCTTGCCATCTGATGGATCTGGATCCGTGAGATTGAACCAGTTGCTATCGGCGTCGATGTCCCTGCCCTGCATCCACTGCTTGGGCAGTTTCGCGCGGTAAACCTGGCCTTCGAACTTTTGTTCGGAGAACGTGACTAAGTCGCCATCGAAGAGGATGCCAGCCAACGAGCTCGAAGCCGTCACACGGGCGCTATTGTTTGTCAGCGAGAACGTGCGGCAATCAATCGAGCCAGACGTGCATATCTTCTGCGATGAATACACTTCATCCTTGGAAAGTGACACAGCGTCATATGGGATCGGGTCAGTCGTGTAGGCCACGGCCGCCTTGGATACCTGCAGCTGGAACGTACCCGCCACAATCGGCGAGGAAGCTCCCACACCCTCGGACGCGACCTTCCAGACCGTCGGCTTGTTGGCCGTCGGGCAGTAGAAGTCCTCCCTGATGGGGTCGTCGAACGTGTCCGTCGGATCAAGCTCTACTCTGTAATGAGTAATGGTAGCGCCGCCGTCCGAAGGGGGCTCGTCGAAACTGATCGTCAACGAGTCAGCGTCGCCGAGGTTCACGCCCACAGTTACATTTGTGGGCGGGTCGGCGATCTGCTGCGGGACCTCGGTAGGCGCGGAAGTCTTGGCCGGTCCCGCGCCAAACGCGTTCACAGCTGCCACGCGCACCATGTAGGCAATGCCCGGCTCCAAATCTTCAATCTTGTACGATAGTGCGTCGGCGTCGACAAGCGCAGACGAGTAACGCGCCGGAGCTTCGCCAACGATCGACTCGTCTGCCTTGAGCCCCGTGACGTCGTCAACGGAGTTTTCGGCACCCGTAATCGTCGACGTCGCGCGGCCACCAAGTTTAGGGTGGTAGAGGTACTGCGCATCCTTGAACAAAGTCGGCTGGTCACCGACGTTGGTCAAAAACGTGATGCTGTACTCAATTCCGGACTCAGTTGCCGACGGCAAATATACCTCCGACGTCACGCTCACCTGCTTGACCGTCGGGAGCAATTCGAGCGCCTCCGCGAGTTCACCCGCCGTCGCCCTAGCACTGATGTACGGGCTGTAGGCCGAGCCGTCGAACCCTAGGCGGAAGAAGCCGCGCACCGGTTGCGTCTCGTTGGTCGGGTCCGAATCGATGTCGCCGTAAATTCTCAGCACCTGCACTTCGGCGCGGCCGCCCGCGCGCGAGCCGGGCAAGACCTCCGACACCTCCACCTCCAGGTCGTCCGAGATGGACGTCTCCGGGATGTTGAGCGGCACCAAGTCGCCCTGGTTGAGGCCGTTTTCCTCGCAGTCCGCGAAGGTCACGGTCCAGGCGTAGCCGTGGTAGTTGTTCGTGGCCGAGCGCGTCACGCGCACGTCGCCCGCGACGTACTCGTGGTCGTACGGCGCCGACGTCGTGTGCCCGAGGTTGACCAGGGCCGACCGCAGGCGCGAGGCGTCCGCGCCGTAGCCCAGCTTCGCCGTCGTCACGCCGTGCGTCGTCGACTGCCGGCCGTTGGAGAACTGGAGCACAAAGCCGCTGTCGGACTCCGGCGTCGTGCCCGGGGCCCACGTGGCGCGGACCTGCTGCTGCTCGCACACGGTTTCCTGCGTGAACCATTCCACGAGGTAGCCCGTGATGGGCGAGCCGTTGTCGCCGGCGAGCGTGACGTTCGTGGCGTTGCCCGGGGCCAGCCACGAGACGTCGAGCTCCGTGATCGGCGCGCCGGACTGCGTCAGCGACGTGGACACCTCCAGGTCGTTGCAGGCGTCCGGCGCGGACGCGGGCGCCGTCGGGTCCGCGGCCACGCCCCAGGGGGAAGGGCCCTCACTATTGACCGCGGCGACGCGCGCATAGTAGACCACGCCGCTCTCCAGGCCCGTCAAGTACACGACGGCCGGACCGTTCTCGTACAGCACGTTCTGTGTCGCCTCGGCGGCCGTCACGTTGGTCTGGACCAGGTTGGTGCCGAAGCTCAGGGACGTGTCGTACTCGATGAGGAAGTGCGTCAGGTTCGAGCCGCCGTCCGACAGCGGCAACGCGAAGCGCAGTTGGAGTTTATTAGCACCGGCCAGGGCCAAGCGCGCGCCGTCGGGCGCCATGGGCACCTGGTTGGCCGTGGTCCCGGAGATCGTCTCCGACCAGCGCACGGTGTCGACGACGGCCAACGGGTCGTACAATTCGTTCCTCGCCGCGATTCTAAAATAGTACGTCGTGTTTACGACAAGTCTAGCAATTCCCGTATCGTAGGGCGGGGTGCCCGCGATCGTGGCGCCCGCAATGAGGCAGTTGCCGAACTCGGACGTGTCGCAGTGCGCCGCGTCGCTCAGGGCGGCCGGGAACGTATCCTTCGTGTCCCAGTGTAATGTATACCCAACAATATTTCCGGAGGCAGTCGGCGGAGGCGACCAGAAGACGCGGATCTCGTCGCCCGACACCACTTCCAGAGTAAAGGAGCCCACGGCGTCCGGCACGCGCTGCGGCGTCGCCTCGGCGATGTCGCTCCACGGTCCCGGGCCCAGGTCGTTGACCGCGCGGCCTCTTACATAAACCGTGCCGAAGTCGGGCAGGCCTGATGCATAAATGCAGTTCGCGCAGCCCGCCGGGCGCACGCCGACCGACGCGTCGACCGGCACCAAATCGTGTTCGGGGGAAGAGATCGGCAGCGGCGCCGCGTTCCCTAAGAAGCTCACCTCGTACTCGTAGCCGCCGGCCCAGCCGAACAGGTCCAAGTAATCGCCCGTGACGCCCTGGTAGGACGTGTCCACGGCCGAGGAATGGACCTCGGCCAGGTGGAGGACTGTTGGCTGGGTCTCGGGGTTGTAGCTGTCCGCCACGGAGTACCAGCCGCCGCCAACTTGGATGAGGTCCGACACTTGCGGCGCGGTCTCGGACGTCAGAGTATGACAATTGAGCGCGGGCTTGCCCGTCTCGCCCACGCAGGACGCCATGGCGTCGATGCGCGCCGCGTAGGTCCGCGCGACCGCCAGCGCGCCGACGCCCGGCAGGGCCTCGAGCGCGTGGCGCACGGACCTGGCCGTCGCGTCCGCCCCGAGGAGCTGCGTCGTCCGGCCGTCGTAGCCCAGGCGGAAGTAGCCGGCGACGCCCGGTGTCTCGAAGTCGGCGCCGCGAAGGGCGAACGTGTTCGACGCCACCCGGACCTTGTGGTGGGTGTAGTCCGCCGGCATGTCGTAGTACGTCACGTCGGCCTCGAAACTTAACGTCGACGACGTCTGGATCTCGACCTTGCCGATGGAGGCGCCGCACGTGCCGCGCGTCACCTGGCTCTCCGAGCACTCGCGCGGCACCGCGTACGAGATCGCGATGGCGTCGCCGCGCGCCTCCGAGCCCTTGCGGACCTCGTCGACATTAATGGACGCCGCGACGCCCGTCAATAATCCAGCCACGGGCTTCAGCTCGGGCACGTCGCCCTGGGCCGTCGTGAAGGTGAGGAGGAAGCTCTTCCCGCCCTCCGAGCTCGCGTCGAGGTGGTCCGCGACGTCTACACTTCCCACGGCGCCCATGGCCTCGAGCGCCGCCTTGACGTCCTCAGCCGAGGCGTTAAAGGAGAGCGGCGCTGTCGTGTAGCCGTCCACCGTCTCCAGGCTGTACTCGCCCCCCAATACATTACCGTCCTGCGCCGTCGTCACGGCCACAGAAGCGCCCGAGCCCGTGAGCGAGCTCACGACCTCGAGCGGCGCCACGTCGCCGGCGCGGTCCAGGAAGGTCACGGTCCAGGCGTATCCGTCCTGCGCGTCCGGGCCCGACCGCGTCACCGCGACCATGCCGGCGTCCGTGAGGCCGAGCTCCGCCGCGAATAACGCGGCACTGGCGTCCATGGGGATGGGCTGCGACGCCGAGACGGTCATCGTGCCGCCCAAGGAGTTGCCGTCGATGACGGTCGCCACGCGGCAGGTCGCCGCCGACTGTACAAAGGTCGCGTCGCCCCGGCAGCTCAACTGGGGCAGGTCCCCCGGCGGGTCTTTCAGTGTAAGAGACCACGTGAGGCCCTTGTCCGTGTCCGTCGTCTCGACGGCCACCTGGACGTCATTAATGTCCGGTAAGTTCTCGAACTCGCGTTTCAACTTGTTGACCGTGACGACCGAGTCGTCCGCGGCTTTCAAATCGAAGCCGCCCTTGTCGCTGTTCGTCACGTTGAGGTACGCGGCCTCGCCGCCGTGCCACCCAAAGGGCGTTAATACACCATACACCTCGGTGGCGAACAGGTCCGTGCAGCTGTCGTCGCCCGTCACCGCGCTTACTTCTACATAGCTCCCGTTCAGGCCGTGCTTCTTCCCGGATTCGGCCCGTAGACCGTAGCCGTCGAAGTAGACGTCGAAGGAGTAGCCGTAGTGCGACTGCGCACTGGCGTCGCCCCGCCGGATGACCCGGACGGAGTCGAACATGCGCATTTGAATCAATGCCTCTTCCACGTCCGCTTCATCCGCGTCCCAGGCCAGACACGTCGAGTTCCGCGCGAACCGGCCCTTGGTGTTCGGCCCGCCCCGGTCCACGCTGATGCGGAAGGCGCCTTCCACGATGCGCGCCGTAGCGCCCACCAGAATGGTCGCCTTGGCCGTGTTCGTGCCCAGGCCGCGCACGTTATAGCGGTCCGGCGCGCTCGTTACACTGACATTGGCGCCGGACACCTTGTCCGCGTAGCCGAAGACCTCCGCGGAGCAGAGGTGCGCTTTCGGAGGCGGAATCTTGCCCTGGAAGCCGTCGTACTGGATGGTCCAGGCGTAGCCGTACTGCGACGAAGCGCCGCCCGTGCCGCTGCGCGCGACGACCAAATCGTCGGCCGAGGCCGCGAAGCCCGTCGCCACGATGGCTGAAACAACGTCCTCGGCCGGCGCGTTCCAGGGGATGCACGTGGTCGTGAAGTTGTCATAAATCATGGGGCCCATGTCCACGTTCGCCCGGGGCAGGGTCAGGTTCAGGGCCCAGGCGCCGCCCGTGACGGTCGCCAAGGCTTCGAACTTGACGACGTCCGCGTCGGGGAAGTAGACACTGAAGTTCCCAGAAACGACCTGGCCGTACGCCGCCTCGATCGTGACTTCTTGCGTTTCAAAAATCTCGTCGGCCGAGGCCGTGAAGACCTGGACCTCGTCGATATGCTGCGCCGCCAGCGTCAGCGACTGGACCTCGTCCGCGTGCACGGCCGTGTCCAATAACACGCCGCGGAGTTTGGGCGGCACGGCGGCCGGCGCGCCGATGGCACTTGGCGAGCTGAACTCGCCGTACCCCAGCGCGTTGCGCGCCGCCACCTTGACGCTGTACGGCACGCCCGTCTTCAGCTGGTCTAGGACAATGCCCGTCGCGGCCGAGCCCTGGACGACATTATCTACGACGCTCGCGCGCACTCCGTCCGCGAGGAGCGTCGCGTCGACGCTCATGGGCGGCTGGTCGCCCAGCGCCTCGTCGAAGGCCACCGACACGTAGAAGCCGCTCACCTTGTACACGCCGAGCTCCGTGCCGTTGGCGCCCCGGAAGGCCCCGGCCCGGAAGGGGTCGTCCCGCGCGCCCAGCGGGAGCTGGTTTGCCAAAAACGCGTCCGTGCGGTGGCCGGCGCCCGCTTTGACAATAGCGGTGCTCACCGTTTCGTCGCCGGTCCCGTCCCGGTCCATGGCGAAGTTCCTTGACCACGGCGACACGCAGTTGCTCATGTTCACCTGGACCGTGGGCGGGTCCATGAGACCGACCAGCCCGTCGAAGTAGATGGAGTACACGAAGCCGTTGGGCGCGGCCAGCGCGTCCGTGGACCTCGTGACCGTGGTGGCGTCGACCACGCCCAGATGGTGCTCGATCAAGTAGTTGAGCTCCAATTCCACGTCCGCGTCGCGCGCGTTCCACGCGAGGCACGCGCTGGTGTTGCCGTAGGGCAGGTCCGCTTGCGAGCGGGAGCCCCGGCCGCTTACACCAATAGACACGCGGTAGGCGGGCGTCTTGCCCTTGGCCCAGCCGCCACCCTCCGTGTCCTTGACGATGATGGTCTGCACCGCGACCTCGGGCTCGCGCACCGTGAAGTACTGGGGCACGAGGTAGCCCCCGACCGCGCCCTCGCCCTCCAGCAGGACCTTGGAGCCCAGCGTCAGCTCCAGCGGGTCTGCGCCGCCGCGCTTCGTGATGGACCCCTTCACACTTGCGCCGGGCTTGAGCGTGTCGCCGCAGTCGTATAATTGAACGATCCACGTGTCGCCTAACGCGTGGCCGACGCCGCTGCCGAACCTAAAGTAGACGCCGTCCTCCTCGAAGACCCCGGGCTCCAGGGGCCTTTCGGCCCGTTCGATGGGCACCCAGGCCGTCATGGCCTGCTGGGAGGCGTACCGCTTGGTCGCCTCGCCCTGGACCATGCGGCTGAAGACGTAGGTGTCGTTGCTGAGCTTGGTGCCGTTCACGTCGTATTGGGCCTGGCCTGTGATCTCCAGCAAATAGGTGGCCACGGCCGGGACGCGGCTCGAGTCGTAGACGTCGAACTCGACGTCGTTCAAACCGGAGGTCGAACCCCGGGCGTTGTAGTACACCGTCTTCTCCTGGAGGCTGAGGCCGTTGTGCACGGCGTGGACGGCGGGCAGGTCGCCGGACATGAGGTCGCCCACGTAGTCGAGCTCGTAGGTGTAGCCCCAGGCCGTCGAGCCGTCGCCGAAGCCGGAACGAGCCACCGTGATCTGGGGCTCGGAGACCGTGAGGTTGCGGTAGGTCATGTTCAGGGCGTCCTGGATGCGCTCCTCGAGCACATTTGCTTGAACGCCCCACTCGAAGCAGGCGCCGCCGTAGTAGTTCTGCTGGGCGCCGACCGTGTTCGCGGTCACGTGCGTCAAATGGTTGACGAAGAGCGAGAAGTACCGTCCGGAAGCAGGCTTGTCCGTCGCGGCCTCCGCGGCTAACGTGAGCTGCTGGACGCTCCGGGAGCCGCCCTCGCGCGTCGTCGTGACGCGCGCGTCGCGCGCCCGGCCGCCCGTGTGGGCCCACGACGCGGCGCACTGGCCCGTCGCCTCGTCCACGATCTCTAGTTGGTCCGCGTTCGCCAGGTGGGGGCCGACAAAGGCCACGTCGTAGGCGTAGACGTCCCGCCCCCGCGTGATCGTCTTGACGGCGAACGCCGGGGCGCCCGCCAAGGATTTGTACAGCTTCTTGCCGGCGCCGCAGCCGTCGCTGGGCCGGATGACGCCGCCCGTCGCGTCGCAGTCCACGGCCCGCTCCAACTCCAGCTGCGTCGTGGCACCGTGCGTCGCCGTCGCCGCGACGGTGTACAGGCGGAAGGCGTCCACACTTCCTTCGATCCGAATGCGGTCGCCGGGCTGCAGGACCGACGCCACGTCCGCGTCCAAGTCGATAGTTGTGGCGTTGTGCACGGTCGAAGCCGTGGCGCCCAACAACTGCTCCGGGCCCCGGGCGTCCTGGCACCCGAGCTCGGAGCCCAGTGCCACGACCTCGATCACCGGGGCGTTCGCCCCGAGGACCGACGACGTGGCGCCGCCGTAGCCCGAGGCCGCGCGCGTGTTGTCCGGCCCGTCGAAGGCGAAGACGTAGGCGTAGCCGTGCCCGTACTGGCGCGTGCCGTCGCCCTCCCGCGTCACGCTGACATGGCTCGCGTCGTTCGCCACGCCGTCGTCGTTGAAGTCGAAGCTCAGGGCGTCGAAGGCCGATTGGACCGTCGCCGCACTGGCCCCGTAGGCGATGCAGGTTGTTTCCCGGAACTCGCCCTCGTGCGTCACGCGCAGCTTGAAGAGGCCTTCGGTGTTGTCGTCCGCGTAGTACACGTCATCCGCGACCATCTGCACCTCCGTCTTTCCCAGCGTCGCGACGCCCAAGCCCGACTTCCGCACACTGACGGCATGTTCGACTTTGAATAATTGAACGTCATCGACGCTGAAGTGCACTTTGGCGCTGATGTCCTCCGTGAGCTGCAACGCTAAACCCTTGTACAGGATGCGCGCCACGGTGAAGACGTCGCTCGTGCCGTTCACGCGGACCTTATCGCCGGGGAAGACCTTGCCGTCGAAGCGCGGCCGCCTATCCACGTGGTCGTCGAACTCGTCCCGGACCCAGAAGCGCGACGCGTTCGAGGCGTAGAGGAGTGTGCCTTCATATTGAGTGGGCGGGGTCGCGGCGTTGCGGTTGATGGGCCTCAGGTCCACGGTCACGTCCAGCTTGTGGTCCGTGAGCGAGGGTAATTTATTGAGTTCCGCCTCGATGGCCTCGCCGTCGGCGCCCCAGTCCAGGCACGGCGTCGTGAAGCGGCCGTACTTCAAACGGAAGTAGCCACCTTCAAGACTTCCGGAATCTAGCGCCAGCGCGATCTCCTGCCGCTCCGTCGTGCCGCCCTGGATGACCGTCTGGATCCCGATGTCGAGGCCCGTGAAGTTCGACCCCGGCTGCTGCTTGTTGTTCCAGGCCTTGTTGCCCTGGAGGAAGCCCACGGGCCACAACCTGTTGCACGTGGACGAGATGAGTTCTAATTGCGGCACGTCGCCGGCGCCAACGCCCGAGTAGCCCGTCCCGAAGTAGATGGAGTAGAGGAACGCGTCACCGTGCACGCCTCGACCACTGCGAGACACCTCCACGCCGCCGCTCAGGGCGTCGAAGCCGTTCAGGGCCTCAGCGACATCTTCGGAAGAAGCGCCGAACGTCAGACAATCGGTCGTTTGGGCCGAGCCACTGTACATCATCTTCAACCGGAATAAATCCAGGGTGGAGTTGACGTGGTCCGGCGTCACGTCCGCGGCCACATACAGTCTTTGTACCTCGGCGCCGCTGCGAATGACCTCGTGGGTCTCACCGCCCACTCTTACGTACGTGCCGGTGGGCGCCGTCGTGATCAGGGACTTCTGGGGCGTGCCCACGATGGGCGAGTCCTCCTTGTAGCTCAGCATGCTCTGCAAAGGTGTCGACCCGTCGGCGGCCGCGCCGCGGGCGGCGAAGCCGCCGTCGGAGCCGCCGAGGCGGAACATCTCGCCCGGCGCCAGCGCGTCGGACAGGACCGTCTCCAGCGTTCCAGAAGATCCGAAGGACGCGTCGTACTGCAGGTGCACCTTGGACCCGTCGCAGTCCACGGTGGCCCAGACGCCCTCCACCTTCTGCAAGGCGACGTCCGAGCGCGCCACGCGGAGCTCGCCGACCGTCGGCATCTTCTCCAGCACGTACTCCATCTCGTCGTGGGCCTCCTGCCACTCCATCTGGTCGCTGAACGCGCCGCGCACGCCCAGCGCGAAGGAGCCCGAGAAGGGCGTCGAGCCCGACCGGAGCACCGTGTTCACGACCTGCGGCAGGTTGCCATTTAACCCATTGCCGTCCACGGTGATGGAGTCCAGGTTGCCCGCGCCCGGCGGGAAGGTGTAGCCCCTATAAGATCCGGGATTCTTCGTGAACTTGACGCGCCATTCTAATCCTCCCCGTTCTCCCTCAGGATCCACGGCAATATCGCCCCAGCCGCCGGACAGGGCCGACGGGTACGGCAAGCGCTCCGCCGCGACGCCGCCCACGGTCAGCATCTCCTCGAGCTTCCGCTCGAACCGCTTCGCGGACTCGTTGAACGCGACGCTCCGCGCCCCGAACGGAGCCTCGAAGTCGATGCTGTACGCGCCGCTCAGGCCTTCGGTGCCCTTGGTCGTCTCCCAGATCGTGGGCGCATATACTACCTCGTTCGTGGCCGGGTCCTGCGTCACGTTCAGGTCCGTGACGTCGCCGGCCCCCGGGGGGATCTGCTCGTGGTTGTACACAAACGTGACCTGCCACTCGACCTGGCCGTGCCGTCCGTAGACGTTGCGCGTGACATTCACGACGCGCCGTCCCAGTGAGGTCGTCTCCAGCCACTGCTTGACACTCCCATCACCCTCGCCCGGCGCGTTCCACTGCAGCTTGGCCTCGCCCAGCGGATCGTCGCCCAGGGCGCTCAGGGAGCCCTTGGGGTCGTCGCCCCCGACGTGGAAGCGCGTCAGGTTGCCGCGCGTCACGACGCCGTCGATGCACTTACTATAAGTGCAGTTGTTGGGGTTGGTATACCCGTCGACCTCCGTTTTGGCCGTCACATTCTGGAGATCGTCGAACGGGTTGCAGCCGCCCTTCTGGTACTGCCGGAACCTTTCGGAATTCGCGCCGGAGCCCTTGGCCGTGTAGTTGAACATGAGGCCGTCGGCGGACTCCGGAGGCGCAATATCGCCCGCGCCCCGGAAGGACACCCTATATTGGAACGCGTTGGGCGCGTCGACCTCCGAGAAGTGGCGCGACACCGACACGTTCGCCAGGGCCTTCCGCACAATAACCGAGGACGACATCTGGCCGATCTTCATGAGGGCGTGCCTGACTTCGGAATCCTTGGCGTCGTACGGGAGGCAGTCCTCGTAGTACTCGCCCGCAAACCCAATACGGTACGACGCCTGCGCGAAGTCCTCCCGGTCCGTCCAGGCCTTGTTCTTGAAGTGCGAACTTTCGTTAGTGCCCCAGCCGACGTATTCGGGGTCTCGGACAGCAAACGACTGCACCTCGTCCCGGCCTGGGGGCGCGGTCCACTTGTCTTCGACATCTAGTAAAGTTATCTTCTGGCAGTCGTAGTTCAAACCGCCATTGCCCGTGGAGCAGTCGCCCGTTAACAGTGAAGCGTCGAAACCGCTGAACTTGGGCACGTCGCCCGGCGCGTTGCACCGGTCCTCGACGCTATCGCGCTGCTCGCAGTCGCCGAAGCGGCCCGCGCCCGAACTGCCGGCGTCCCGCAGAAAAGTCACGGTCCACGTGTGGCCGCCGTTCGTCGCGCCCTCGTTGACTGGGCTTCTAGACACGGACACGTCGCCGATGTTGGGCATCTTCTCCAGAATCTCTTCGACGCTGGTGCCGTCGCCGCCGCTCTCCAGCACGCCGGCCTGGGCGTTGTGCCGGATCGGATCCGACGTGTACGCGCCGCGCATGTTGATAATGTCGTGGATCGAGGTATCGAGGGTGATGCGGAAGGAGCCGCCCACGGGTTCCGTGCCCTTGACGTACTCGGCGACGCCGCACGCGTCCGCCGGTAAAGCACCACTACTCGAATACATGCCGCTGTCCACGCAAGACAAGGAGGGCATGTCGCCGCAGTTCTTGCCCCATTCTTTGCTCACGCCCGTCTCCCACGTGTCCGTCCACGTCGTGGCCTCGCCGACCCAGTTGCCCTCCATGGAGCCGTCGTCCGCGTGGATGAGCGTGGGGTCGCGCCACGCGTTCGAGTCGAAGGTGACGGACCACACGTAGCCGCCCACCTGGGTGCCCCCGTTCAGGTCGGGGCCCGTCGTCATAGGGCCCGCCCGCGACACCTTGACTTGGGACGGCGAGATGCTTTGGAGCATGTTGAGTTGATTCTCCACGTCCTCCGCACTGGCGTCCGTGGCGAGCATGCCCGTCGTGTAGCCGTTGAAGCGGAGCTGGAAGGAGCCGTAGAGCTGCGCGCCCTCCTGGTCCGTCACGGCTGTTGCGGAAGCGCCCGGGCCTTGTAATAACGTCGACGTCGCCGTCAGCAAGGCCACGTCGCCGCCGACTTGTGCGCTCCGGTAAGTGATCACGTAGTCGAAGCCCGCGGCGCGGTTCGGCGATGCCGACCGCGTGACGTCCACGACATCTTTTCCGTTGAAGAGCTCCGTTTCGAAAATCTCCTTGAACTCCACGGCGGTTAAAGCGGTGTAGTGTGTTGTATT
>Ga0302122_10000572_pt1 | contig 22860 bp, 16 predicted proteins | sample CB21_SCM_MG_FD_203115 | JGI IMG/M metagenome (GOLD analysis project Ga0302122, IMG submission 203115) | Marine microbial communities from Western Arctic Ocean, Canada - CB21_SCM | ecosystem: Environmental > Aquatic > Marine > Oceanic | place: Canada: Western Arctic Ocean | collected 2017-09-28
CGATCTCGCGGCGCGGCGCGCGGCTTCGGCGAAGCGGGCCGTCGACGCCGCCGAGGCCAAGGCCAAGGAACTCCAGGCGGCGCTTGATGAGGCGCGCAGCGAGGCGCCGGCGTCGGCGAGGCGGGCTGTCGACGCCGAAGCCAGGGCCGAAGAACTCCAGGCGGCGCTGTATGAGGCGCGCACCGAGGCGCCCACACGCAAGCAAGCGGCGCTCGCGGAGGAGTGCGCGCAGATTAAAAAACGCCTCGGCCGACGCGCGCTCCGGTCGCTCGTCCAAGCTCTTGCGGCCGAGGACGCGCGGGCGACTTTTTTGGCGTTCGGCCGCTGGGCGCGCCTCAGCGCCGCCAAGGCCTCGCCCTCGCCCGCCGCCGTCGAAGAGGAAGAGGAGACGGCCGCGCCCGCCGCGGCACAGGCACGCGATCGCAGGACCTTGCCCGTGCCGGCCGCTGCCGAAGAGGAGGCGTCCGGGCCGAAGCTCGGGTTCGGTGCCACCGCTCGCCTGGGGGCCGCCGCGGCGCGCGCTCGCGGACGCACGGCCGACCGATCGCCGACGGCGCCCCCGGCGCGGCCCCGCAAGGCCCGGCCCGCCGCGGGCCGCGCCGGGACGGCGCCGGTGGCGCTGCGCGTGGCGCGCGAGGGCAAGGGGAATCACTCGACGGGCCCGGCGCGGCTCCAGCAATGGCGCGGGGGCGAAGACAACGAGAGCGCGGAGACCTCCGATGCCGAAGGTGGTGCCGCGGGCACGACCTCCCGTGGGCCGGCCGCCGTCGACGCCGGCTCGGCGTCCTCGCGCGAGCGGTCGTCCTCCGACGAGATGCTGCGGAGCGTCGCCTTGGCCGAGGAGCCGCGACCGCCTAGCCCCGCGGGCGGGAACGCGTTCGACGACACCACCGTGTCGTCGAAGGAGGACGAGGCGCCGCCGCGCCTGGCCGGCGGCGACAGAATCGACGCGCCCGCGGACACGCAGCGGGCCGCGCTCCAGGCCCTGGCGACGCAGAACCGGGCGCTCGCCACGGCGTTGCACGCGACGCCGCGCGACGCGACCCTCGCGGCGGCCGAGATCCGGGTCCTAGAGGCACGTCTGGACAGCTTCCGGCGCGACGCGCAGGAGGCGCGCCGACGGCACCGGCAGGCGTTGGCGGCGATGACCCTTGAACTCGGCTCGCTCCGGGACCAGCGCGAGAGCGACCGGCGGGACCTCGCGGCGCGGTTGCGGGACGAGTCGCTCGTCGTCCACGAGCTCACGAAGCGCTGCGACGCGCTGGCGCGGGAGCTGCGCGGGGCCGACGTGCTCCACCCGTCGCTGACGGATACAGCCAAGGCCTCGCTGCGGACGTCCCGACAGGCCGCGCGGACGCTCGTCGTGTCGCCGGACGAGCCGCGGAGTCGTGGGGAGATGTCCGAGTTGCTGGACTCGAACGCGGTGCTCCTCAACGAGCTTGAAGTTGTCTAAGATACAATACTCTTATTCCGGGGCGATGCTGTAGACAGCCATATAGAGAGGCGGATGATGAGAAGAACACTATTTTGACCACACTTTCTCGAATCCTCGTTTGGCGGGCGGCCGCGGGAGCGACTGGTCGTCGAGCATCCGCGGCGTAGGCGCCATATGTACCGACGTGGTCGAAGTGGACGTCAGATGGGCGCGGCGGGAGCTGTCCGATGGGCCGACCGTCACCGGCGAGAGGTCCCCGTCGGACTGCGGGCTCGCCGGCCGCGCGGGCAAAAATATCATACCCGCCGCGGCTTTGAACGGATATGCCACGGCGGCGACGTAGGCGTTCCGTGGCGGCGACTCCTCGCTGCGGAAGCGCTCGGACACGTAGGGCGACAGCTCGGCGGACGTCTGGCTCGTGGCTTTCTTGCTCTTGAACAGTTTCTGGATCGTGTGCGCGGCGGCCACGATCGGTTTCTCGTGGCGGTGGTGCTTCGGCTGGTAACTCCTCGCTTTGTCGACGCCCAGGTCCTTCGCGTTGAGAATACTCCCCACGAGCTTGATGGCCGGGATGTAGCCGGGCCACTCTACGCTCCAGACCCTTTCGATCCAGCGCTGCGCCTGCATATCAGAACTTGTTTGAGCCTTGGGGCCCGACGTGGGCTTCATCGTTGGCACTATCTCGAGACAGGTGCCGAACTGGCACGCCTTGCAGCAGCTCGCGAAGGCTTTCACCGAGAGGTAGCGCACCACGTACTCGCAGTCCGTCGTGTCGGCGGTCTCGTCGTTGGCACAGCCGATGTAAGGGAATGAGCCGTCCTCACGGCACCGCGCCTCCGTGTCCTCGGCGACCCAGCGGCAGTCATATGACGTGGCGTTCACCGTGCCGCTCCCGGTTCCGTTCGGCGGCACCGCGGGTGTGAACCACGTCGGCTGCACCGCGAGTCCGCCTTCCACGTACGCCCTTGGACAGTAAAGCGTATCAACGCTGCAATACTCGAGGCCCGCCGCGCAATCGGCGTCGTCCTCACATCCCGAATCCGTCCGCGCTCCGCATAAGAGCGATGCTAGTATCAGGGCGGTTCGCCTCATTCGAGTCATGCTGGTAGCAGGCGCGAGCCGGCGAGTAGCGACCGTATGTGCGGCGCTCTGGTCCAATTCCTGTTTTTTTGCCTCAGCTTATATTAGCGGCACAGCTCGTGCCGAAGAGGTTCTCCCTCTCTCGCACGTTGCTGCGTGTCAAGCGGAGTTCGCAAGATTTGAGCTGAGCTGAGCTGAGCTGAGCATCAATATTTGATGCAATCGAGCGAGCAATGTCGACGCGTAAATTTTGGACCTGGGATGACGGGTTTTTCAGGCCACCGCCGCGCTGGTCGCGCGGCCTAGGATTCGTCGTTCGCGGTATGCGCTACGGACGACTGCCGTACCCGTGCGGAGGCTAGTTCCGGGCATCAGCAGGCTGCCATCATCGACCGGTTAGGAAAGACACCGACGCGCAAGACAGCCCCGCGACATGCCCCAAGAGCTGTCCTTCGCGGAGAAGCTGAAGGCGCGCCAGGCCCGGCAACAACGAAATGACGCGCGCGAGACCGAGACCGACGAGGCCTTCCGGGCTCGGGTGCGCCGCGAGATGACGGACCCCGCGGGCACCGCGCTGGACCACGCGGCCGGCGCCGGCCTGCACGCGACGCGGCGGCGCCCGCCGCCGCCCGGGCCCGCGTCGCTCCCCGTGGACGGCGCCGGGGCCTACGCGCGCGCGCCGAGCCTCATGCCGCCCGAGGCCGCCGTACGGAAGATACAGCAGGAGGTCAAGGGCGTGTCGGCGGGCGCGGTGTCCTTGCCTGGTTTATTTACATCGGGCGACGCGCGACCGACGACGGTCAAACTCAACTTCGCGGAGTGCGGCCGGCCGCGGCCGGAGGACCTCGACCGCGTGGCGTCGGAGCTGGCCTGCGGTATTTATGCGTACGGCGCCCTGCCGTGGCTGAGTCTCGAGTCGACGTGTGATAGAGGCGCGAAGCGGTTGTCGACGCTGCATCCGTGTTACCGCGGGACGTTAATCGGACGAGTTTGTCTGGAACTGGACGTGGCGCTCAAGGCCGTGAGCGGCACGGCGCACGGCGGCCTGTTCCTCGATTGTGTGGAGCGGGATGCGTTCCTGGACAAGGAGTGCGCGTCATATAATTGGGGCCCAAACGCGCAGCGGGAGTGGCCCCAGCACTTGAAGGGACCGGTCGAAGATCCGCTAGCGACCATCAGTAAAAACTACCCGTCCTTCCGGACCTCCGACGCTATTTTTGGAGATGCTAGCGTGCGAGACTGGAAGCGCGAGTGGGAAATGACGTGGGACGGCGACGCGACGGGCGCCGACGTTAAGGCGCAGCTCGAACAACTGGACGTCTGTGCCTCCGAGGACGGCGGGCGGCGGACCCTGCACGCGCGCGCGTCTATTCCTTGGAGCGTGGCCATCCACGCCAGTAGCGGTTCCAAAGAAGCTCAGGACGTGGCCAGGCAAGGCGAACAACTGTGCCAGAAGCTGCTCCCGCGCGTGCCCATTCCACAGTCTCCTGAAACTCACTGGCGGCCGCCCGCCACCGCGGACAAGTTGGCCTACTTCGTTTCACTCTTGCGGTGCGCCGCGGCTTTATCCTCGATTCTCCTAGCGGCCAAACGGGATACGGATCTCGTGCCCTACGCACTATTAGCGCGCTTCTTCGAGAGCACTGAACAGATGTGCGCGACGCCGCGGTGGCTGCCCTTCGAGCCGGCTATTGACGACCAGTCGGGCGCGGCCTTCGTGGGCGGCGGCGTTAGTGTAGGCGGCGCGGCCGCCAAGGTCGTGTGGGCGGAGGCGCCGCCTCCCTCACAATTAAATGATGCGGAGTACGTCCTGGACCTGGCGCCGCGCGTCCAGGCGCCGGACGCCGACGACATGCTGACGGCCGTGGCGGCCTCGACGGTGCAGGCGTCGTGCGTCTTCATGCACGAGGTTGTGGCATTAGGCCTCGCGGACACCTACGCGCGCGCGCACCCCGCGGCGCCGCTGCCGGACCGGTCGAGTTTGACAGTGCCGCTCGGGGGCGCTGAGTTGGCAGCATTGCTCGTGGAGCTCTTCCCCGAGCGGTACTGCCGGCGGCTGCGGCTCGGGCGGAGTGTGGTCGCGTCTACGGTCCTGCGCCGGCCCGACGCCGCCGAGGCGCTGGCCGCATTGTGCGGCGACGCCTCGGTGGCCGAGGCCGAGAAGGCGGAGCGCACCGCCTCGAAGGAGCGGGTGGTGCTCTTCAACGGGGATGTGCACGACGGCCATTGGCTCTTCGGGCGCAAGCACGGCGCGGGCACCTACGCCTTCGTGAGCGGCGCCACGTTCGAGGGCAAGTGGGACGTGGGCAAAATGGTGGGCATCGGCTGGTACACCAAGGACGGGAAGCGGAACCTAGTGGATAATAGGAGGAAAGAAGGTAGGAGCCTTAGGCCCCCAGGTTCGGGTTGCGCAGCACCAGGATCACGGAGTCCCCGCGCAGGAACATCTTCGAGATGTACCGCTCCTTGTTGACGGGCTTGGACTTTTTCTTGCCCTTGCCCGTCTTGGGGACCTCGGTCCAGACCTCCTTCACGTTCTCCAGCACCATGTTGCAGTGGCGGTCGAACGCTTTGACGCGCGCGAGAAGTTTGTGGTTGTTTCGGACGTTGATGAGGACTTGCGAATTGGTCCTCATGCTGTGCAGCAGGAGCGAGAGCGGGCCGGTGGCAAACTCGTCGTCGGCCGCGGGCTCCTTGTCCTCCACGGCGGCCATCCTTGCGTCGGCTGTGAAGCGGCGCTACGGGCGGCGGGTGGCGACGGCGTGCGCGTAACAGCCCACGTACGCGCGCGCTCGCGGCGGATGTGTTGTGCGCGGCGCGGCGGTCCAGCGAGCTCGGCAGCGGGAGCAGTGCTTCACGAGCGTCGACGCGGTTTGGCTGACCGTTCAAGACGATCCGTTGGATGCTCCGCGGGTTGCGAAGGGCACTGCGTGATGCGCAGGCAAGCTCTAGGAGCGCGGCGAGTCGAGCCTGGTTAAATCGGGTTCGGGTTTATCAGACGGGTTTTCAACACAAAACAGACTTTGCGTCCTGCAGCCATCGTTCGCGCGCAAGAGGATCAATGCAGCACTCATATGACGTTGTGCGGGAGCGCATCACGCCAATAAAGTGAATGCAGCATTGCTGATGGACCTGCCACAAGCCGTCATCGCGCGTTGGAAGCGCCGCGGGGTGCGCGAGGGACGCATGCAGGCGGGCCAGGATCCGGACACGGGCGAGCTCTGCCGCAGCGAGATCGAAAAGCTGCGGCGCCAGCGCCCGTCCATCGACCGCGACGCCTCGCTCGCTTTGTGGCTCGAACACGCGAGTCGCGACGGCAGTGATCGCCGCGACGCGCTCGAGGAGGCCGCGAGCCTGCTGACCCGCGCCACCGCGATCGCCGAGCGGCGCGACGCGTACGAAGGTTTGGACGACCTGCGGCGCTGGCGGCGGCGCGTGCTCTACTTAGCGAACGCGGCCGCGGCGCCCCCGCCGGAACCGGTAGAAACCGAGGCCGTGCCGCGCCTCGGGGCCGACGCGTCCGCTCATGCCGTGGCCGCGTTCCTCGCGCGCGGCGAGCCGGTCGTCGTCGCGGGCGGCGCGGACGCCTGCGTTTCGGATAGGAAGGACTGGGCGCCACCGGCCCTCGCCCAAGCCTTGGCGGGCGCGAGCGCCCCGCTCAAGGCGTCCGACGCGCCGCGGAGCGTCGACGCGTGGGCCGGGCTCGGCGCCCGGGGCCAGCGGCCCCTGGCGCCGTTCCTCGCCGCGCCGGGCGGCGGCCTCTACCTCCACGACTGGTCCCTGCCGCAGCACGCGCCGGCGGCGCTCTTGGATACGTTGAGGACGCCGCGGTGGCTCCGGGGCGACTCCCTGCGCCGCTGCGGCGGCGACGTGCCTTACGCCAACGCGTGGCCGTCCTTGTTCGTGGGCGCGCCGGGCACGCGGTCGACGTGCCACGTCGATGGCGGTGCCCTGCACTTCGCCATGGCCCTCGTGCAGGGCGGCGTGAAGAAGTGGCGCGTGTGGCGGCGCGCGGACGCGCCCTCTCTGTTCCCTCGCTTTGCCGTCTCTGCGGACGACGTGCTCTTCGATGCCGAGCGAGCGGGCGCGGCAAAACCGCGCTGGGTCGTCGAGCAGAAACCGGGGGACCTGGTGTTCGTGCCGTCCGACTGCCCGCACGCCGTCGACAACGACGGCGTGACGGTCGGCATCGCGACGAACTTCGTGGACGGCTCGAACGTCGAGGCGGTGGCGGCTCATCTCGCCGATGCGGGCGACGCCGCGTCCCTCCGCCTGCGCCAGCGGCTCTTGGCGCTTGCCGACGACGCGGGGCCGGCGAAACGGGCGCGGCGTGTCTAGTTGTGTGTAATGTCCTATTTGTAATCACAGTCATGATCGGACGTTCCGTTAGTGCCCGGCGAGCTGGTGCTAAGGAGGCATCGGCCTTACTTGCCAGCCGCGCCCGCGGATTGTGGAACTTGCAATTAACGGTCTTGGGGTGACGGACCGAGGCTTCCGAGTGTAAGATCAGGGCTGCACGGGGCCGTCACGGGGCGCGCGCCGGCCGACCCTAACACTAGCCTAACTAGGATAACTTGGGAAACTTGGGCAGCGCTCCGCTTTTTGCGCGGCTTCGAAAGCAGCCCCGGAAGGGACCCAGGCTACCACCATGGCGGACGAGGAGAGCAATTACAAGGTCGAGTACCTCGATGGGGCCGAGGACGCGCCCGAGGAGGAGAGGGTCTTCACCTGGATTGCCCGCGCCGGCAAGGCGCGCGTGACCTACAACAGCGGCGCCGTCTACGAGGGCGAATTCAACGACGAGAAGATGAAGCACGGCCAGGGCAAGTACACGTGGATGGCCGCGGCCGAGGGCGAGGACGCCGCCGAGGGCGCCATGGTCGAGAGCGCGACGTACGAGGGCGAGTATAAAGACGGGAAGCGCGACGGCGTGGGCACCATGACCTACCCGAACGGCGACGTGTACACGGGCGAGTGGAAGGAATCGAAGATGCACGGCGTCGGCACCTACAAATACAAGGCCAGCGACGACATCTACTCCGGGGCTTACGCTGATGGTTTAAAGGAGGGCGCGGGCACCTACGAGTTCGGCAAGTGCAAGTCCAAATTGGACGGCGCCTGGGCCAAGGGCACCTTCACCGAGGGTGAGTGGCAGTTCAAGGACGCGGGGAGCTACGTCGGCTCCTTCGCGCCGGACGGCCAGCCCATCGGGCCGGGCAAGTACAACTTCGTCACGGCGACGTGCGACAAAATCACGCAGAAGGGCGCCTACACGAGCGACGAGCCCATGCCCGAGGCGCCGGCCGAGGGCGAGGAGGCCGGCGAGCTGCCGCCCCGGACGTGGGTCGGCGTGCCGGTCAAGTAGGCGTGTCGAGTAACTACCCAGGTTGATCACTAAACTACACGAACTTAGCTCGCGCCGCAGAAGGCCCTCCCGTCTCTCAGGATATCTCTAAAAGAGTGCGCCGGATTCCGCCGCGCGTGCTGGTACAGGACGAAGCCGCTGAGCGCGATGCAGAAGCCGACGCCCTCCAGCAGCGTTAATGTGGACTCCCGCAGCACGGCCGTGGACACGAAGACGATCCCGATGTTCCGCAGCAGGGACGTCACGCGCAGCGTGAGCGCGCTCGTCGCGGCCACCATGATGTTCGTTGCTAAATTGACCAGGACGCCGCCGCACGACGCCGCGAGGAAGAGGAGGGGGCGTTGGGATACCTTATCCATGGCGTCGCGCCAGTCCTCCCCAAGCACACTACACACAGCAAGAGCGACCATCGCCGCGGGGCCCACGACCGCAAGCCCCTCCACGCTCCCGAACTTTCTATCGACTAATAGGATCTGGGTCATGACCAACTTGATGGCCTCGAAGAACTCCGACGCAAGCATGTAGGCGACGCCTATTAAAGATAACTCGACTTCGCCCCGCACGGCCACCGCGGTGCCGCCCGATATAATGAGAATAGAAGTGACCAGCGTGAAGGACGGCTTTTCTAATTTTGCCGTGAACAATACCAGTAACAACACCACGGGCGCGAAGGCTTTTAAAATTTGGATGAAGGCCACGGAATTGTAGAGGTAGGCCACGTTGCCCGTCGTCAAGCACAATCCTAGTGCGATGCCGATGGGTAATACTCGAGTGCAGTACGTGTGCGGCGTTAAGAGCTTCGTCTGGTCGCAGGGGCACCAGCCCAGGCACAGCGCGGCAATGGACAATAACGTCGACATCGAGACGCCCATCAGCGATAGGGCGGCGCCGTAGGGGAACTCGACCTCGACCAATATGTGCTTATTGAGGAAGATGAGACTGGGCCCGGCCAAACAATATAAGACGGTGGCGGCCAGGGCGCGCGCCGGGCTCATGCCATGCGGTTTCGCCTCGGTTTCATCGACGGGAAGGGGCTTGTACTTGGCCTGCGCCATGACGGCGCTTTTGCGGCGGCGCGCCGTGGTGCTGGTGCTGCTTTGTATCACTGCGCTCGGGCAGCCGATCAGCCCTGCAGTCTGTACACGAAAGTTTTGGAGGTGCGGGTACCGTGTCACCGCTGCCGGCCGATTGATACTTGCCTCCTTTCCCTGGAGGCCTCCCCGCGCATACTTCCCTTTGACGATGTTCGTAAAAAGGTGCGGGTATGTGCGTGAGAGCGAAGCGCCACCTTTGCACACCTTGCATTCAGCATCTCAGGCTGTCGATCTGCCGCACGACTCGTGGGCATTCGCGAATTGCCCCGTAGCTGCCTGCCGCAGGAGAGTTCACTGCGTCACGTGGGACACACCGTGGGAGAGCCCACTCCTAGAGGCTGCCCCTGCTGCAGCTCGGCTAAGTTGTCACGACCCGGACAAGAAGGAAGGGAATTCGCGGCATCATGCCGCGCGCCGAGTCCAAGTCCATGGACAGCGCCGCGAGTAGCGCCGCCGAGACCAAGACTGAGGAGAACGACTTCGACGAGAACGAGCTGCTCATGTACGTGGCGGCGGTTGCCAACGAGCACCTCTTCGGCGAAAAGAGCGAACTCACGCAGTTCGTGGCCGCCCACGCGGCCGACTTCGAGACTGCCCTCGATGGCGACCGCACGGGCGCCGGCACGCCGATCAAGCAGGCGGAGCGGTGGCGAAGCGCGCACCGCGAGTACGCGGAGATCGTAGAAGAGATTTTGGAGGCCATCGTAAGGAAGAACAATGGGACGCTCGAGGCCTTCATGAAGGACGTGAAATGCGCGTTGGACGGCGGCGAGGGCTTCCTCTTCGAGGACGACAACTACTCCGAGTTCGTGGTGCGGATTCAGGCCATCGAAGATTACGAGACGTTCCATCGCATCATGTGCGCGGCCGCACAGACCGCGCGGTCACGGCATAAGTAGCTAAACTTTTTTACGCGGGCCGTCACCACCCGCTCGCGCCCGGCCCCGCGGCCCCGGGGTGGCCCCAGTCGCTCTGCGAGTCCGGCGCCCAGGCCGGCTGCTGCTGCTGTTGCGGGGGCGGGGGCGGTGGCCGTCCCTCATCGCCACCGGCTTGAGCGGCCGCGGCCTCCGCGGCGGCCGCCTGGGCCGTCGACGCGGCCCGCGAGAAGAGGCGGCCCAGCGTCCGCGAGACCCCGAGCCTCCGGTCGACGGCGCCCAGCCGCATCGCGCCCAGACCCCAGGCCGAGGCCGTCTTCGAGACCAGCTGCTGCTCGGCCGCGGCCGCGAGCGCGGCGCGGAGCGACGCCACGACGCGCGCCGCCAGGCAGCGGGCCGCGTCACCCCGCGCGTCGCGCACGACGATCATGGACATGAACAGCAGGGACGCGCCCAGCGCGCAGAAGGACCGCGGGACCAGCGGCGGCAGCGGCATGAAGTTGATGCCGACGCCGCCCGTTACTAACGCAGCACCTAGCGCCTCGTACATGGAGAAGCGCGGGTCGATGGCCGCCTGGCGCTTGTAGCGCCACGGGTTCGGCGCGCCCGGCGGCCACGGCTCCCTTGCTACCAAACCGAGGCCCGCCTTGAACTGGCGGAACACGGGGTAGCGGCCGTCCCGCAGCGCCCGCGACTTCTTGACCGCGCCCACCGTCGTCTGGCCCAGGGCCAGCGCGGCGTCGCCGAACCGCCCTCCTATACAACAGCTCAGGAAGCAGCCGGCCGCGCCGGCCGCGGCCCACGTCGGCGAGGCCCCGCCCGTGATGCACTTTCCCAGCCCGCAGCCGGCGCCCGCGCCGGAGGCCACCGACGACACGCGCGCGAGCAGCGGCCCCGCGGGCGGCCGCGGCGGCGGCGTGCCCGGCGGCGGCGGTCGCTGCGGGTCGTAGGGCTGCTGCTGCTGCTGCTGCGGGTCGTAGGGCGGTTGCTGCTGCTGCTGCGGGTCGTAGGGCGGCGGTTGCTGCTGCTGCGGCGCGTAGCCCTCGCCGTAGTAGCCGCCCGGCGGCTGCTGCTGCGGCTGCTGTTGCGGCGGCGGCGGCGGCGGCGGGCCCCACTCGCCCCACTCGCTGTTTGCGGTCGCAACTGCGAGCAGCGATGTAATGCCAATGCTTCGTCGTCGCACCATTATGGCTCCAACAGGCAAAGCGCTTGCTGCACAGACAGGTGGTAAGACGCGCGTCCGACGAAATTCGCAGCCGACGTTGTCCGATCACTTGCTGAGAGACGTTTAGCAATGACGCGCCTACGCCTTCGCAATATACACATGAAATGCCGCGCCTGAGCCTAAACCCGTTTTGCTGTGGTGAAACCCGCACGATCCACGTACGCGCGGCACACGTCGGTCCCACGCGTACCCCATCGCACCAGAGATGTTCTCAGCGCTCGAACTCGATACTGCGGTTCCCTACGCGACGCGTGTCCACAGCGAAGCGCGACCGGTTTTAAAACTCCGGTTCTGACTTGCACCCGCGTCGACCACGAGCCACCGCGGAACCCGCCCGCCTCGGCCAGGTCCACGAGCTCCCTTAAGTTAACCGTGACAGATATGCTGCGCGCACTCCTCTGGGTCGCGAGCGCGTCCGCGCTGCGGCTCACGCGCCGGTCGCTGCTGCCCGCCGCGGTGGTCGCCGTCCCGGCCGCCGCCCAGGCCAAGCCGCCGGGCATGGGCGAGAGCCGCACCGAGGGCTACGCCGTGCAAAAGACGGAGGCCGAGTGGCAGCAGGTGCTGAGCGCGCCCGAATACTTCATCTTACGAAGCGGCGGCACGGAGCCGCCCAACAGTTCGCCGCTCGTCAAGGAGAAGCGGGCCGGCGAGTTCCGCTGCGCCGGGTGCGGCGCGTCGCTCTTCGCCTCGGCCGCCAAGTTCGACTCGGGCACGGGCTGGCCGTCCTTCGCTTCCCAATTACCCGCGGTCGCGGTCGAGAAGTCGGCGCTGGAGTTCCTGGCCGGCGCCGAGATCCGCTGCGGCCGCTGCGGCGGCCATTTGGGGGATCGGTTTCTAGACGGCGCGCTCTTCCCGGGCACGCCGGCGCTGCTCTCAGGCCAGCGCTACTGCGTCGACGGCTCGGCCGTCGTCTTCTACCCGGCAGACGGCTCCGCGCCGGTGCGCGGGGAATGGGACCCGCCGAAGCCGCGCGAGCTACCGGCGTGGGCAAAGCCGCCCGGCATCAAGGTGAACGGCTAGGGGGGTAAGTTGCTTTCTCTGTCGAATCGCAAGACCTCACCGAAAGGACTGTGACCGAGAGCCGCGGCGGCGACGCCTCGACCACGTGCGTCTAACTGCGACGGCCACTCTTTCCTAGCGGCGCGCGACCACCGTGTAATTTATGACGAGCTCCTTATGCTCGCGAGGGGTTTTAAGGCCCGGGGGAAGAGAGAGGAGGCCACGAACGCCCGTGCTACGGGGGATCTAGCAATCCTTTTCTTGATTCGGGCAGCACTTGCCGTTTTCGAGCGTAAAGCCCCCAGTGCTGTAGCATTTAGTACACGTGTCCGGTTTGCCATCCACACACGACTCGCAACCTCTGAGGAATTCGTTGCCCTCTCTTTTGCACGCCGTGTGGCACGAGGTAACCCCGACGCCGGTGTTAACGGCTACGTAGCCAGTGGTGCACGTGAGGCAGTGCAATTTATTCATGCATGTTGCGCAATGAGCCTTAGACTGTTGATCAGTTCACGTAAAATCCGAGCTTAAGCGGCAAACGGAGAGCCCGTCGGTTTTAAATACCGTTTGCGTTTTCGAGCTCAAACCCCTTACAAAGATAACCGTAGCGCCTCATTGCCCGAGTGCTCTAGGGCAGCCTTAAGAGGCGTCCAAGGACGAGACAGACGCTTTCGCGACGGGTCCCGTATCTCGCGGGTTGCCCAAAATCTCTCGAGTGTTGACGCACCACTCTCAGTACCAGTGCGAGCTTGCATTACTGCCAGCAGCCGGTGCAACGACCGCTTTGCATTAATACCCGCAACCTCGATCGCAAGCAATCATGCGTTGCGCCGCAGTCGTGCTCGCGCTGGCGCTGAGCACCGAGGCCTTTGCGCCGGCACCTACCGCTCGCACCACGACGGCCCTCAGCGCCGCCGGCCACGCGGTCATCGTGCAAAACAAGGGCGGCGGCCACGGCGAGATCGGCTTCCACCTGGCCAAGGCATTAAGTGAGAAGGACCTCACCGTGAAGATCGTGCAGGACTCGGCCGCCAAGAAGGAGGCCCTACCCTTCAGCAAATACGGCGACCTGCCCGCCACCGTGACCGTGGAGTGGGTCGACACGGGCGACGCGGCCGCCGTCGAGGCGGCCTGCGGCGACGCGGCCACCCACGTCTTCGACAACAACTCCAAGAAGCCCGCGGACGCCGCGCCCATTATTGCCGCGGCCAAGAAGTCCGACGCGTTCTACTCCTTCGTCAGTTCCGCGGGCATGTACACGGCCAAGGGCATGCTCAAGGAGACCAAGAAGGTCAAGGACCCGCCGACGGGCCAACGGGAAGTCGAAATGCAGCTGGAGACGGAGCTGGGGACACGGTGGGCGGCCTTCCGGCCCCAGTACATCTACGGGCCCTACACGAACAAGCGGGACTACCTGGACTGGTTCCTCAACCGGGCGTCGCGGAACTTAGCCATGGCCGTGCCGGCCGACGCGCAGCAGCCCGTCAGCGTGACGCACTGCGAGGACGTCGCGTCGCTGATTTCTTCGGTGGTGGGCAAAGAAACGGAGGCCGGCGGCGAGATCTTCAACTGCGGCGCGAACAAGCTGTGCTCCTACGACGACGTGTGCATCGCCGCCGGCAAGGCCTTCGGCCAGGAGGCTTTAGTTACGGCGCTCCCCCCGGACACCAAGACCTCCTTCCCCTTCCGGCCGAACGCCGAGGGTTTCGCGGTGAGCGCGCGCAAGGTCATGACGACCCTGGGCTGGGCGGGCGCGAAGCACAACGTCCTCGAGGACATCGCGAAGGACGGGTTCTACACCAGGGACTTCCTCGCGCTGGGCCTGGAGAAGGGCGACCTCGACACGTCCAAGGACGGCCTCGAGCTCTGCCAGAACCTCGAGCAGGACTACGGCGCGCGCGGCGTCCACCTCTAGGGCGTAACAAGATGAAGTTTTAACGTCTGTGCTAAAATTGACCAATTCACACACATACAAGTATCGGCCCCCCCCGGGCCTGATCCTGGACCTGGCCGCGACGCGCCGCGCCTCGAACAGCAGCGAGGGCCCGGACGCCATCGCTCGGTTGTTGACGAGGAGCGAGACCTCGCTCTCGGCGAGGCCGAACGCCTTCGCCGGCGAATCGCCGCGTATGTCTGGCTTTTGAAGCGCTGCTACGACGCGTCCTCGACGCGGCGCATATCGACAAGCTCGGGGAACGCGGCCTCGACGAGCGCCGCACACGCGGGGTCCTCGCCGTCTCGAATCATCGTCGCGGCCGGGAGCGGAGAGATTCTGACGCGCCGCTCGATCTGCTTGTGGAGGCCGAGCTGCGTGTCCTCCGGACCCGGGTGCTGCTGCGTGTACTGCACGAGGCCCGAGCAGTTGGCGCCACTGAGCGCGGCGCGCAAGGAGCTTGCGTCGTCGAGGACCATGTCCTGGCCGTGCCGCGCGCGTATCTTCCCGAGCGCGGCCGCCAGATAAGTTTCCAGACATTCGGGGCAGACGAGGTCGCGCACCACGGCCCGGGCGCCGGCTCTCAGGCGCTCTGCCAATGCCGCGTCCCCTAGGACCGCCCTTGCCGCCGCTGGCGCTGACGCGAGGTCGACGTCGAGGTGCGTCGCCCCCAGCTCCAGGCCCCGGTAGTAGTGCTCCACCGCGGCGTGCTTCCATATTAATATGACTGCGTCCGTGGACCAGAGGTGGTTCAGGTTGCGCGAGTACGAGCCCTTCGTACTGCCAGGAAAGTGCTGCAGCATCTTAAAGCGCGCGTAATAGGAGTGCGGCCGGTGCTTGGGCTCGGTGATCCGGTGCAGTTTCTTCGAAATCTTCGTCGCGAACGAGCCCAAGAGGCAGCTCCGGTTGCGCAGAGCCGCTTTGTCGGTCCATGATTTGTCAATAGACAGAGCCTTGACGTCAAAGAGGTCGGGATGGCGCAGTGTCAGCGAGAGCCCCTCGAAGCGCGCCAGGTTCCCCTCGCACAGGTTCGGGTCGCGCGCGCACCGTTTCCCTGGTACGCACGGTTTCCCGGGCTCGATCAGCCGCCCGCGCCAAAACGCCATATTCTGCCGACGCATCCACGGCGTCTTCACGAGGCGCCCCGTCGAGTTCGTGCGCTCGCGATACGTGCCAAAGTAGGGGTTCGGCACCAGCACGCCGCAGCGCTCGTCGAAGCCGCCCTTTTTGGCGATGAGCGTGCTCGGTAAGCGGTGCTCGCCGCGATCGCGCTCGTGAGAACCGTGCGAACAGTCCGCGCACCGTGTCGCGCAGCGCCCGTCCGAGGCCGCGTTGTGCGTCACGACGACGTTCGGAACGCGCCGCCGGTCCGCCGCCTCCAAAATGAGCCGGAATTGGCGAATGGTCTTAAGGTCGGCGCCCTCGTGCGCAAAGAGGCGGCCGTTCAGGAGCGCGAGGCCGTACGAGTGCGAGAGCGTGTCGGAAACGATTCGCGCCGCGTCGCTGCTATTCGTCGTCTGCGGGAAGTAGGCCACGGATCTATCTAGCTCCGCGTAGACGCGTTGCACGTGCGGTAATGTGCTTGCCGGCGGCGGTACGCGCCGCCGCCGCCCGCGCTGCGCGTACGCGGCGGCCCTGATCGCGTCCGCATCACGACGATCGGGCTGCCGCCCCGCGCCACGCATACTGATTGGAAGGGAGCGGCGGCCAAGCGGCTGCTCCATCACGCTGTCGACGACGACGACGAGCAGCATTGCGCGCCATGCGTGCGGCATCCCACCCAGGGCTGCCCCAAAAATGGTGGTGGCAGCAAAGAGCTATTAGCAGATGTGGCCAGCCGGCGTCGCTGAGCCGGCTTCGACAACAGTCATTGGACTGCGGAATCGACCTGGGCAGCCATCACTCGTGCACGTGGCGTGCCGCGGTCGACGTCGGCCGTAAGCTGTCGGCCGTGCCAAAACTGCACGGGTTTTACTCCGAGAGCACACAGACTACTCGTGTGCCTCTGCCCGATAGCTCCTAGTTTGACGAGTTTCGAGGTAGAGAGCACGGCGCATACGCCCCTTCCCGGCTGCCCCAACAGCGGAGAGAAGCGTATCCTACACCCGAGGCGCCGCCCGAGGGACGCATCCTCAGTCGCGCAAGCGCTTGCTCTGGACGTGACCAAGGGCACGCGAAGGACGTGACAATGACGTTCCTGGCCTACCAGCGCAAGCACCACCGGCAGAAGTGTAGGGAGGTCACCGCGCGCAACGAAAAGCGGCGCACGCTCGCGGCGGTGGCCGAGCGCGACAAGCCAACGAAGAGCGCGCCGGCGCCTGGGGCCGCGCGCGCGCGCCTTGAGTTAAGGGCGCTCGCGCCGACTTTGCAAGGCTCGGCCGACGCGTTCATCTGGTTCCGCGACCGCACGACCCCAGCATCACCTTCCGGCAAGGGCTGGTACTTCTTGACGGCGGAGGGTTGGACTGAATTTGGCAGTCACCAGGGCGAGGTCCTGGAGGCGGCGCTGGTCAAAGGGAAGCGACGCTTGGTCAAGGTGCCGGCGGGCCACAACATCCAGGAGAAGTGCGTCGTGGATCTGGACCGCATGCTTGTGGTCGACCCAGTATTACCGGACTTCGCCTCGGCCACGGAACTTTTGCCGCCGGCGCTGCCGGTGCGGCGCGTGGCGGACCCTGTTACGGTCCGGACGTGGCGCTACTCGCTGCACGACCACGAGGCGCCGTCCTTGGCCTTCGACGCCAACGACAGCGAGCTCCTGTCGCTGGCTAGTGAGACGGGGCGGCCTTGCGTCGTGCTCTACGACTCGGAGCGGGCCGTGGTCGTGGACCTGGCCAAGAAGCGCTGGGTCGACGGGTTGTTTGCGCTGGGCGTGGACGACGACGCCGAGGAATTCTGCGGAAGGGTCAAGCGCGACGCCGACGCGACCCATACAAAACAAGGCCTCCCCGTCGCGTCGCCCGTGCCGTCTGCGCCGCCGTGCCCCGAGGACGACCTCTGCGCGCAGCTCGTCGCCATGGGCTTCGACCGAAGTCAAGCGGCCGTCGCGCTCGTGGCGTGCGACGACGACGTCGAGGAGGCCGCGATGGTGCTGAGCGGGGGCTAAGTGCTAGTTAGAAAATTAGGGCGACACCCCGACCACGCTGTCGAGCAGAAGAGAACCTAGTTACTCGGCGGTCCCCACGTCGACGACGGCGTCGGCGACGGGCGCGGCGTCGACCGCCGCCTCGGCTGCCGGGGGCATGAGCGCGGCCTGGGTCTGGTTCAGCTGGTCGGGCGGCCGTATATTAAGACGACGGCAGACGCGCTGCTCGCAAATCAAAGTGAGCATCTCGATCATCTGCTTGCCCGTCATCTCCAGGCCCCTCTGCGCCGCTGATAAAGCGAACTGCTCGACGGCGTCGGCGGGGTCCTCGTGCGGCGCCACCTTCAATGTACCTAGATCGGGCACGTTCAATTCCAGCGCCGGGTTGAGGGGCCGGTGGCAACTTCGCCGTTCGCAGAAGAAGTCCAAAATCTGCTGGAGCATGGCCTCGTCCACTTCTAAACCAGCTTGTAAGGCTTTAGCACCAAAAACCTCCACGATGGCTGCCGGCTCCTCGAAGGGTCTTACCGTCACGTTCGCGACGTCCAGTTGTAAAGTCCAAGGTCCTGTAAGCCTTCTATGACACGACCGCCGTTCGCAGAAGTACCCGTACATCTCCAGCATGCTATCGGTATTCATAGCGTAGCCCATCTCGCTGGCCTGGGCGGCGAAACGCTCGACGACGGCCGCCGGGTCCTGGGAGGGTCTTACCGTAATGTTCCCGACGCCCGTCACCGTTAAAAAGTGCGGGCCCGTGATGGGCCTATGGCATGATCTCCGGGCGCAGAACCATTCTAAAGCCGTGAGCATGGTCTCCACGTTGATCGCTAGACCAGCATTAGTTGCCGCGGACGCGAACCGCTCAATCACAAAGGCCGGCTCATCGAACGGTCTACACGTGACATTGCCCACGTCCCCGATACTCAAGGTCAACGGCCTCGTGAGCCCCCGCCGGCACACGCGTTTGCCGCAGAACCACTCCAACATCTGCTGGGCGGACTGGCGCGTCATGCCCACACCGCTTTCTACAACTAAACCCGTGAAGTACTCGACCCTGTCCGCGGGCTCCTCCCACGGCAAGACGGTGAACTCGCCAATATCCGTGACGTTGAGTGTTAATGGTCCCGCGATATCGCGGAAGCAGCTCCGACTGCCACACAAACTTTGGAGCATGCTCTTCATGGTCTCCACGTTGAAGGGGATGCCGTTCGCTACCGCGGATGCTGCGAACTCCTCCACCTTGGCCGCCGGTTCTTCGTGCATGAGTACTGTGAGGTTGCCGGCACCCGTGACTTCGAGTAACACGGGACCCGTGAGCGGCCGCGTGCATTGTCTGCGTTCGCATAGCCAGCCCATCATGTTCAACATCGTTTCATTATTCATCCGAAACCCCGCCTCCGTGGCCCGCGCTGCAAACCGTTCCACTGCCGTCGCTGGCTCCTCGTTCGGGGGCACCGTGAGGTTGCCGACGCCCTGCACTTCTAATACTAGAGAGTTACCCTGGGGCCGGCGCTGGCCGTTGCCGATGGGCACGCGGTTGATGGTGATCTGGGCGGCGCATGTTGTTAATAGCAACGCGAGAGTGGGCTGCCTCATGGTAACTACCTTCGCCACTGGCAGCAGGCAAAAATCGTCTCCCTGGGCGCCCCGCACGTTTTCGCTACGCAGAATATGTCGCCGGCGGTGTAAGTCATATCGGCGTTGGTTTAAACTCCTGGGATCTTTGAGCTGGAAGCGGGGAGGGCGGGGAGGCCGGGGAGGACGGGGAGGACGGGGGAGGACGGGGAGATTTCAAAACGGGTTTTATCGGCAATTTTGCCACGGGCCTGCCGCTGCTGGTGGTCCCACGTTTTACTAGAACTCGGCCACGGGTCCAACCGACGCCTACCACAAGCACGATCATCATGGTGGTCCCAGCAAGTGTCTTCGCGGCTTGGATTAACTCTGGCGGCGACATGAACGACGTGAATGAGCATGGGAATAGTCTACTCTACCATGCATGTCTACTCCAATATGCGTTTGGTGGGAGAGCCAGTCCCAGCGGGAGAGCCGGGCCGTGCGCGGACCTACTCATCGAGCACGGTGCTCGGTTCGCGCCCGATTATTTGCATCTAGCCCTGAGGGCAGCCGCGCAAGAACAGACACGCACTGCGCCTGGAGCGGCCCTGGATCGGATAAAGAGACACGACGTTGAATGGTTTCTGGAGCATGGTGCGGATGCGAGTCACGCCGACGCGAACGGGTGGTCCGTTCTGCACGTTGTGGCGAACTGCCTCCCGCCCCAAAAGGCGGTGAGTTTCATTCCCTCAATCATCGCGTACGGTGGTAAAGTCGACGCAAAGAGCACCAAGACTACAATGAACATGTACCGGGAGAGCAATAGTACCGAGGGCGTGACACCGCTTCACCTCGCCGCGCAACGTGTGAGTATCGAGAATGCCCTGTCGGAGGCCGAGACGGCAGCGCGTCTAAGGGCAGTCGGGCCCGAGGCTGGGTCCATCGATGTGGTCCGCCTGCTGTTGCGGCACGGCGCGGACGTGAACGCCAAGACCACGATGGGCGGGACCCCGGCAGGGTACGCGCGGAGCCAGCTTCGCCAGTTTGAAATGGATTGTGACGGTGACCCCACCGTTTAACTCCCGGGGCCCGAACTGGCAGCAATTGCGAACCTCTTCAACGACGTGAAAGACGCTGGGTCCTTCAAGAAGTGGCTCAATGTGCCAAGGAAGCAGCTCCTCGTCCTCCGCAAGCTCGTCGAGCGCGGCCGCGCGACGCCGCCGCCGACTGTCCGGGGCATGCTCGTCGAGTGTCCGCTCGAGCGCCTCTTCCCCGCGCCGCGCGCCGCCGAGAGCCTCCCCGACGTACTCTTCTGGAAGGTCCTGTCATTCTGGCGCACGTCGCGCGACGACCCCTAAATGGTCTGTGTAATGTAAGCTCTAGTTCTATTACGCACACGCTACTTCGCCGCCGCCGTTTCGCCATCCCCCAGCTGGCAGAGCCGCGCGATCATGCCCGTGAGTTGCACCAAGGACGCACAACCATCGGCGATGCGCGTGTGCGCGAACCCGACTTCTTTGATGACCTCGAGCTGGCGCGCCTCGGGCATCTTGTGCGTCTTCACGACCTTGAACATGGTGCCCACGATGTCCACGGGCGCGTAGCCCGAGTCCGAGAGGCCGCGCAAACCTTCTAATGCATCATCTAGTCTCCCCTCTAAACACGCTTCCAGGATACCTCTAGCGACGTGCGGGTGCGGCTGGTCGCAGACCTTGAAGACCGTGTCCTGTGTGACCACGGAGAAGCCGCTGTGCGTGCTCTGCAGGTTGTTCAGGGCGTTGCGCATGTCGCCCTCAGCCGTGAAAATCAAGGCTTCTAGACCTTCCGGCTCGTAGCTGACGCCCTCCTCCGTGCACACGAACTGGAGTCTCCGCAGCAACTGCTCGTCCGAGAGTCGCGTGAAGCGCAGGATGGCACACCGGGACTGGATCGGCTCCGTTATTTTATTGGAGGTGTTGCAGGCCAGGGCGAAGCGCGTCGTCGAGGAAAAGAGCTCCATGGTCCTTCTCATCGCTTGTTGCGCGGCAGAAGTCATGGAGTCGGCTTCATCTAAAATAACGAGTTTGTGCTGCCCGGCGCGCAAGTTGACGCGCTTCTTGGCGAACATCTTGATCTTGTCGCGCACCACAGCGATGCCGCGTTCGTCGGAGGCATTCAACTCCATGACCGCGTCCTTGGCTAAGGGTCCGAGCAATTGCCGCGCCAGACACAGCATCGTCGTCGTCTTGCCGGTGCCGGGCGGGCCGCTCAAAATGATGTTGGGCATGTTGCCGCCGTTCACGACGGCCTGCAACTTCGCCACGGTCTCCTCGTTGCCCACCACGTCCTTCAAGACCTGGGGCCGGTACTTCTCGACCCAGGGCTGGGTCGACATGGCGCCGGGTCAGGCGCGCGGCTTGCAGCGGCGGCGCAGGCGTGACAGCGGTGGAGACCACGTGCGGTGGGCGGGGACAGCGGTCGCTGGCAGGGATCCCAGGCCGCGGAGTGGACTGTGTGCGGCTAGGGCTCGTTTTGTGAGGTGCTTTTTGAAAACGTGCGGGTTAAACGGGTTTTCGCCACAAAACCCGACAGCCAGTTTGTCCATCGTCCTCCTCGGGCGCGCGCAGCTGACTGGGCACCGTCTCGTCACTGCGATACCTGCGTAGTCCTCCGTTCCACGTTGCATCGCTGCTGTGCACCCTCGCCGTGCGCAAAGACACCGCCAGTCGCCCCTGCAGCCGCCTGACCAGACCGCACCAAGCACCCCCCAACGCTCTAAGAGAGACCACCGCTCGGCACGCAACGCGCGCACGCAAGCATGGCCACCATCCAGGTCAACGTCAAGTGGGGCAAGGAGCACGTGCCCGTGGAGGTCAAGGCCGGCCAGACGCCCGACGAGCTCTTCGCGCATTTGCAGGATCGCACGGGCGTGCCCATCGCGCGCCAGAAGCTCATGGCGCGGGGCGCCTGGAAGGGCGTCCTCAAACAGGGCATGGAGATGAAGCTCGCGGACGGCCAGAACATTATGTTAATGGGCACGGCCGACGTTTTGCTGAAGCCGGCGGTGGAGACGAAGTTCTTAGAGGACATCACGGAGGCCGAGCAGGCCCGGTCCGGGCTCGTGCTGCCGGCGGGCTTCGCCAATCTGGGGAACACGTGCTACATGAACTCTACACTACAGTGTTTGAGGGCGGTGCCCGAGTTGCGCGCGTCGCTCTCTACGCAGCAGCAGGATTTAGCCGGCGCCTTGAACACGACGTATGCCCAACTAGACGCGTCCACCCAACCGGTGGAGCCGGCGACCTTTGTGGCAACGTTAAGAAGTCAGTTCCCGCAGTTCGCCCAGACCGGCCGCGGCGGCGGCTTCTTGCAGCAGGACGCCGAGGAGCTCTATTCGTCCTTGTTCGCTAATTTAGCTTCTTCGCTGAAAGAGGGCGAGTCGAACACCGTGGACAAGCTGTTCGGGCTGGAGATGGAAGAAACTTTATCTTGTCCCGAATGCGAGGCCGAGCCCGACGTCGTGCGCAAAGACACGGCCCGCAAACTGATCTGCAACATCCAGGGCGGCACGGCCGGCGACAACGTCAACCACCTGTACGAAGGTCTTAAATTAGGATTGGTCGGTTCCTTAGAAAAGAACTCCCAAATCCTGGGAAGGGACGCGGTCTGGACCAAGAAGTCCGCCGTTTCTAAGCTCTCACCTTATCTGTGCATCCAGTACATGCGCTTCTTCTGGAAGGCGACGCCCGACTCGGCCGACCACACCGGCGTCAAGTGCAAAATCATGCGGCCCGTCAGCTTCACCGATACATTAGATGCCTTCCCCTACTGCGACGCGAAACTGCAGGCGGCCATCAAGGCCAACCGCGACCGTTTGGGGGCCAAGCTCGACCTGGACGCCGACAAGGAGCCGGAGCCGAAGAAGGCCAAGGCCGACGACGATGCCACGATGGAGGAGCCGGACGAGGACCTGGCGGCGGCTTTGGCGTTGAGCATGAAGGCCGAGGCCCTTCCCAAGCACGCGGCGCTCCTCGAGTCGTGCGGCCTGGACAAGGACTTCCAGGGCCACTACGAGCTGTTCGCCATCGTCACGCACAAGGGCCGATCGGCTGATGGTGGGCATTACATGGGCTGGGTCAAGCGCGAGGACGGCTCGTGGCTGGTCTTCGACGACGATCTGGTGTCGGAGTCGTCCTGGGAGTTCGTCCAGGGCCTCAAGGGCGGCGGCGACGA
>Ga0302122_10000579_pt1 | contig 22803 bp, 18 predicted proteins | sample CB21_SCM_MG_FD_203115 | JGI IMG/M metagenome (GOLD analysis project Ga0302122, IMG submission 203115) | Marine microbial communities from Western Arctic Ocean, Canada - CB21_SCM | ecosystem: Environmental > Aquatic > Marine > Oceanic | place: Canada: Western Arctic Ocean | collected 2017-09-28
TCTCCACCGGTTGCGTCGCCGCCGGCGGCACCATGGCGACAATGATCCCGCCCTCGGTATTGATGGTCGTCTACGGCTTTATCGCAGAAGAATCGATTGGCGCATTATTGCTGGCGGGGATTCTTCCCGGCCTTATGGAGGCCGCCAGCTACAGCCTAATGCTGTACCTCCGCTTCAAGGTAAATCCGTCTCTCGGCAAGCAGCTTCCGCGTGTTGATTGGGGCAATCGCATAAAATCCCTGTCAGGCGTATGGGGCATGGTCGTGTTGGTCTTCCTGGTAATGGGCAGCATCTACACCGGTATCGCCACACCAACAGAATCCGCTGCAGTTGGCGCTCTGGGTGCCTTACTTCTCGCATGGCCTCGACTAACCACAAAGGGCTTCAAGGCTGTCATGCTGGAGACAGCGAAGACCTCTGGCATGATCTTCGCCATTGTGTCGGGCATTATGATTTACGTCCACTTCCTGGGCTTCACGGAAATGCCAGGGGCGATTGCGACAACCATCGTGGAATCTGAATTACCGCCGCTGGTGATCCTCATCGGCATCTTATGTCTCTACTTGTTCCTGGGCATGTTCCTGGACGGTATCGGCATGTTGCTGTTGACCGTTCCATTGGTCCTGCCGACGATCAAGGAATTGGGCATCAATCCCATCGTCTTTGGCGTGCTGGTCGTGCGCATGGTTGAAATTGGCTTAATCACGCCACCGGTCGGGTTGAACGTGTATGTGCTGAAAGGCGTGGCCAAGGACGTCAAGATGGGCGACATGTTCAAGGGCTGCGGCTGGTTCGTCTTCGTCGATCTGATCAACGTCGCGATCTTGATCGCCTTCCCAGCAATTATCCTTATTATTCCGGAAACAATGATCCGGTAAAAACTGACACGCGACACGAAAGGCTCTCGGTGCAAACCGGGGGCCTTTTTTATGGGCGGCCCTGAAACACCCTACCTTGTCGCTGGATTATCTAATCCCACACAGGTTCGGACAGCGTAACCGCACACCGAAAAGGAACGACTCTATGATGATGACCCCCTACGTTGCAGGAGGTATTTGTGATGGTCTGCATCAACTAAGAACCTGCGGTAATCCGCAGAATTCTGACATTTTTAAGAAAAAGTGGCGTCCCCTTCGTGGATACGTATCGAACTATTTGCGTCGCACAGGAGCCTGAGTTACAGCGGTTACTGGAGGATGTTCGGGATCTTCACATCGCTTGAAATACCGCCAAAAATGAAACTGGGTGGAAGATATGCCGAAACCGACAGAGCAAGAAAAAGCGTTAAGTTGGCCTTAGTCCCTTAACCGGGTTGATAACGAGGCCCCCAACACTGACGCGCTCGCTAAAAAATATTTTCAAATTTTTTAGAAATACCCTGCGTCAGGGTTAAAGTGAGTGGGCACGAACCAAGGGCGGGGTCACTTGTAGGCTAGACATCTGAAAACTTACCAAAACCGGCGCACCAATTGACTTCCGCTATTCTTGGAAAAACCGGACGTGAAACGCAGGCACCTGCGACAGCGGCTTGTGGCCAGGAGCGGCCCCTATAACGTGACCGAGGCAGGAATGTCCGTTTTGTGATCAAGAAGCGGGCGGAGGTGATTCAGCATCCGATAGGCCGGGAATGACACAGAGCCGACAAGATATATCGAAAGTTTACGCATGCTCTAGGCAGCTTTTGAACCCTAAAATCATACGCCTTGCAAGTATCCATCTTTGCTGATATTCCACCAAAAATGAGTAAAGGAAAATATAAACTTCAAGAGAAGTTTAAAAACGACTTAATGCGCTGAACCTTTTAGAAGTTCAATAAAGTTTGATTGACGCTGAAGACTTTGAAGTTTTCGTCGTTGGTATTCGTACAGGAAAGACGTTTTCGTGTTCTCGAATGTCGTGTTTACTCATGATTTTTTGACACGGAGCTGATGTTAAGAATATGGGGTCGGCGGTAAAGCCTCCTCTTCAATTTCTATCTAAAAAAATACTTTATACGATTTAATAACGCCTTTGTTGCGACTGTATTGTCACGCCTGGCGATTTTTAAATACGTCGATACATGATGTGATTTTGATTGTTACCTAGATCAACATCACCCGAATTCAGTTCGTCTCTTCGCCAAAACGTCTGCAGAGCATTCGCGTTTTCAATACATGTTGGGACAATCAAAAAACAATAGGGCTGCTTCATACTGATCCAGCCGAGCACCGAATCACCTGGCAATAAAACCTTTTAATTTCATACGGAAGCCCACTATGGACAAACATTTTCTCTTCACGCCCGGCCCAGTGAATGTCGCAGGAAACGTACGGTCTGCTATTGGAAAGAAAGACATTTGCCATCGAGAAATTGAATTCGATGGTCTGCTACGCAGCATCGAAAAAAAGTTGCTTCGCTTGTTTCAAATAAAGAATAAGAATAGATATCGAGCCGTTGTAATTACAGGCTCGGGAACAGCTGCCAACGAAGCCATGCTCTGTTCGGTGGTTGGCGATAAGAACATACTGATCTTGTCCAATGGCGAGTTTGGTGAACGATTGCACGCCATCTCAAAAATACATAACGCGAATACATTTCTCTTAGAATTTCCTTGGGGAACCCCCCTGGACTTAGGCGTTGTTGAGGCCTTCCTTCAACGCCAACACATAGATGTCATCGCCATGGTGCATCATGAAACAAGCTCCGGCATGTTAAATTCTCTCGAAGACATTGGTGCGTTATCCAAATCCAACAGGGCGCTTTTTGTGGTTGATTGCGTCAGCAGTGCGGGTGCCGAACCGATTGACATGGAAAGGGACAACATCGGCTTTTGTTCCAGCTCAAGTTCTAAGGCCATAGGCTCCTATGCAGGCTTATCATTTATTATTGGTGAGACAGATGAGTTTGAAAAATTGAAAACCTTGCCCGTTAAATCAGCCTATCTAAATCTGTACAAATTTTATGATTTTATAAAGAACCACTCCCAAACGCCAAACACACCCGCCGTTCCGTTGTTTTATGCATTGGAACAGGCATTGACGAATATTCTGAAGGAAGGTGTCGCCGCTCGGCATGCCAAGATCAAGCGCAAAGCAATCTTACTTAGGAAAGGGATGTCAAAACTAGGGCTCGATTTCTTGCTCGATCCAAAAGATATGTGCTCAGTATTAACAACTGTTTTTATACCACCCCACATTAGCATTAGACACTTTCGACAAAAATTGCGCGAAAAGTCCATTATCATCTATGAAGGCAAAGGCTGTTTCAAAGGCCGCGTATTTCAGGTCGGTAATATTGGCGAATTATCCAACAAAGATATCCGTTTTTTCTTGGCCGTCCAGAAGAGTGCCCTAAAAACTTTCGAGCGCCGTAAACCAACACTCGTCACGGCTATCCTTGAAAAAACGCCCCTGTTGCCAAATTTCCTCGGAGAAGAATTTTTGGTGCCGGATGGAAGTATATGAACGATAAATTTTCGCGCTTATGGAATACCAAAAATAAGGACGACGAGTGGTGGTCCTCTTTTGTCACGGCCCCCTTGGCGATCTTATTCTCCTATGCGGTTGCCGACATTAAGGGGGTAACTCCGAACCAAATAACATTGCTGTCATTCCTGACTGCTGTCCTGTCAGCCCTGTTTATCATCGCTGGCGGATCAACAAATTTTTTAATCGCAGCGATTTTGATTCACCTAAGTCATGTATTCGATTGCATGGATGGACAAATAGCGCGTTACAGGAAAACGTCTAGCGCCTCAGGCAGTTATTTTGACCGGGTGACGGACCAGATACAGGTCATGATTTGGTTTGGTGCCGTAGGGTATGCGGCAAGCCTCCAATCCAGCACGGTATTGCCTGTCTTTCTCTCTTTAATCGGTGTCGCGTTCTATTCGTTGCGCGGATATGTGAAATACGTCGCGATACATGTCGAGATGTCCCGTGATCACAGTTATTTGGAAAAGATAGCCCAAAATGTGCAGGTGAATAAAAAGGGCGTCGTCGCAGGTCCCGGATTTAGTGTTCTGGCGAACCTTCGATGGTTTTTATCTGAGCAACAAAAAATTCTTAAATTCGACGAGGGCGTATTTATATTCATGCTGTCATTCTCGTTGGTGCTAGATCAACTAACACCGATGCTTTGGGTATTTGCTGCCAGCCAGCTGTTCTACGGCGTTTTCCGAATTATTCAGCGCGGTCGGAACATTGAGCGAAACGAACAAATTCTCATCGAGAAATAATCAAAAATGGAACTTAGTCAAAAAATGAAAGCAATCATTCTAGCCGCCGGTGTAGGATCAAGAATAAGACCCTTAACCGATAACTGCCCCAAATGCTTGCTCAAAATTGGCGGTGTGACGATCCTTGAGCGAATGCTCACGCATATTCAGGCATGTGGCATCAATGAGGTGGTCTTTGTGCTTGGGTATTTACAAGAACAGATCGAATCCTTTGTGAAAAATTCATTCCCTGAACTCGACGCGCACTTCATTGTTAATGATCGGTACAAGGAAACAAATACCGGATATTCCCTGATGTTAACTGAAGGTTTTATTAAAGGGTCATCTTTCGTCAAGTTTGATGCAGATGTGGTGTTTGATCAAAATATTCTGGAAAGCCTTCTGGCGTCTGATGACCAAAATATCCTGTGTATCGACAAGGAAATTCATCTTGATGACGAAGAAATAAAAGTCGTTGTAAAGGATGGTAGCCGCATAGTGAAAGCCAGCAAAACGGTCATGCCGACTGACGCGGAGGGCGAATCAATTGGCATCGAAAAAATAGGCTCTGAAACGGCAATTCTATTATTTTCAGAGCTTAAGGCAATGATGACGCGTGTGGAAAACCATCAGGAATACTACGAAGGGGCCTATGAGCTGCTCATGGCCAAAGATATTCCGTTTCATGCTCTCGATATCACGGGCCTAAAATGGTCAGAAATTGACACCAAACAAGATTTTGATGCTGCCGAGAAACTTTTTGTCTAAAAAAATAGCGCCCCCTCTTCCGGCGGCACACACATCCCAACCGCTTTTGAGTTCAGACGTGGGGGAACGATTGGATTTGTTTGAAGTTCTGGCACAAAATCTTGTCGATAAAGGGTACAGCGTTCAAACAAACGCGTTACCTAATGAGCTTTCTCAACTGCTCTGGGACAAATTACAGGGAATGGGTCCATCTGACTTCCACAAGGCTGGCATAGGAAGAAATAGAAAAGATAAGGTAAACCAACTTATTAGAAATGACGAAATTTCGTGGATTGAAGAAACGACCATGTCTGGTGTGGCCTGGCTAACCTGGCTCACTTCCCTGCAAGCCTACCTGAACGAGCGGCTATTCCTTGGGTTGTTTTCGTTTGAAAGCCATTATTCACGATACAGAAAAGGCGATTTTTATCGGAAGCATCATGATGCATTCTTGGGTGACGATAATAGAAAGCTGTCCATAATCATGTATCTTAACAAAGATTGGTTGGTCAAAGATGGCGGCGAGTTAGTCCTATATCCAAATGAAGCTGCAGACCGAGAATTAAGAGTAGTGCCGGAGTTTGGAACTCTGGTTGTGTTTTTAAGCGAAGATGTGCTTCATGAAGTGTTGCCGCCACATTGTGACCGCTATTCAATCGCCGGATGGTTTGGAATAAACAGCCCCGTTACGGTATAAATCTATTCCTTTCCCTAGGGCTGTTGTTTGATCCGCTGTATATTAGTACATCGCGTTTTGTCGGTATAAGGCCGAGAGTTCTAAGTCAGGTGTGTTTTGTAGAATAAAGCGCAATAGGAACAACCCGGCACAGAGCTAATCAATCGGCAAGCATCGTTAATGCGGCCCGGCGATCTCCCGACTTCAAGCTGAGAAACAGTTTGCGTGCTTTCGTAATGTCTCGTTCGGAACCACTCTCGGACGCCGCCTGGAGGGCAACCGTGGTTGGGTTATCAGGCCCGCAGATAAACGCCAAAGCTTTCGCCAAGCGCCCCATAGCGTCACGGTCAAATTTCAGCTCTTTCATTTCGGAAACTCCCTACCCATGCAACCTCCCCTCCATTCGCGTTGACTAGCTCAGCCGACTGAGCCCAGGCGGGCAGAGACTGCGTGGTACAGGCTACCATCACCGTTACCATGAGCAGCATTCTGGTAAGGCGCATTATCTTTCCTCTGAGAAAATAGCGTTCCATAGCTTCTATTCAGCACTGGTCCGTGTACCGATTGCAAGTTTAGCCCCAAACCTCGATGCACCGTCCCCTGTATCGTTTGCGCAGAACACTGTCCTTGGGCGGCTTCTGTCGATGGCGGGGGCGCTTTTAGGCGAGGCCAACGATCACGGTATCAGCACATGGTTTGGATTTGGCCTAGAGGGACCCGACCGGTTTGCCAGACAGAGTGGAGCGGACAGCTAAGCCTGTGTCGATTTACTCTGTAGTGGTGATCTTCGAAGTAAACCCAGCCATGCAGCGGTTAATAGACCATCTGGCTAATGGACCTTGTGACGAGGTGTTTTAGGGTGCCTTCACGCCTTGTCCCAGACCGGGCGGCGGACCGCCGGATCGACGATTCGGAGGTTCCTGTCGCGCAGCGCCGAAATCCGCGTCATTTCGTCCCCGCTGAGGTCAAAGTCGAAGATGTCGATATTTTCCTCGATCTCCGCGTATTCGAGCGCACGCGGCACAACGCCGATACCCGGCTGCTGTATCAACCACTTAAGGGCTACCTGCGCCGCCGTCTTGCCGTGGTCTTTCGAGATCTCGCGGATCACCGGGTCGCTCAGTACTTTTCCACGCGCCAAGGGCACATGGCAAGTGATGAGCAGACCATGCTTCCGGCAGGCGGCGATGATCGTGTCCTGACGGATATAGGCGTGATACTCGATCTGGTTGGTGAACAGTGGCTCGGAACATTGGCTCACGGCCTCGTCGAGCAGGGCGGCAGTGAAGTTCGAGACGCCAATATTTTTCGCCAACCCCTCGCGACGCGCCTTGGCTAGCGCGCCCAGCGTCTCTTCCAGCGGCACATTAGGTTGCGGCCAGTGGATCAGCAGTAAATCCACATAGTCGAGGCTGAGCGTCTTCAGGCTGACATCGAGCGAACGCGCGAAGTCGCCGGCCGATGCGTTCTCCTCGGTAACCTTGGTGGTTACCCAGATGTCCTCTCGCACCACGCCTGAGGCGCGGATTCCTTCGCCAACCCATTGTTCCGAACCGTATTTACGCGCCGTGTCGATGTGCCGATAACCGCATTGAAGAGAGCGGACGATAAGATCGACCGCCCGCTCCGGCTCCGGAAACAGCATAGTGCCATAGCCGACAACAGGAATATGCGCACCGTGTCCGGAAATGCTTGGCACCTTGGCCGATTGCATTCTATGCCTCCGTGACATGTGCGGGGTGGGAGCTATTGAACCAGCGCACAAACCAGATGAAAAGCCGTCCTTGCCCAAGTAGGACGCCCTTTCCTGCATCTTGTCGCTGTTTTATGCCCCCATCAAGCCTCTTGGACACGCTGTGCCGTAATACAGGCACTTGACGGACGACCTGAGAGCAACTCATGGTTAACTCTCCCCGGTTTATAATTTAGTCAGTCCACCGCATTCAGAAGCGGCTTGGGCACGTTAATCGCGTTAATGGGGATACCTATCGCCTTTTCGATACTTGGCATCACCTCGCCAACCCAACGTTCCATGGAATGCGCGGCGACTTCGTGCGCCACCGCGCCGACCTGGAAATAAAAGGTCATATGCGACGGTCGTACTTCCTTGATGATAGCTACCGCACGTTCCGTCACCGTCTCGACATTGCCCGCCAACACATGCCCCGCGGCTTCTTCCAACGTTGGTTCGGCGTCGAACGGCGTTTCCGCGACCCAATAGTCGTCTTCCATGTTTTCCCGGCGTTCCCGCAAGCTGCGCGCGATGCGCTGCTGGAACCGGCAATTTTCGATGTAGTCGCCGATGACAGACGGGTCGTCGTTGATGCAGCAATACGACAACAAGCCGAGACGCATAGTGTCCGGATCGCGTCCATTCGCCAGAAATGTTTCGTCCAGGAATTTGCGCAACGGCACGAGTTCTTCCAGGCTGGCGAAGCGCGACGAAAAAAATTGATTATAGCCTTTGCGCGCCGCCCGCCCGACACTTTCCGCGTCCTTGCTAGCGTTCCAAATCGGCGGATAGGGTTGCTGCACCGGGCGCACATTAATCGCTGTGGCTGGTTGCGTGTAGAACTCGCCGTCATAAGAAAAGTTCGGATTGGATAACCCCAGTTCTATCATATCCAACATTTCGTTGGTCATGGCCTTGCGATCATCAATATCGACGCCGAAGCGTTCGAACTCATAGGTCTGATATCCACTACCGACGCCTACATCCAGTCGACCATTGCTCAGCGAATCAACCATGGCGATTTCCGCGATCAGGCGCGCGGGCATGTGCAGCGGCGGCACGATGACCGCCGACCCCAGCCGAATGTTTTCAGTCACCCCCGCCGCATAGGCCGCCATGGTCAGTGGCGATGGGCACAGGCTGTAATTGGAAAAATGATGTTCAGCGAACCAGGCGTGAGCGAACCCTAGTTTTTCCGCGAGTTTGGTTTGCGCAATGGTTTCATCAATAATGGTCCGAGAAATTTTACTCTTATCTCGCTGCTGCAATAAATTGAAAACACCGAAATCCATTTTGGTCCACTCCCAATCAGCACTGCAAAATATACACCGCATTGTTTCGGAAACTCCCTACCCATGCAACCTCCCCTCCACTCGCGTTAACACTGCTGCCAATTTAGTCCGGGCTAGCGTCCATGAACCTTCAGATGAATACGGCGACTTATCTGTCGTGTCGGCTGCCATTGTTTTATGGCTGGGTGATTGTCGGTTGCGCCGATAGCGCCGCCTCTAGTAAAAATCCCAATTTCATAGTCAAGCAAATGATGGATAAATCGTTCACCATCAATCAGCCTGATTTCTGGATAATCCTGCTCTTCAGATTTCTTAGAGTCTGCGGTAAATCGATTGTTGGTTACGACATACCCGATGACCGCCCCTTCTCTAGAAAGAGAGCCACGCAACATGAACAAGGTGGTGTTTGGCTGCCGCCGAAGTTATGGGAATGCCTACCGAAACCGTGCGCCGATCTGCGGCGCGGGCTGTCCGTATAACGGACGATGTGAAGGCCCGATATACCAAGAAAATTTCAAATAGAGACGTCGAGTTGGACGGGTTGGCAAAACTTGAACATCACGAACAGCGTCAAATTACGGATTTTCTGGAGGGTAAGCCAATGGAAGGCGGGATAGATAGCGTCTAAAATAAGGATGGTAGCTGCAAGGTTAGTTTGATCCACTGTCCCCGGTATCGTTTGCGCGGAACGCTGTCCTTGGGTGGCTTCTGTCGATGGCGGGGCGCTGTGAGGTAGGGCTAACAATCACGGTATCAGGGCTTAGTCTGGAGTTGGGCTAGGGGGACCCGAGCCAGAAATTAGCAATAAATTAACGGACATTTGTCACACGAAGACACGGTCTCTAATTTGACGATGTTTTCCAAGTAAGTGTTGCCGCGCCTGCAGGAATTGAACATCAACGCCGTCGCGGCGGAATAAGCCTACTCCGCCGCGGCTTGACGACCGGATGAACCCGGCGCGACCAGAAGCGCCGCCAGGTCGGAGACATGCGCCACCGATTCCACATTGGCGACCGCGTCGATGATTTCTTCCGTGCGTCCGGCGGGCAATAAGCCGTCCGTCAGATAGTGGAACTTCTCGTCTACTTCTGCATCGGTGAACGGGTTTTCCGGCAATCCCTTGGAGAACTGCACATCGGCGGAAACAATATCACCGTTGGTCAGCTTGACCTCGATCCCCGCACCTTCGTCCACGCGCGCCCAATTGCTTTGATTTTCGGCCACCACGACCTTCACCTTGCGGGCGGCAGCCAACAGGGTTTCGTCGCCCAAATCGACTTTTAGATAATCCCAGAACCCGTTGCCGCCGGGCATGCCATTGCTGGCCCCGTACAGCCGCATGGCCATGGAGAACGGCAGGCTGAACTGCGCGCCCAGAATGTCGTCCGGTTCGATAATCGACCCGATATGGCTGAGAATCGGTTCCGAGTTGGTCGCGACATTGATTTCAACCACGTCTTCCGGCGCGAACACTTGCTTGCCGCGCGCGTTGTCGAGCGCGTCCAGCGCGGCGTGAATAAGATGACAGCAGCTATACGGCTTCAACCCGTTGTCCAGCATATGCCAGGTGTCGCCTAAACCATCGGTCAGGCGGGACAAATCGTAATCGACCGCGAAGACCTTGCAGAACCCCTTTTCCCCTTCGATGATTGATTCCGGACCCGTAATCCCCGCGTTGGCGAACATGGTCGCACGCACGCCCGCCTGGGCCGGGATGCCCGCATGCATCCGCTTCACTGATCCGCCGGTCTTGGTGTATTCGATCAACCCGGCCGAATGACTGCCCGCGATGCCCATCGCGTTCAGCGTATGTTCCGCATCGAACCCCATGATGACCGACCCCGCCGCCGCCCCGCCGAACGGCCCGACGCCGACAGGTGGATGGTGGCCCCGGTAGATTAGATGCGGTGAACACGTCCACGACAGGCGGATCATGGTTTCATACGCCGCGATCACCGCCAGCAACAATTTTTCCCCGTTCGCGTCCCCGTATTCGCCCATCGCCATGGCGGTCGGCACGGCGATTTGCCCCGGATGCGTCGGGCTTTTCAGATGCGTGTCATCGGTTTCATTCGCGTGATTAAAGGTGGCGTTCAAAAACGCCGCGTCGTCCGGCGATAACGTATCGCCGAAATAGGCGACGGTCGCGCCCGTGCCGCTGCGCGTCTTGGTGATGACATCATAATAAGTACGGCTCCACGGAACGGTGGCACCAGCGATTTGACAGCCGAAATTATCCAGAAGAAATCGTCGCGCATGCGCCTTCACCGTTTCCGGAATGTCTTCCAGACGCAGCCCGGCGATCCATTCGGCCAGAATTTTGGTTTCATGCATGGTGAATCCCCTTACCTTTAATCGAAATTTCCCATGTGATTTTCACGATCAGTACGATTGTACAAAATCACCTCGTTTTTTAAGAGTTGTTTTCTCCCATCGTTCGACACTGGTCCTCCACCAAAGAAAAGCTCCACCAACGGCATGATCCGCTTTTATGGCCGGTTGGAATGAGGTTGCGGAAGGCCATTTCTCAGAATCTAAACTGACCCGGTCAGGAGCAACTGTTTGGCAAAGACCCTAGTAGTTAACGTCCGCTTTCGCAGGAAATACACTACGTGAAACATACGTTCCTCCACCAGCCGTGTGTGGTCAGGAGGACAAATCAGTGCTACTGCATTGTAACGGTGTTTGACCTTATCGCGAGGCGTCGAAAATTTTCACCTAAAATGTACGAAATTAGCATTGGAGAGCCCTGAAAACCGGATAGTATTGCAGGGCTGCGGGCTGAATAATTCAGGACAATTTATAGGAAACGGCGATGTCTCGATATTTTTTCACTAATGTCGCCGCTAACCTACCGTCCACCGTACCATTCGTCGGCCCCGAAGCGCAGGAACGCGCGCGAGGTGAGCCGTTTCGCGCACGTATTGGCGCGAATGAATGTGTGTTCGGCCCGTCTCCAAAAGCGATTGCTGCAATGGCTTTGGCCGCAGCGGAATCCTGGTGTTACGGTGACCCTGAAAACTATGACATAAAGCGCGCGTTGGCGGAATATTATCAAATTTCACCTGACAACATCATCGTTGGAGAAGGTATTGACGCTCTATTTGGGTACACTGCGCGTTTATTTGTTGAACCGGGAACCATTGTCGCAACTTCGCTTGGCGCATACCCGACGTTTAACTATCAAGTCTCAACCTGTGGCGGGAGAATAGTGACTGTTCCGTACCGCAACGATCAAGAAGACACCGATGCTTTGATCGCTCTCTCGGTTGCTGAGAACGCGCGTTTAATTTATCTAGCAAATCCCGACAATCCAATGGGGTCTTGGTGGGACGCTGAGACCGTACAAAACATGATCGACTCGGTTCCTGAATGCGCTCTTCTCTGTCTCGATGAAGCCTATCTTGAATTCGCGCCGCCCGGTACGGCGCCCGCTCTCGATGTCAACAACGATAAGGTTCTAAGGTTCCGCACTTTTTCCAAAGCTTATGGCTTGGCTGGATGCCGTATTGGCTACGCCATTGGTGAAGCGGAACTAATTCAAAGCTTCGACAAACTCCGCAATCACTTTGGTGTCAACCGTATCGCACAGGCTGCCGCCCTGGCCGCCTTGGCGGATCAAGAATACGTTGAAAGCGTGATTCAGAAAGTTTCGGACGCCCGTGCGCGTATATCGACAATCGCTACTGCGCATGATTTAATTGCTCTACCTTCAGCGGCAAATTTTGTGGCTATCGACTGCTGTCGCGACGGAGATTTTGCACGGCGTATCTTAGCGAACCTGAGCGATAATGGCGTATTTATACGTATGCCGAGCGTATCTCCGCAGGATCGGTGCATCCGCGTCACCGCGGGTGCGACTGATGACCTCGACGCATTCGAAGAAGCACTTCCCAATGCGCTATACGACGCCAAGACAATCACGGAAGGTTGAGCCTTATGAAATCGGCGGCTCAAGGGTAACTGAACAGCAATTATTTTCATCGGTTCCTGCTATCTCTGAAGATCCTGTTGCAAAACTCCGAAGAGGGCAGCAGTTAATGGTCGCCCCCATTGAATGCTCCGGTTTGAATGTTAGTGCATGACCGATCATTTTCCCATCGGCACGACGGCTTCGGGGACTGGTGGTCGGCACTCTTTGTTCTGTTTGCAAAAAAAACGACCGCAATCCTCCTTGCCCCCAACCCCCATGTGGCCAAGCCTGCCGCAGTTCAATCCAACCGCGAATCTGCCATTCAGAATATCTTGCCCACCGTCTGATATTCGCGCATAAGCGCCTGAGCTAACTTCTTTTTTTGAAAGATTCAAACTCGTGTTTCAGGCCGTTGCAAACAGTTGGGCGCTGTTCCTGGGCTTAGGCTTGATAATGCTTGGCAATGGCCTGCAGGGCTCGCTGCTGGGGCTGCGCGCGTCTATGGAAGGGTTTGGCGTCACGGCAACGGGGCTGATGATGTCGGGTTACTATATTGGCCTGTTGATCGGCGCCACAATGGTTCCAAGGTTTGTGTCGCGGGTGGGCCATATTCGCACTTTCGGGGCCATGGCGTCGTTGGCGTCCACCTCGATCCTGGTGCATGTGGTTTTCGTCGATCCATGGATCTGGTGGGGCATGCGTTTTATCACGGGCTTTGCCTATGCCGGCCTCTATATCGTGACGGAAAGCTGGCTTAACGATGCATCGGAGAATGAAACCAGGGGCCAGATGCTCAGCTTCTATATGCTTGTCTCATTGGCCGGGATGGCGGGCGGACAGTTCTTGTTGAATGTTGCCTCGCCCTTATCATACGAGCTGTTCGTGCTGATATCGGTCCTGGTCAGCATTGCGGTTATTCCCATCCTGCTCTCGGTTAGCAAGGCGCCGGAATTCAACACCAACGAATCCGTCAGCGTCTTTCAGCTCTTTAAGGTCTCGCCCTTGGGCGTGGTCGGCATGTTGCTGACTGGCGTGGTGATGGGCACCGTATTTGGCATGGGTGCGGTTTATGCCTCCAATATGGGCCTCTCGGTTCGCGAAGTATCATATTTTATGGGCGCCTTGGTGCTGGGCGGGGCCGCCCTGCAATACCCAATCGGTCACCTCTCCGACCTGCTCAACCGCCGCCAGGTCATTATCGCGACCTGCGCCGCCGGCGCCCTCGCCTCGTTCCTGGCAGCAGGGATGGGTAGTCCGGGTGTGGGTAAGGCCTGGCAGCTTTATTTAGCGGCCGCCTTGATCGGCGGATTTGCGACGCCCCTTTATGCCCTATGTATTGCGCATACCAACGATTACCTCACGCCCGGGCAAATGGTCGCCGCCTCCTCCACCCTGGTGCTGGCGGTTTCCGTCGGATCGTCTCTGGGCGCGCCGATCACCGCCTTCGCCATGGAGAACCTGGGCCAGCAATGGTTCTTCCACACCATCGGCATCGCCATGGCGGCGTTGTGCGTATACGGCCTGTGGCGGTCAGTCCGGCGCGGCGCCGTGGACGGCGACGAGGTGGGTGATTTCGTCGTCATGGCCCCCACGCCCATGTCCGCCGCCCTGAACCCAGACTTTGAACTGGAAGAAATCATCATCGCCTCGGATGCGGAGGCAGGCGCCATGCAGGAAAGTTTTGAAGAGCTTGTGGAGGATCTGGAAAGTTCGGAGTAGCTATCAAAGAGGCGCTGCCGATTTCCGGCCCCTATAGGAGCAGCCTATAAGGGCGAGGTTTTCCAATAATTCACCCGGTCAAAACCGCAACGGCGATGGCGTCAATAATCAATTGCGCTGCGGATAAGCGCGCAGGCACTCATTGAAGTTAGTACGGCACAAGATCGAGGTGTTGCTGTGACTTCGTTCTCAACATCCAGCGATACTTCCGGCCCGGGTTCCTATGCCCACAATGACCGATTTCAGTGATGCCCATTTCTACAACTGAATATCCGATATCATTGTGCACGCGAACCAGCCCCGACTTGATATTGACGCGCGGGAATGCAACCGCGCTGCCGAGGTCCATTTTGCGATCAACCACGTTGATGATTGTCTGAACAATGGCGCCTGGTATCCGTTAGCTTCCCGCCGCGCCGAGGGAAAGCAGAAGCCGTCCGTTTCGAGCGACGATCACCGGGGCCATCTCGATGACCCGGAAGCCTTCGCCGCCTATCTCGCGCCGTTGCGCAATATCGCCTGGGTCGTTCACGCCAAGCGCCCCTTCGCCGGGCCCGAAGCCGTGCTCGCCTATCTCCCCCGATCGGTGATGCGACAGCCTCAATTTGACGGTTTGATCAAGCTCAGGCACCCAATTGGCAGTTTTTGTCGTCATCCGAACGCACCTCTCCCATCTTGTTCCCTGTGCCGTCGATGATCCCGGCCTACGCCGGAGCGGGTCTTCGTCGCAGGTCATCAATCAAGGCCAGGATTTTCTGGAACAGGTTCCTTGGAACGGCGACCTCAGCCAGTTGGAAAGTGACGTAGCGGCCATGGCGAACGACCTTGGCTCCGATTTTCACCAGCTTCTCTCTCAGTGTCGTCAGCGACCAATGCTCCACTTCTTCGGGCAAGGCCAAAGTCCGCATGAAGTTGGCGAAGTTGTAGGCCAGTGCATGAAGCTGGAGCCGAACCTCGTTGTTGCGGAACTTGCTGCATGACAGCCGTGTCCATTTGATGGCGTACTTGCCTTCCTTGATGTATTGCTCTGCCGTGCCTCGGTGATTGTAAAAGGCGACAACCCGCTTGGCAGGGCGTGACAGGTTGGTGACGATGAAGCCGACACGGGGATACAACTCTCCAGGATGCCATTCAACCTTGGCAACGACACGGCGTTTCCTTCCCCATGATTTGGCTTGATAGCTGAAGTTGGCGTAATAACGCCGCACATGATTGGGCGGACGACCAACGGGACGCGTCAGCAGATGGGCGATGCAGTCCTGGAGAACCTTGTTGGCTTTGAGACGGATGACGTATTTGTAATTCTCGGCTTCCAGAAATTCATACAGGTCCGGCAGTGCAAAGGCAGCATCTCCTCGGAAGTAGCGTCGCAGGGTTCGTTTCCGATAACGCTCAACGACGGGTTCCAGTACATCACGCCATCCGTCGGCACTGTGGACATTGCCAGGGCGCAGCGAGCAGCGTTCCAGATCACCAAATTGGTTAAACAGAAATAACGGATGATAGCATGTGCAGCCAAAATGACCGTTGTATGCTGTCCCCCCTTGCCCGCCATGCGTGGGGCTGACACTGCTGTCCAAGTCGAGAATGATCATCTTCGGTGGGCGGCGGTCATGAACCTTGTCGATCCAAACTCCGTTCATGTCGGTCAGAGCTTCAACATTTGCATCGGTCGCCAAAAGTTCCGTCTCGAACCGCCCCATCTGGCTGGTGGATGCAGCCTGTCTTTCCACGGCTTTGCCGCCAACAATCCAACGCATGGCGGGATCACGTCCCAGACGCTCGGCATCATTCACGTCTTCATAACCGCCAACGCGTCCAAACAGCGATTGGCGGAACTGACCTGTCATGCCGTGCCATCCATTCTTGCCGGTACGGCTGTCCTGAAAGATAGCCCCGGCAATCTCTGTCAGGCCAAGGGCGTCATCAAGCTCTCGATAGGCGAGGAACCCACCGTCGGAAGTAATCTTGGAACCGTGGAACTCCAGCTTCAGTCGGCGGTCAAAATCGACCCGCAAAGGGGACTTTTTGCTTTCACCCGCCGGGTGACGTGAGGCGCGTCTGTTCTGATGTGTGCATGTCATTGATACTTATAGAAGAATCATGTTGTTGGCGCACGAAATATCCGGTTCATTTGGGGAATAGGGGACCAACCAATATGGTTCCCCCAACGTGCCATCACCTTTGTTTGTTCCTCTATTCGCCATACCCTATGCGCCCCACAGGCAATGGTTTCCATATGCTGCGCCACTAGTGGTGATTTGTTAACCTGACCGGAAAGTATCGCGGTCGGGTAAAGCGCCCGCACATGGATCTATTTATAGATCTCGCTCAAACCTGAAGATATGTGTTCAATGGGATTGCTAATTCACAATTGAGGAATTTTCGAGGTAATGGACGACCCCTGGAATATCAGTCCTGAGCTTGAGGCCATTAAATCTAAACTCGTTCAGCTTGGCGCTGGCGATCATACAGGGATGTTTCTCTCGATAATCGAAACCGCAGCGAGACAGGTCAGTCACCCGTCAACTGTCAAGTCGCCCAACCGTGCCCCCTTCAAAGACACCCTCGACGAGCTCAACCGGCTCCGTCGCAGCCTGGAGAGAGGGCGGTCTTCGGAACCTAAACGACGCGCAAGACTCACAGAATTATCTGCACCCGCGCGTCAATTCATTCAATTGGAACTCTCCCGTTTGCAAGATTCGCCGTTGGACCTCGATACGACAGACTGGTCCAATGCAAACGCCTACTTGATGTTAATGCGTGCGGTCGATCAGGCGCGAAATTGGGTGCGCCAACAACCCGGGCCAGCCCGACAGTATTCTCTGGAAGGGTTCTGCGATTCCGTTGCGTTGATTTACCTGCAATTGACGGGCAAGAAGCCTGGAGTTGGCGGGGATCCACTTTTGACCAACTACGCCACGCCGTTCGAACGGTTGTTTTTGGCGAGTTTGAAACTGGTAAAACCAAACGCCACGGTTCTTCAGGTTCGTGAAATATTACGCCGCGCGGATAGGCGGCGCTAACCTAGGGTCATTCCTTCAAAATTGGCCGGGTAACTTCCCAGTTACAAGGGCCGACGTCGCGGCCCCATATCAAGTAGCATGGAAACGCGCGACAAAATTTTGCCTCAAACAAAAGAGCGGACTGCCTCCGACACCCTCATCCGTCTCGCGCACCTCCTAGCCCGCCAGGCGGCCCGTCAGCTCATGGACAAAGGCGCCACCTCGCAATACGGGAATCCCACGTATCCAGCGCCTGAGGCCACATCCGACACCGAGCCTGACGGTGCCTGAGCAAACCCCCACCAGACTTCTGACGCCGAAGGAGGCGGCGCGATTTCTTTCCATATCCGAGCGCACCCTAAGCCGCATCGTCAAACGAGGCGAACTGCCCGTGATCCACGTCGCCAGCTCACTGCGTTACGAGATGGACGACCTGACGACTTACATAGACCGGAACCGGGAGGGTAGAAATATTTGATACCATTTATATTTATATATACTCCACTCCACCAACATTTTTATTTAATAGTGAAAGTACAGTACAAATAAACATAACCAATACTTGTTTATTATTTTCACTATTATTTACTTTTGTCACGATTTGTCTTCACGTGACACAATTAGTCACCTAACATTACTCACGAAAGGCCATAATCATGCATCAGGACAACCCCTTTTCCGACCCCTCTATACCATCATTCGAGCAGATCCGCGACCAGATTGCGTCTGATTATTCCATCCTCCGGCAGCGGCGCATGGACATGGTCTCCGCCATAAACAGGTTGCCAGATTGGTTGGGGCTCCCGCTTTCAATGATCCCAGCAAACACGGAATTCCTCCGGCAAAAATTTAAGAACTTCCATCACGACCAGGTCGGCGTCACAAAGCGGCGCGTTCAAAATGTTCGATCACTGTTGATGCGCGCCATGCGTTGTCTCGGATTACCCACAACGCTTGCGTCTTACCAGAGTCATATGAGTGATGAGTGGCAGTTGCTTTATGACGCGCTTCCTGGACGCTACGCCAAGACCGCACTATCGCGGTTTATGCGGTATTGTTCGAAGCAAAAAATTCTACCAGGCGACGTGAATGACGCTATCGCCGCGCGGTTTCTTGACGCCCTCGTGCGGGAAAGCTTGATCAAGAACCCGAAAGTGACCCATCAGACAGTTTGCCGTGTCTGGAACCAGATGGCGGACGCCGTGGACCGATGGCCAACGATCAAGCTTACCGTGCCTTGCTACGACGACGGTCGAATCTACGCCATCAGCGACGACCTCCTCCCTCCCCATCTCATCAAGGAGACTGATGCATACCTGGAATTTTTGAAAGGCGACGATCTCTTTAGTGGCCTTGCAAAACCCTTCCGACCCGCCAGCGTCACGGCGGTGAGAGGTAATATTCACCGTTACCTCTCGGCCCTGCATCATGACGGATTCGACATCGCCTCACTTAGAAGCCTCGCGGACATGGTCGAATTCGATGTATTCAAACGCGCAATGAAATGGTTTTGGAAGCGTAATGAGGAGAAGACGTCAAAACATATTGGCGAGATTGCCTGGACACTCCGGTGCATCGCCGTCAAACACCTCAAATGTGATGAGGAGACGGCGAAGTTATACAGAGACGCCATTGAGAAACTCAGGGTCCCGCAAAACGGCCTCAGTGAAAAAAACACCGCCGTCCTCCGGCAATTCGATGATCCCAGGCTCGTTGTCCGCTTTCTCAACTATCCCGACAATCTGTTCGATGCAGCGAAAAAGCTCAATGGCCAGAAGGCGCATCTTCTGGCCCAGGCGGCAACCGCCACTTTGATCCTCACATTCGCGCCAATGCGCATTAAGAACCTCGCTGAACTTCGCATCGACCAGAACCTCAACTGGGTGAGTGACCGGCTCCATATCCACGTGCCCGCCGGACAGGTCAAAAACAACGAGACCCTTCACTTCATTTTTCCAGCTGGCGCCTCCGAGCGGGTTCGTAATTATATCGACCGCGACCGGTCCCTATTCTTGCCCAACGCCAACCCCTTCTTGTTTCCCGGACGCAACGGCCATCACAAGGACATATCGGCGCTTCGCAACCAGATCACCAGGACCCTTTTCGATCATACCGGCATTCGGCTGACGCCCCATCAGTTTCGCCACGTCGCCGCCAAGTTACTACTGGATGCGCGGCCTGGTCACTACGAGGTTGTGCGCAAATTGCTGGGACACAAAAACCTCACCACCACCTACGCCCACTACGCCGGTGCCGAAACCCAGGCCGCAATCGCGTTGTACGACCAGGTAGTCCTGGATCGCAAACGAGGCGCGCCGGGCAGGGTAGCGCCGGATGACAATGGGCCCTTCCTCGATCCCTTCAATCCGTTCCTCAAGGAGTTCCGGCAATGAGGCGCAACCGGACATCCCTGCTCTTTGATGAATGGCCACAGCTGGATCAAGACCTGTGGCATGCGGCCAACAATCGCGGCGGCTTCCTGGAGCCCGATGGTCGGGCGACGCACTGGACGCCCAAAACGCGCCAGGGCGTCGTGAAACGCTACAGCCTGTGGCTCGGGTATTGCGCTCTTGAGGGTCACCTGGATCCTGGCCTTTTTCCATCTGAACGCATCACCGAGGCATCTCTCGAGCGATATGTCCGGTGGCTCGAATCCAGGGGCAACGCCTCGACCACGGTCACATCGTGTATTCGTGACCTCCGCGAGGCGACCCGCGTCATGGAACCGGACGCCGATCTCACGCTGATCAAGACCTTGACCGTGACTCTCACGGCCCGACAAAACCCGCGCCGCGCCAAGCACGCCCGCATCATGCATCCCGACGACCTGGTTGCGGGCGCGCTCTCGTTCCTCGACAATGTCCCGAACCGGTCCTTTTATAATGACGCCTCACGGGCGGGAAAGTACCGCGACGGGTTGATCATCGCATTTCTCGCCCACCGCCCGATCCGTCTCGCGAACGTCACCGCAATCGGCCTGTGGCGGCACCTCATTCAAGACAGAGAACATTGGTATTGCCAGTTCGATGCGGCCGAGATGAAGGACGGTCATCCGCTCGCGTTTTCCTTTCCAGATCGCCTTGTTCCTTATCTCGAGACCTATATTGGCATTTACCGACCCCTCCTGCTCAAGGGGAATGAAAGCCAGAATCTATGGATATCCAGTCGAGGAACCCCCTTGTCCGAACAGGCGGTTTACTGGAACACCTGCCGATTGACCGAGGAACTCTTCGGCCAGCCCATCAACCCACATCTGTTCCGCGATTGCGCCGCCTCAGCGCTGGCGACCGATGACCCCGAGCATATTCTCGCGATCGCCCGCATTCTTGGACACACGTCGATCCAAACGACGACGCGCCATTACAATCAGTCGCAAATGACCGCCGCCGTCGGAATGCTCCACGAAGTTCTCCGCGACATCAGGTCCGAGGCGTACGGGCCATGACACGCGTATCATTCACACCCCGTAAACACCTCGCCTACACAAACAGTAATTGGAATTATTCCATTGAAGCCGGTTACCCCTGGCCGGAACGCACTACATTAGTAATTTGGTGTCAACAGTGTCGGACGACGGTCGGCCCAACAGCCGGAAGAGTTTGACGTGATATCGAATGACATGATCCGGCAGGCTGCGCGCGAGGTGGTCAACCGCCTTGGCGCAACGGCGATTGACTACATGCATCATCGGATCGCCGGATTTAAACTCGACGGCACGCCGCGGGAATGTGATCAAGCGTACCGCCTCCTTACCGCCGTCGAACAAATTGTCGAGGGAAGGACCAGTTAATGCGCGCCGCTATCTACGCACGCTATTCCTCCGACCTTCAATCCGAAGCCTCGATCGACGATCAGGTGCGCCTGTGTCGGGAGCACGCCGAACGCGACGGCATGACTGTTGCGGAGGTCTATACCGATTACGCCATCAGCGGCGGCAATCTGAGCAATCGCCCCGGCATACTTTCCTTGCTGGACGCCGCCAAGCGTAGCGCCTTCGACGTGGTAGTCGCTGAAGCCCTGGATCGCATCAGCCGCGACCAGGAGGACATCGCCGCTATTTACAAGCGCCTGAGCCACGCCGAGGTTCGGATCGTCACGATCTCAGAAGGCGAGGTCAACGAGTTGCATGTTGGCCTCAAGGGCACCATGAATGCACTGTTCCTGAAAGACCTCGCCATCAAGACACGGCGCGGGCAACGGGGCCGGGTCGAGGCCGGTAAAATCCCCGGCGGCAACAGCTACGGCTACAAGATCGTGCGGCGCACCCTCGAGGATGGCTCCCTCTCGACCGGTGAACGCGAGATCGACCCAGATCAGGCCACCATCATCAAACGCATATTTACCCTGTACGCCGATGGCGTGACGCCGCGCCAGATTGCCGGAACACTCAACGCCGAAGGCGTCCTCAGCCCGCGTGGCGGGCAGTGGAACGCGTCGACCATCAACGGCAGCCGACAACGGCGCAACGGCATTCTCAACAACGAACTCTATCTGGGTCGTATCACATATAACCGGCAGCGGTTCATCAAGGACCCGGAGACCGGCAAACGGCGATCCCGTCTTAATCCCGAACACGAATGGGTTATCACCGATGTCCCGGCGCTGCGCATCATCGATGATGAGACCTGGAACCGCGCCCAACAGATTAAATCACGCTACGCCTCTCATCACGGCAACAAGCGCCAGACGACCAAGCGCCTGCTGACGGGAATAGTTAAATGCGGGTGTTGTGGCGGCGCCATGACCATCATCAGCCGAGAACGGTATTACTGCTCCGCCAAACGCGAACGCGGCACGTGCGACAGCACCGTCGGAATCAAGGCTGCTGAGATTGAAGAGCGCGTCCTGACAGGTCTCAAAGACATCCTGATCGGCAACGAAGAACTGATCAAAACCTTTGCCGATGCCTTCAAAGCTGAAGTCACGCGCCTGCGCAAGGAACGTGGTAGCCGCGACCGCCAGGTTCAAAAGGACCTGAACAAGATCCATGTGTCGATTAGGCGCTGCATGACCTTCATCACCGAAGGCGATGGCGACCCCGGCATCGTCCGGGACGAACTGCGGTCCCTGGAAGCCCGCAAACGGGACCTGGAACGGACGGTTGGCGCCAGTCTTGGAAACAGTTCGGTGGAAGTGCACCCGAATATCGGCGAGCTATATGCCAAAAAGGTCGGCGAACTGCCGGCCCTTCTAACCGACGACGCGACGCGCCCGCAGGCCATGGACATCATCCGGTCGTTGATCGACCGGATTGAGGTTACTGAAGGGGCGGAACGCGGCAAACCCGACGTCATCCTGGTCGGCGCCCTGGCCGCCATCCTGGCCTTCACCCAAAACAATACCGCCGCTCTCATCTCTGAGAACGGCGGTAGGGTCTTGTTGGTTGCGGGGGTTGGATTTGAACCAACGACCTTCAGGTTATGAGCCTGACGAGCTACCAAACTGCTCCACCCCGCGTTAAAGGGGATATTGTTGCGTGACGTTTCTGCGGTGTTTAGCAGGGCTGCGAGGATTGCCGTTCTTT
>Ga0302122_10000580_pt1 | contig 22801 bp, 12 predicted proteins | sample CB21_SCM_MG_FD_203115 | JGI IMG/M metagenome (GOLD analysis project Ga0302122, IMG submission 203115) | Marine microbial communities from Western Arctic Ocean, Canada - CB21_SCM | ecosystem: Environmental > Aquatic > Marine > Oceanic | place: Canada: Western Arctic Ocean | collected 2017-09-28
CGTTGGTCCAGTTTCCCGATCGGGAGTCGAATCGAACCACGGTGACTCCAGAAGCGCGCACCTGGCCCGGTTTGTATGGTGTTTTCACCCACCTTGCCGACGAGGAATGTTGCGTAGCCGAAATCGCGTACAGATCCGGATCATTGACCAAGTATTCTGCGAATTTCAATAGCGACTTACCTTTAAGCTTGTCGTTGCGGAAGACCCTGGACACGTTGATGTATTGTCCCTTTGGCACTTCAAAGGCTATTGTGCCGGGAAAGAGAGGGCTGAAAGGATCAAGCTGTTCCGCCATCTGCCGGAACTGCCCTTCTACGAGCTTCCTCATTATTTTGTTGCGGTATATGGTATCTGAGCTCGCCTCTTCGAAAGTTTTCCCTTTGTGTTTCTCGTTGTACAAAATCCACTGTCCCAGCGTCTTTCGTCTTTTCTCCCGACTTTCGCACTTGGGGCACATTTCGCGGTCAAGCCGCACGCATTCAATATCACCGTAAGATGAATTGTATTTGAGCATACTTAAGACGGCGTTTGCTTCAACTTCATACCATGGTTCTGGTCTCCCCAGCGGGGACTCCCCATCGACGGGTGCAGTGCGGTGCGTACTCAGAACCTCAATGACAACAGTCTCATTGCCCGCACACACTGCAATGTCTGCTCTACCGCCAGTCGACAGGCGGTGCTCTGTCTTGACTGTTCTCTCGTTTGACTTCACCGGCACCGAATCCAGCTGCACTTTCGCCTTACATTTTTGGCAGCGCGAAAAGAACTGCAGCTCATTCTCTTGTGACAAGTAGTCTGCCAAATCTTCCTTGGCCCAGAGGTGAAGAGCGCCCTCGCCACCACCAGTGCAATTACCCGAGCGGTTCGTCAGGTGGCGCGCATAAGGCTTTCGTTCTTGTCCCCAGCACAGCACTAGCTCACCTTCACAAGAAGAGCATGGGCGTCGAGGGCGTGGCCACGTATTTTCAGCATCGGCGAACTGACGCGGCATTCGTACAGCGCGCAGACCAGGACCGTGTGCTGCTGCAGGGGGCGCCGGCGGCATGTACAAGCCAGGCACGCCGCGGTTCATAGACATGGTCTCGGTCATAAGAAGCAACAAGCACCATCCTCTCCTCCGGCTGCGGTCCATCGTCCGTGCACAGCGTAGTCACGATCCACTCGCATGCGCCGAGCGTGCGGGTAGATAACATGCGGGTTTTTAAACAACGAAAAAAAGACAGACGAAGAAACATGACTCTTTCCATAATTAGGGGTATTTGGAGCGAGGCGCCGGCGCGCCGTTAGTGTTCTAACCCTAAAAACCCGCACGTTACATACCCTAACCCGCACGTACCAATCCTAACCCTAGTCGAGCGTACCCCGATTGGGTATGGGGGTTTTTACACTAGGAATGTAAATTTCTAGTAGGTTTTTTTCACTGAAAAGCAGCACGCAGCTATAGGCAAGAAAAAGAAATGACTATATTTAGTCGACATCAAACCATCGCGGATTCACGGACTTGTAGTTTTTACAAACCATGAAATTTCAAAAGAAACAGAAAAGTAGAATTGCTTGTTGATTACGGCGACGAGTTCTGGTTAGACAAAAAAAGTAGTTGACGGGTTGTGTAAATACTATTTAGCGAACAAGTTTACGTAAATTAGCACCCGGATATACGCGGCCGTTGCCGGCCGTGCGAGCAATGTCAACCGCCATTTTTGCCTTATCCGCACGAGCCCGTGTGTCGCTATCACCGAATGCCTGCGCGAGCTAGTTTTAGCAAAGTTTAGTATGATTGGAACGTGTCCAATGTGACGGATATGGGGGGTATGTTTAACAGCGCAACCTCCTTCAACCAGCCGCTCAATGATTGGATTGTGTCCAGTGTGAAGAATATGCACAGTATGTTTCACAGCGCAACCTCCTTCAACCAGCCCCTCAATGATTGGATTGTGTCCAATGTGACGGATATGAGATGGATGTTTGATGGTGCAAGCTCCTTCAACCAGCCGCTCAATGATTGGAACGTGTCCAACGTGAGGGATGCGAGATATATGTTTGATGGCACAACCGCCTATGCCCATTGGTACGAACAATTGTTGATGAGGTTTTATTCTGATCCTATTGATTATGATTATTAACTCCGTTTTTTATCGCGCAACAGCGTGCTGCTTTTCAGTGGAAAAAAACCTACTAGAAATTTACATTCCTAGTGTAAAAACCCCATACCCCATCGGGGTACACTCCACTAGGGTTAGGATTTGTACGTGCGGGTTAGGGTATGTACCGTGCGGGTTTTTTTTAGGGTTAGAACACTAACGGCGCGCCGGCGCCTCGCTCCAAATACCCCTAATTAGGGGTATTTGGCTAGTACTCGGTGCGATAAATGTTATGTCCGCATTCTAGATACGCGCAGCAAGCATGAAGCGGCGCAAAGGGGCCAGGGGCGCCTTCGCTTCCGCGGTGGCCGCGCGCGAGAGCAGCGCGCCCGGACTTGGAGGAGCGCTGGATGTGCCTGCGCGGACAGGGACGGTGAGAAATAGAACGCGCCGATGCTGCTTGGATACGGTGCGGAGGCTTCGTCGATCGGATCGCCGCCCGAACGCCGGCTTGTAAAAGGGCGCCGGGGGCTCGGTCTGTTCAGAGTCGGTCACTTGGGGAAAGAAGTCCAAAGTCTCGTCATCTCGACGAAGCGCAAAGGTGAATGACGACGCGGGCGCGCACGCTACGTTTCAGCGGACGTCGCTATGTTTTGCCCCGCTTGGCGTCGTCCCGGAGCGAGTCCTTCGCGGCGAGCGCGGCCTGCCGCCGCGGCGGCTTCGCGTTGCTGATTTTGGCCCGCAGCTTCTTTTTGTGCGACGCGGGCTTCGCGGGCTTCGTATCCGGGGTCTTGCGCTTCGCCGGTTTCGCCGCGGGCTTCGCCGCAGGTTTGAGCGCCACGGGCTTCGCGGCCCGGGGGAGCGAGGGCTTCCGCGCCGCGGGCTTCGCCGCTTTGTGACTCCGCGGCGCGGGCGGCGGCGGCGGCGAGGGCGAGGGCGACCAGGGCGCGCCAATGCTCGTCGGCGGCGGCGTGAAGTAGTCGCTGTCGTTGTAGGACGGCGCGTGCGTCGGATTCGCGGAGGGCTGCACTCGCGGCCGCGGCACGCTCATGCGCTGGTCGCGCTGCCGCAATACCGCGTTCGCCGCGCGCAGGTCGTCGCCCGTGTGCCGCGCCACGCGCCGTGCCATCATGTAAGAAGGTTCCCCGTGGTTATCCCGCAGCGACTCCCGCCTTTCATCGCCCCAGGCCCAGTGCCGGTAGGCCTGCCAGGGCTTGGCCGGGGCGTGCGGGGAATCGACGTCGTCGACCTCCGGGTCGAGGTAGCGCGCGATGGCGCCCACCCGGACAAAGCCGTGGCGCTCGTAGAACGTCGCCGCGCCCGGCGTGGACGCCACGACGCAGAACTCGTAGCGCGGGTCGTCTGCTAATTCTTCCAGAAGCACGCCCATGAGCCAGTCGCCGCAGCCTAGGGCCGCGAGCAAGGAGACCTCGGCCACCTTCTCCCAGACAATGCCCGTGGTCCGCCAATTGCCCCCGTGCGGCTGCCGCTCCAGGGCTTCCGCGAGAGACTCTCCGGGTAGGAGGTGGGGGTCGTTCGTCGGGGGCGCCGTGACCTTGCAGGCGCGTTTGAGTAACGCGCCGGCGCCGCCGGCACGCGGCGGTTTCGGCGACGCGCGCGCGCCGCGGGAGACGCCGCTATCTAATTTGCGCCCGCTCCCCACTAAGCCCTTCAAACCCGCGGCGTGGTGCCGCGAGTCCCACATGAAGTGCGGCGTCCACGTCGTGAAGGTCGTGCGGGTCACGAAGCCTTGGAGCCAACCGGTCACGCGGTGCCTGACGACCAACCCGTCGAGGGGGTCGTCCAGATCCAGGCGGTCGGCGATGTAGGCCTCGTATAAGGGGGCGCCGGCGGAGGCGAGGGCGGTTCTAGGCCTTGCTCCTCGACTCAGGAGCTTCAGCGCTCGCCGTCTTACGGCCTCGTCGCAGAGCCCCTTGAGCTCTTCCTTCATCCCCAGCCAGCGCTGCCTTGTTGCGGGCGCCTCGACCATGGAGTCGCCCAGCATGGGCCGCTTCGCCGCGTCGGGCACCTCCACGAAGGAGTAGGGCGGCGGCGTGCCGGCCGCCGCGCGGCGCGGCATGCTGAACGGGTTGCCGATTTTGCCTCCGCACCGGCGCTCGCGCCGGCCGGAGAGCTTTTATGAAACGGTCCCGGTGGGTATGTGACCCGCCGTGGCGTCCCGGGATAGGGCTCTAACAGCGGTGCTCTGGCACTTGAGTCCTAGCGCGGGCTGTGAAGCTCGAAGGCTGTGCTCGCTGCGTCCAGGGCCAAGTTTAGAGGCTGACTGTACGTCGGAACCTGCCTCGGGCGCCTAGCGATCGTCCTCGGCGCGTGGGAGGTGAAGTGCTGCTTGGACGACGCTGTCGCTGAGGTAACTATTAGCCGCACGGGCGCCCCCGAAGCCCCCTCTCTGACCCTTCCAGGAGTCCCGGAGGCCTCCGCTGGCTGGGGGCTGGAATTTCGGCAGGAAACCGCCCACTAGCCTGGGTCTAGTAGGAACCCAAAACAGCAACATACGCCAAATCTCCCCCTTCCTTGCGTAAGAGGACGGCACCAGCCCCTCTCCGCCCCAACACATACTTATCCATCTTAAAAAGCGCCTCTGGTTACATCGGCGGCGGTACGCGCGACTGGCAACCTATAGGCGTACTAGAGGCTTACTAGAACCCACCCCCTCCGGGTCTCTGACGGCCGTGACTAGTAGATGAAACAAAATGTTCGATTACACACACATCAGTCGCTACCGCTCCCACTGTCCGCCGTATCGTGCCCGCTAACGCTGAGCCCGAGCAGGTCCTCGCGCGACGAGAGCAGGTGCGACGACGAGATAGTCTCCGGGTTCGAGGCGTAGCCGTCCGAGGGCGCGTCCATGTCATGCAAAGCGGTGGAGGACGCGTAGTCGCTCTCCTCGCCGCCCTGTGATTGGGAGCGCGGCCGCTCGGGCTCCGACAGGGCACCCGAGGCCGCCTCCTGGCCCCGGAACTGGTCCAGGGCCGCCCGGCCCATGCGCGGCTTCTCGCCGGCCATCCGCGCGAGCCGCCGCCGCTTCTCGGCCATCTCGCCGCGCCGCCCGAGCCGTCTCGACCGCGACGGCGCGTCCGACTCCTCGCCGTCCGTGCCGTTGTGCCGTCTACCTCTTCGCCTCCTTCCTGTTATGGCGCGCTCGTACTCGGCTTTCGTGATGTGCACGCAGCGCACGCTTTCCGTGGCGACATGTGCAGAAAAGTCGGGCACGAAGGTGCCTTCCTCTGATACTAACGCGTCGGCACCCAAGACGGTCCAGGGCCCCGCCTCGGCCCGAAACCCGTCGACCCCCGCTAAGACAGACAGCTTCCCGTTCAACACTAACGTAGCGTAGGAGGCCGCCTCGCCCCAGACGTAGATCTGGTCCTTCTCGTTGATTTTATCGGAATGGGGGTTCTTCGACTTGCGCTTGATCTCCACGACCCTTGATCTCCGCACGAGCTGGGCCATCTCGTCCCGTTCTAGTGTCGTAGAACGCCGTAACGCCTTCACGTTGGTTAATAGATGCGCCGTCACGGCCTGCACCTCCTCCGGCGACAAGCGTTCGTCCACGAACTCCGCATCTAACCTCCTTAATTTCGTAAAGTCGAAGTCGCTCCGCCCGACGACTTTGACGTGGTTGTCCACATCGACAAAAACGTCCGTCTCGTCGATGATCTCGTCGCCCAAGATTTCCTCCACGATGTCTTCTAAAGTAACGATGCCGACGAATTCCGTCACAGTCTTCGCGGGCCAGAGCTCGTCGACCTCGACGCTGGACCGGCGCTTCGCGGGCGTACTATCGGGCTGGGACGGCGCGCCGCCTTTCGGCGGCGTCTTCTCCATCTCGAAACTCCCCTCCTTGATCGCGGACAGCTGCTGCTTTTTTAACAAGGAGTCGTCGCCTCTTCTAACAAGTGCCAAGTGGCCGTGGCCCTGCTTGAACGTTCGTAGCACATCATCTAAGGAATCCGTCTCCTCCACGATCTGCAATCCTCTAGCGAAGATACTGAGTAACGATGTCAGGGCGGTTTCGTCCTCGGGATCGACGAAAATCAAGTCCTTCACGAATAGTAACCCAACAATGACCTGGCGCTCGCCTCTAAAAACAGGTACTCTCGAAAAGCCCTGCTCGAAGATCTCCCGGACTACTTTGAACGACAGCCGCGTACTCTCCGGGAGCATATACACATCTTCCAGCGGCGTCATCACGCTCTGCACGTTCTTGTCCTTCATCTCCAGGGCGCCCTTCATGACCAGCCCGGACTCGTCATCTAAACCCCCTCTTTTCGCGTGCAGCTTCAAATAGTGCATCATCTCGTTCTTCGTGTGGACCGTGCCTACGTCCTTCGCCAAAAAGTAGTCCAAAACTCTCGCTAAAGGTACCGCAATGGGCGCTAGAATAATGAGGAAGAACTTGACCACGGGCATGAGGGTGGCACCGACTCTCAGCGCGTGTCTCGAACACAGGGCTTGGGGCAATATTTCGCCGAAAATGACAATGACCGCCGTGGAGGCAAAAAAACCAATCAACGAAGAAGCGATGTCCGCCAATGTAATAGACAATAGAGCATTGACCGCCACGTTGCCCAGCAGTAAAGTGCACAATAACCGGTTGCCGTCCTCGCGCACCGGGTAAATGACTTTCGCATAGGACCGCTCCTCCGGCGACCCGCCGCCCATGACGATCTCCAGGCCCGTCTTGTCCAAGCCTAATAACCCCAGGGTCAGCCCCGAGAACATGGCCGACAAGAAGACCATGAGTAGGATCAGCGTCCAGGTCAGGACGGCGTCGCCCACGGGGTCGCCCGTGTTGAAGTCGAGGTTGAGGGAATCATCGCCCTCTTCCAGTCTTCGTTGTGTTTGAAACGCGTGGAACGCGAGCGTGGCCGTGCCGCGGAGGTAGGGCGTGTGGACCATGCAGTGCAGAAGCGTATCGATGGGTGCCCCCTCGGCCTTCGGTGTGAGCTGCTCTTGGTTTGAGCACCGTCCGGTTGTTCGTGCAGCTCGCGCTTCACGTCAGCGCGTCGCAGCGATGAGCACTGCGCGCTCCAAAGTCAGTTCAATTCGCTCCTTAAGCTTTGGTCGAACGGGTTTTGTGCCGACCAAAACGGGTTTTTACGTCTATCTGAATAAGCTGTCACTCACACAAGCCAATCGATCAGAAACACACCAACAAAATTAAAACTTCAGCCCCAGCAGCGCCGCCACGGCCGCCCCCGCGGACGGCTCCGCGTCCGCGAAGGCCGCCGCGTCGAGGCCGCCGGTCTCGGCGCCGGGCCGCAGGGCGCGCCGCGCGAGGTCGACGCCCGCGCGGGCCTCGAACTCGGCGAGGGAGCGTTTCCCGGCGAGCGCCGCCAGCAACTGACCCACGCGGTCGCGCGACGTTACTACGTCGCGCCGCGGCTGGTCCTCGGCCAGCGTCCGCCGGCCCTTGCGCGACCACAGGTGGAAAATGACCTGCTCGGGCGGCGCGAAGAAGTCGCACCCCTCACAGAACAGCCGCGCTGCGTGTAATAGCTCCTCGCCGAAAAATAGATGGGGAAGCGGCTCGTACCCCACCTGGCGCCAGACGCGCGCGCGGCAGAAGGAGAAGCCGGCGCACCAGAGCGGCGACGGGACTGGAGAATCCCGCACGCTCACGAGCCGTCTTCCTTTAATTCGCAGCATGCCGTGCGCGTCGAAGCCACTGGGCACCAAAAGCGTCGGCCGCACGTCCTTTGGTAAGTGGTTCGAGTCCTTGTCGTAGTCCGCCGGGTACGCCGTCAGCACCGGCTCCGGGCTCGGGCACCGCGCCAGCTGGTCGATCAGGAACGCGTCCCAGTTTTGTCTAAAGCGCGTGTGCGAGTCGATCTGGAGCACGTAGTCGTCGTCATCCTTCAAATAAGAGAGGGCGCAGGCCCGCGCGGGGCACGGCCCGTTCGCGTCGCAGAAGTCTACCCTAATACGTTGGACGCGCTCCTCGGCGTCGCCATTGTAGAGCCGGCCCACCAAGGCGTCGTCCGTGCCCCGGAGGCAGTCGTACTGCTGCACGACGACGACGCGGACGCGCTCCGGAACTAAAGCCATCGCGAACACATGGTGCAGCGTGCGCTCCGTCTCAGGGTCGCGGTAAGCGGCGACCGACACCAGGATGCGTTTATGACACGCCGGGCCGTGCGCGAGCGGCGGTCCGGGCGCCGGCAGCCGCCAGCGGGGGCGCGCCGCCTCCTCCCCGACGCGGCCGTACCACCACTGCGTCAGCGCGAGGCGCAGCCGCCGCGTCACGAGGACCTCGTGCTGCAGCGTGCTCCGGAAGAGCACGAGGCGGTCCAATTTCGGCGCCACGTCTACGGGCGCGGCGTCGGGCGTCCACTTATCGGCGTAGATGCGGAGCGCGCCGCCGTCGGCCTGGGACCAGTCCTCGTTCAGGTAGTAGACCGCCGTGATGCGCCGGTTCCGCGTGGGCAGCGGCGCGCCTCGTAACGCATCGCGCTGCCGGGCCTCGTCGTCCGGGAGCGCGTCCGCGTGGCGCCGGTAGCGACCGCCCAGATTATATGAAGCGAGCTGGGTGGACGTGGTGGAAGCGTCGAGCCCCAGCTCGGCGGCTTTCTCATCCCAGGCACCGCCCCGGCACAGCGAGGACCGTAGTAACCGCAGCTTATCGCAGAGCACGAGCAGGTCAGGAGCTATACATTGCTCGTCGAGGAACGCCGCCTCGTCCGTGCGCGCGTCGTCTAGGCGCCGCGCGTCGCCGCGCCCGACGCGTGCGCGCGTCAGCGAACCACTTGCCTCCTCCGCCGCGCGCGCCGCGCGCCGGGCCGCCGCCTCGCCCAGCACGCCGTCGACGACGGCATAACCAGGACCATCCGGATGCAGCAAGGCGAAGACGGCCGAGGCGTCAAGCGGGTCGACGACTCTTAGTGGCGCCGCATCGAGCGCTGCGACAGGCGGTGATGGCGGTGCGGTGGGTGCTGTTGGCGTCGTTTCCACATAGCCGGAGATCGCGGCGAGAGCGGATGCTGGCAGTGGGTGCGGTGGAGCAATTCGGGCTGGCACCGCCGGCGCCTCTGCGTAGCCGTGGATCGCGGCGAGCGCTGATGCTGGCAATGGAGGCGACCGAGCGGCAGGCGCTGGTGCTGCAGGCGATTCCTCGCGGTCGATAAAGCCTGAGATAGCTGCGAGTGCGGATGCAGGCAGCTGTGGAGCCATGATTGCGCTAAGAGCGCACAGATAAACCCCCACACGCGGCTCGTCAAAGTCGACTTGCTTAAGTGCGGGTTTCTTGTACGGGTTTTTCACCAGTGCGGCTTTTTAAGCTACTCTCACGCTCGCGGCACGCGCGTCGCGTGGCCTGCTGCGCGGTATCTCTATCTTCGTAGCCGGTCGACCGACGTGCGCACAGGCGGCCCAGGCTGGAGGGTCTCTGACAATTTGGCTTCTCAAAGAAAGACAGAGTACGGTCTCGTGCATCGGCGTCGCGCGCCACCGCCAGAAATCATGGAGACAAAAGGACTCGTCATAGTCGCCGTTGGCTTGCCAGGCGCGGGCAAGTCGCGGTTCTACGAGAAAATTCTGCCGGCGTTTGACGCCGTTCGATGCTGCCAAGACTTAATAGGGAAACGAGAGAAGGTTGAAGCTCTTGTAGAGGAAACCGTCCGCGCCGGCAAGGTGGTGTACGTCGATCGCACTGATCTCGATCCGAAGCAGCGAAGCCATTGGGTGAAGATAGCTCATCGGTGCAAGGTCGAGGTCGTGGCGTTACGGTTCACGGCGGACGCCTCCACGTGTATCGAACGCGCCAAGCGCCGCGCCGCAAAAGGCGAACACGACGGCCAGCTCAACAATCCGGACAAAGTCGCGGGCCTCATAGGTATGCTGAAGAATCGCCAGAAGCCCATCGGCACAAAGGAAGGCTTCGACCGCATCCTCGACGCCTCCGAGGACGACGATGAAAACGTCGCCCTCGTGAACTCGCTGCTCGGCCGCCCGACGGCGCCGACCCCGAAGCGAAAGGTCGCGGACGAGCCGGACACGCAATTCCTGGACAGCCCGGGCTTCCTCCCGCAGTCGCCGACCTGCAAACCGAAGCGCCGCAAACCGAACGCAAACGAAACAGTCTTGGACCTGACGGCGGAAGATTAGTGCATACATAAATATTAGTAGTTGCCGTCCCTAGAACAGCTTGAACCCCGAGTCGACCGAGTTCCACCCCTTCTGCGCGAAGAGCTTGTCGGCGGGAGTCTCGGGCTCCGTCCAGCGCGCGCCCGGCCGCTGGCCGACGCCGTCGCGCCACGTCTCCGACTCGCACTGGGCGAGCGTCTCGCGCGCGTGCTGGCGCAGCCGCGTCACGACCTCCGCCGGCAGCCGCCCCTCGAGCCCGTCCAGGACCTGGCGCGCGGCCGTGACGTCGTCGCGCACCGACTTCTGGAAGTCGAAGAGGCCCTTGGGGGCCGGCGCTTTTCGAGCACAGGCCAATAAAACGGAGCGCACGCAGGCCTCGGAAGGAGCGCCTAACAATCCCGCGACGCCCTCGTCGGGGCCTCCGAAGTGGCGCTGGTACAGGGCGATGGCCTTGTTCGCGGCGACGCCGCTCCGCGCCCGCGCCAGCGCGCGCACGACGACCTCGACCGCGTTCGCGTCCGGCGTCGGCAGGTCCTCGCACATCTCCACGTTGGACATGTCCTCCAGCAAACGCCACGCGTCCGCCAGCGCACCCGCTCTCGCCAGCGCCACCAGCATACTCGTCGCGGCGACGTTGTCCACGATGTTCAAGGAACGCATCGTCCGGAACGCCTGGCGGCACCCGTCCAGGTCCCCGCGCCTCGCGCGTGCTCGTAGAGCGATGGTGTACGTCGCTCTGTCGGGAGGCGCGCAGGTCCTGGGATCCCGCTCCGCTCGATCTAAGAGCCGCTCGGCGGCGCGCCACTGCGCATGGGGGTCCTTGGCCACAGGCGCGTCGTACGTGCCCACCTCCTCCTTGGCCTTGGCGTCCGAAGCGTACAACGCCGCCAGAATTAAGTTGAGAGTTGTCGTGGACCACCCGACATAGGCGCGCATCGTCGCGCCAAGATCTAAGGCGACCCGGAAGCACGCCTGGCAGACCCCGTCCCCGATCAACGCGGAGATGGCCACGTCGTAGCACCCCCGCGTCGGCCGGATCCGGTCCGCGAGCATGCGGCGCCAGAGGCCCTTGACGCGTCTTGCTCGTTTCTGGCCGCGCGTGTTCATGGCGGCGGCCCGGAACAGCTCCGCGAAGGTCACGGCGTTGAGCGGCACCTTCCGTCGTCGCATCAATCCGGAAACGTCGTAGGCTGAGCGCTCCGCACCTTTTGTCGCGAACGCACCGATCACCGAAGTGTAGGCGGCCGTCGCCGCATTTATGGAATCGCGGTCCTTCTGGAAGTCGTCCCTTACTAAACTCGTCAGGAGCCGCTGAGCGGTGGCCGGCTTGTAGAGGGCCAGTGTGTGAACGAGGGTCGCGTTCGTGCACGCCGTGGGCGCGACGCCGTCCTTCCGCATGCGCCGCCGTAAAGCGAGCGCGTCGCGCGGGCGCCGCACCAGTGCTTTGAGGGCGGCGTTGTAGGCGCGCGCGTCGGCCCGGACGCCGTACTCGTCGAACGAGCCGACGAGCCGCAACGCGTGGTCCGGGGCCCCCAGGCGCGCGTACGCGTCCACGGCCGAATTCAGCAACACGGCGTCGGGCTCGGCGTTCCGGGCGCAGCCGCGGATGGCCTCGTCCACGGCCTTGGTCAAGGTCCTTTTCTCACGGCCGTTTGGTAATTTCTCGCCGCGCCGCCCGATGGCTTTGATGAGGATGCAGAACGAGACCGGCCCGGGCTGCACGCCGCCCAGACTCCGCGCCGCTCGTATGAGTTGCCGCGTCGCCTTGACGTCGCCATCGCGAGCATGCGCGTCGAGCGCCACGGCGCAGAGCCGCTCCGTCGCGTCCCAGCGTTTCGGGGCGTTCAGCAGGTCCCGCACGAACGCGTCGGCGTCATTTCGCGTCGGCCGCGCCTTATGCCGCGGCGCGGGCTTTTGCGCGAGGCGCGTCGCCGACCGCAGCGCGTGCACCGCCTCGTCGTGCGTCAGCGCGCCCTCGTGCAGGAGGTGGCGCGCGGTCTCGAGCGTGAGCGGCTTCCGGCGGGGCGACGTCCGCAAGGGGGCCCGCGGGGCTGTTTTTGTGGTCCCTGGGGTGGAAGGGCTTACTCGCCGCGTAGGCGCCAGGGACATGCCCTGGACCGCCTGCCATAGGGCGGTGGTCACCAAGAGTGCTCTCCAGCTCATGGCAGCTTTCTGGAATGCATCCTGCGCCTAGTCCAGGCGATGGGCACTGACTAATTTGGCCAGCATCAGCGGCCAAAGTGCGGGTTGCAAAAAAAAGCGAAGCTCTGATTGGCGGGCTGCGGACGCTTCGCAAGCATCCCAGGAGTCTATGTAACCGTAGTCGTTTGTTTGTCGAAAGGACTCACGAGCCGTTGTGTGGGCTTGTGCTCTGGTCCTGAACTCGGCGTTAGCTGCTGCACTTGCCGTAAAAGCTGCCACTTGCGTGCTGCAAAAGTCACCATCTATCACAAGTTTCTTCGGTGGCGAGTTTTCTCTACACGTGAACACGCTCGTGGAGCAATCACTCTTTTGCTGAGTGCTCAGGTGCAGATTGAACACTGAAACTGCTGACCTCTGCACATCGAACGCGACCAAAAGGCAAAGGAGCAGTAATGAAACTCCCAATTAGAAGATCGTTGCCGACGCCGCCGGCGGAACTTGCCGAACCGGGCGCCGGCTGGACGAAGAAGCGGGTCACGCGCGCCCAGGACGTGCCGGACGGCTACGAGACGATGCCGTTCGTCCAGACGGGCTACCGCGTAGGCTACGACGCCTGCGAGTGCTTCACGAGCACCTTCGCGCTCCACAACGAGACAATCAATATCTGGACGCACTGGCTGGGAGCGTGGTATTTTGCGTACCTCGTCCGTGTGGACACCTCGACGGCGACCATCGACGCGTTGACCATCCTCGTCTTCCGATTGATCACGATCAACTTGCTGGTCTCGTCGGCGGGCTACCACACCTTCAGCGCGATCTCGCCGCGCGCCGCGAAGCTCTGGCTGCGAGCGGACAAGCTCGGCATTTCCCTCATGATCGCGGGCAGCTATATTCCGGGGATTTGGCTCGGGTTCAGGTGCCGGCCACGGGCGCGCGCGCTGTGGATGGGCCAGGCAGTCCTACTGCTAGTCGTCGGCGCGCTGCTCACGCTCGAATGCATACCGAAGCGCTACTCGGCGAGGACGTTTGCAGCATTGGTTGCAATCGGGCTGCTCCCCACGGCGGACTTCGCGATGCACGGGACGTCGGAGGAGATCCAACAATTCGTGCCGAAGTTGATGCTTATGTTTGTCTTCTACGGCCTCGGGTTCTTCTTCTTCGTGACAAAATTCCCGGAATCACGGTGGCCGGGAAAGTTTTGTATCGTGGGTGCATCGCACCAGCTCTGGCACCTGTGCGTCCTCGCGGCCGCGCTGATGTGGCACTCTGACGTGAGGAACTACCTTTCCCTCGTCGAGTCAAAAAGCCCGATCGTCCGGTGTCGGTGATCCCGTCGGTCGACATCGCGCGTTCGCTGAAAGTAAGTCTTTAAGTGAATAAGTAGGAATTTTTACACCGCGAGTCCCGACCGCGCGAGGACCTCGTCCGAGTGGCGGAGCGCCTGCTCCGCCTTGAGCGAGGCCTCGAGCAGCGCGTCCTCGAGGCCCTCGGCGTCGCGCCGTCGGAGGTCGGCGCCGTACGTCTCGCCCCCGAACGTCTGGTAGTCGCGGCGCGGCGTCGTCCGCGCGTCGTCGCCGCGCTTCTCGTGCCGGATCGCCGCCGCGTCCCGCAGGGCGAGCGCGAGCTGCGACGGCGCCTCGCCGTCGTCTCGCAGCGACGCCAGCAATTCATCCAAGCGCTCGCGCGGCACGTCATTTGGAACGTCGCGAAACTCCTCGACGAGCCGCTTCACCTCCGACGGCGTCGTCCCCCTGCCCTGCCCTAGGTCGTAATCGTTTTGCATTTCCTCGTCCTCATCGTCTAACAGCACGAGGGGCTTCGCGCGCACCTCGGCCAGGCGCGCGTCGACGTCCGCTTGCGCGGCGCGGATTTCGCGCGCCTCGCGCGCGATCGCGAGGAAGTTCCGCGCGTTCGCGTCGTCCACGTCGCGGTTCGCCGGGTCGCGTGCGCTCGCCGCGACGGCCGCGGCTCGCGCCTCGGCGTCGCGCAGCACGTCGTCGGCGTCCCTCCCCAGCGCGGCGAGTTCCGCGTCGATCTCGCGCAGGCGGGCGTCGTCTTCGCCGTACGCGCTCAGGTCGCGTAGCACTGCGTCGTTCTCGTCCTCCCCTTTTTGGAGATCCAGCTGGTCGGCTCTATGTTGCTGCTCGAACGTCAGCAACATCTTGTCGCCGCCGGTGACCTTGTTGTTGAGGATGAAGTCCGTTGCGTGGTCGCGCGTCGGCGCCGGCGCCTCGGAGCCGGGCGACGTCGGCTCGCCCTTCGGCACGATGCGCTTGTGCAGCCGTTTCTGCGTGACGAAGGCGCCCGACGCGGTCGTCGACGTCGAGCGCGTGGACGCCGCGGACGAGGGTCGAACATCCGGCGGCGGCGGCAGCTGCAGGGAGCGCACCGCCCGCGCCTTGGCGTGGACCTTGGCGAGCTCCCGGTCTAGCCGCTCGATCGTCGCGAGGCCGGCCCGCAGTTTTTTTTCCTTCTCGTCGTCGTCGAACAAGTTCGCGTAGCGCGAGAAGTCGCCGCCCGCTAAAGCCGCCTCGGACCAGCCTTCCTTCTCCTCCGCGAGGTCCCTCCGGCCCATCAACTGGACCACCTCGTCGTAGTTCTCGGGGAAGTCCACGCGCTCCCGCAGCGACGCGCCGTACTCGCCCAGCTCCTTCCAGAGCTCCTGCCGCCCGGCGTCGCGCGGGTCCGGCGCCGGCGCGCGCTCGGCGGCCTCCACGGCCAATTGTTCCTGCGCCTGCCGCCGCGCGTCCTCGACGTCGCTCACGGGCTTGCGGCGGCGGCGGCGGCGCGGTTGCTGGGCCGCCGGCGGTGCGACCGCGGGCGCTTCGGCCTCCTTGCGTCGCATTTCTCGGTCTTGGGCGCGCTTCTCGCGCAGGGCAGCGATGCGCTCGTCTTCCTCCTGCACCACTTCCACCAGGGCCGCCCGGGCCTTATCTCGCTCCGCCAGCTTCTGCTGCAGCGCCGCGCGCGCGTCGGGCTCGGCCATTTTGGAGCTTGGATCCGTGATTTCGTCGATGGGCAGCGTTTGGGTCATGCTGTGCCGGCAAACACTTCCGAAACAAAATAAACCTCCAACCGCACCCGCACCATCCACCCGACTCGTCGGGACGGATCTGTGTGTCTCGCCGATTCGCAATATCGTTCGTGTCGCGCACTGCCTGAGAAGGGCTGCGGCGGACCAAGTTCCTTCAGCTCGATGACCATCGAGTGCAGCCATCGTGCAGCGTAAGCATACGTGCACTGTTGCGTGTTATCGATCGAGCTGAGGCACGTGCACGCTTGTAGCAGTCGCTGCTAACGTGCTGCCGTGATAAGACTGGAACCGGTAAGCGCAGTTTGCCCAACAACCCATTGCAAAGAATAAGCAGTGCAACACGACTCGTACGACGCTATTTGTGCAAGAGTGAGATGCTGCTCTCCAACCTCTTGCTAGCTGCATGTGCGCTGCCGCGCGCGGCAGCGCTGGCGAGCATCCGCCCGTCCGTCGCGTACCGCGGCCGCGTTGCTATGCTGCGCGCACAAACGACAGGTGCGCTGCGCGCGCAAGCGGCGGGCACCGCCGACGACGACGCGGCGATCAAGTCGATCGCGGGCCCAGCGCTCATCGGGACGCTCGCGGACCCGTTGCTCAGCGTCGTCGACACGGCGTACGTCTCGCGGCTCGGCACGGCGGCGCTCGGCGCGGTCGCGGCTTCGTCGGAGATCTTCACCCTGTCGATCGCACTGAGCCTGGCGCTTAGGGAAGCGGCGTCGTCGACGATCGCGCGGCTCACCGCCCAGGGGCGCTGGGCCGAGGCCGAGGCGCACGGCGCGAAAATCCTACTCATAGCTTTCGGCGTCGGCACGCTGCTGGCCTGCATCCTCGCGGGGCCCGGCGGGCCGGGCGCCGTCGGATTGCTGGGCTGCCCGCGCGGCAGCCCTCTGCACGCGGACGCCCTGACGTACACGCGGATCCGCGCCCTGGCGCTGCCGTGCGCCGTCGCGCAGTTCGCGGCCGAGGGCGTCTGCCGCGGGCTCGGGAACACGAAGCCGCCTCTACGGGCGGCGTTGTTGGCCGGTTTGATGAATGTTGTTCTGGACCCGATCCTCATGTTCCGCTGCGGCTGGAACGTCGCGGGCGCGGCCGCGGCGACGGCCATCTCGCAGGCGTGCGCCTGCGCCCTGTTGCTGTTCGAGCTCAAGAAGCAGCGGAGCGCGCGCAAGCTCGCGGCGTCGATCGATCGCGCATCGCGTGCCGTCGCGCCGTCCACCAAGGCGCCGCCCAAGCTCCTGGGCACGTCGCTGGCACTGTTGCTCCGGTCCACGTGCCAGCTGGGCACCTGGGTCTTCGTGGCGGCGCAGGTCTCGCGGCGCCTCGGGGCCCGCGCGATGGCCGCCCACGGCGTGGTCCTGAAGGTCTGGCTTTTATTCGTCCTGGCCGCGGAGGCGCCCGCCGTCGCCGGCCAGATCATCTCGGCCGGGTATCTGGCGACGGGGCGCAAGGCGCGCGCGGCGCGGGTCGTGAAGCGCCTCGCGACGGCCACAGTGGGCATCGGCCTCGCGACGGCCGCCGCGCTGGCGGCCGCCGCGGGGCCCGTGGCGCACGCGTTCTTCCCGAGCGACGCGGCCGCCGCCAAGTCCACGAAGATCATCTTCCGCTGGGCGGCGCTGTCGGTGCCGTTGGTGTGGCCGAACGCGCTCTGCGAGGCCGTGCTCCTGGGCGCGGGCCGCTACCGCTACCTGGCGGGCGCGACGCTCGTGAACGCCCTCGTGGCCTCCTTCGCCACCGTGGCACTGCTGACCGCGCGGCCGCTCGTGTCGAGCGCTTGGGCGTGCTTGTGCGGCTTCTTCGTGCTCCGGTTCGCGGTCTCGGCGACCGGCGTCGCCCGCGAGCTCCTGCCCGCGCACCGCACCGGCGGGCTGCGCTATCGTACGTCGCCGCACTCGCCTCGCTGAAGTCTAACTTAACTCTCTGTGTTTATGAAATCGGGCACGGAAGCTGCCCGAGCGCGTCTCAGCGGGGCCACTGCCCCGTAAGACCGTGCCGCCATGGGTGTGCTTTAGAATGGACAGCGATTCCAATTCGTCGCGGCCGCCTATCGAGCGGAGATACCCGCGATCACCCGAAGACTGACTTTTTGGGACGCCCTGCGGCCACCGTAATTAGAGCGTATAAGTAGAATGTCTAAAACCACGTGCCCGTCAGAAAAGAACGTTGTTTTGAAATTCCCGCGGCCGCCCGAAGGCCCAAAAATGGACTTTGGTATCTTCCCGGGTAGGTGGAGTGAAATAAATGAGCTCCCAAATTAAGTTAGCACCATAGTCGGTCACCGCGACCAAGATTTTCAGAGTAGCGGCCCAGGAACATACCCTCGCGCCTCCCGGAAATCTGTGCGCCGCGGCGACATTCGCGGATTAGTCTTGCGGCTTGCCAAAGTAGACCAACGCTTGACGCCGCCATCCACCGTCTGGTTAGTACAATATAAGTACTCCGGCCCAGGTTTCATACATATCCGACGGAACTGGAGCCGATAGCCCGCGCTCGGAGGGCGGGAGAAGAATTCTACTAGACACTTCCCTTCGTTAGATGTGTTTACATAACTTTGACAGTGGTAGAGTCCATCCATCCCACCAGAACGATTGCTGAGCATGATCATGTACTCCGCATGCTCCGCGCGATTCGGCAACTCCGCGACCCCACGTTTGTATACGAAGATGGGCCCAGGACCTAGACCTGCGAGTATCAGCGATCCCACTACCCCGAGGGACCGTGCGGCCGTTGTTCTATTCACGATCGACCTACTTGCCCATTCTCCGCGGACGACGGTGCGTAGGCGGACCTCCAAAAAGGCCCTAGGCCTGTGAGTTATGAAATAAATTTGCGTTTAAGGCGCTTCGGTACTTGGGTGGTCCATCCAAACCGGCTGAACGACTCGTACAATTAATTATATGTTCCTTAAGCTCCGCGCGGCTCCGCCACTGCGCGACCTCACGATCGCTTGAATCCGGGCACAAGACCTGGACCTGCGACTATCAGCGGTTGTACCATCACCATGGACCTTGGCGCGATCGTTTATTTCATGACCGACCGACTTGCGCGAGGTCCAGATTAATAATATTCGGACCCGAGGACGGGCAGCTCAGAGTACCCTTCTCGTAGTGTAGATGTCACATACTTGATTTCCACTATAGGTGGGATAGTATGGGGCCCAACGAGACCGCTATTGCGCTTATTGGGGGCCCTTAAATAATTAGCGTATTTGACGTTCACGGGTGCTCCTGAGCCCAAATAAAACACTTTTTGGGGGTGCTGATCGGCTCTCGGACTCCCTATGGGTTATGTCTGATGGTAGGTAGTCGCCTACACCGCATGCGTAGGTGTTTGTGGCTCCCAGGGAGCTCTGAAGTAGATATTTGGGGAACTTCTGCCAGATGCATGGAGCTGCAGATGCATCCTGGTAGATGTATCTGGAGATGGAAGCGGCGGCGTATGCGATGTAGGCGATTGCACACGTTTAATACCGACCCTAGGCGACCCCAGGGAGACGTCCGGACCACGGATTAACAGGATTCCACCAGCGCGACTGACCGCTAAGCACCGCGAATCAAGAAATTAATTTTTTCAGCCCCCAATAAGTGTCCCATTGATCTCTTTGGACCAGTATCCAACCGGCCGATACTCAAACAAGTGCATGTCGCGTTTCACGACGCTGTCACAAAGCCATTAAAAACGGGTTTTTCAAATTTGCATTTACAGGGCTCTTAACTGCGCAGAAGTCGACCAAATCTCGACGCACGCCGGCTGCGTGCCATCCAAAACGCGTCGCTCGACCAGCAGCGGTCGGATAGGTGCCGCCCACATGGCGGCGCCGCGTCCCAGGGCGAACACACCGCACGAGGCGAAACGGCGGCGGCTGGCCGGCGCCGCGCTCGTCGTGCTCACGGTCGTCCTCCTGCTGCTGAACTTCGACGCGTCGCTCACGGACAGCGCGGCGCACGCCGCGCACCCGAAGACGCCCGACCAGACGTACCAGCCCACCTACCCGGACCGGGGCGGGTCCTTCGGGGTGATTTACGCGGCGAACGGGCCGTTCGTGGCGCGGGCGTTCCGGAGCGCGGTCGCGTTGGGCACCGGCTTCAACGCCACGCTCTTCTCGGACGTGGAAGGAGCGAAGGCCTGTGCGAACTTGCGCAGGCTGCACCGGCGGAAGTTTGCGGACAAGCTCGCGGGCTTGCGCTGCGCCGTGGCGAACGCCTCGACCACGTTTGGTTTTAGGGCCTCGAAGCTCTGGGCCTTCACGGCGACGCCGTACGACAAGTCCATCTACGTCGACGCGGACGCCTTCCCGTGCGCCTCGTTCGAGTGGCTGCACGCCGAGCTGTCGCCGGCGCTGGAGCGCTACGACATTCTCGCGACGCACAGCTCGATGCGGCGGGGCTACGCGCACGCGCTGCACTGGCTGAACGCTGGCGTCATCGCGTTCAACTCGCACCATCGCACGCGGCACGTCTTCCTCGACTGGCTGCGGACCTACGAGGCCCAGACCGCGCCGATGACGGACCAGCGCCTCTTCAACGAGGCCGCGCTCCGCAGCGACGCGCGCGTCATGGCGCTGCCCCCCGAGTTCAACTGCAAGTCCAACTACAAGAGCGTGCGGTACGAGTGGCTCAAGGCGGCCTCGCCCTACTTCTACCGGCACTTCAGGAAGGATGCGGCCTGCTGCAGCGTGCCGTCCGTCGGGATCTGCGCCATCGACCACGAGTGCCGCTTCCCGGCGATGAATGTGTAATTTTCTTATATCAGAACGCCGCCAGCCCCACGCCCCCGATAGAGAGGTCGTCGGCCTGCTCGAGCTTCTCCGCGATGAGGCGCTCGATGTTGTCGATGCGCGCGCCGAGGACGAGGTGCTGCGCGTGCGGCCGCGGGTTCGGCAGCGGCCGCCGTGTCCGCAGGCGCACCTCCTCGAAGTCTATCGCGTTGAGGGCGGCCTCGCGCGCGCCGCCGTATACGTCTGCGATCATTATCGCCGGCGACACCGGCGGGCTCGGGGGCGACGTGGGCGACGATTCCTCCGGTTGTTCGGACGGCAGGCCCAACGAGGAGGCCGCGGGCGAGCCCGGCGCGCCCGCGGCCTCGCGCAGCTTGCCGTAGTAGGCCTCCGCGAACGCGTCGAGGCCCAGGTCCGCCAGGTCTTCGTCGTCCTCCTCGCCTTCGAGCGGCTCCGGCTCCGCGCGGACGGGCGTCGCCGGCGCGTCGGTCTGAACGGGAGCCGCGCAGACGACGAGCGGGCCCTTGTCGCCGACGAGCCGCAGCCGCCCGACCAGCCAGCCCAGCGTCTCGGCCCACTGCGCCCGCGACAGCCGCCGCTTGCACGCCACCGAGGAGCCGCGGGGCCCGAGCCAGCGCGCGAGCGGCCCCGCGGCTTCGACGGGTTGCCGCGCGAGCGCCGTCCGCACGGTCCACCCCGCGGCCTCTACACAGGCGCGCAGCGTCGTTTCTTCGAGCGCGAGCAGGCTCACGCTCCGGCTCGTGGGCTCGGCGGCGTGGACGACCAGCGTCCGCGCGTTCGGGACGCCGTAGAAGCTGAGGAACGCCAGGCGCGCGCCGCCCTCCATGCGCATGCGGTCGGTGCCGACGATGTGGGGCAGCTCCGCGGCCGTGCGGTGGAGGAGCGGGCCGAGGCGCGGCCGGCGCGTCTTGGTCTGCTGCTCCCACTGCTGGGCCAGCCGTTTGCTCCCACTGCTGTCCGCCATCGTCGTTAATTCGGTGCTGCCAACAGTTGCTAAAGCTATCTGGGGCTGCCACCAGTACGCCGCCGGTGCTATTTACGGACAGCCCAACAGTGAACTGACATTTGTTGGAATCGACGATGAGCCACAGGCATGGTCCGAGACATGCCTGGTGGCGTACGACGTGTAGAAAGACGCCTGCGGACTGGTCATCACATCACAAAGCGTGCGGGTATTATGTGCGGCTCAGCAGCCTCAGCCGCTCTCTGCGCCGCGACACAAAGTGGACATCATTGGACTAACAGAACTGTCCATATACATTCGCTCGACAACGCTGCAGCATCGCTGCCGCCAATAGTAGTGCGCTCTGCAGAGATAAGAGGACACAACCTCAGCGATGCTGCGCGCGGTCGTCAACGCGCCGCGCCGCCTCGGCCGCCGCCTGCGCTTCTTCGCCGACGACGCCGACGAGGTGCTGCCGTCGAAGCCGCCGCCGGCCTGCGTCCCCCGCGCGGCGCGGCGCGCCTACGCGGACGACCTGAGCAAGCAGCGGGCGGGCTGGGTCGCGACCGTCGAGCAGGCGCGGAGCGCAGCGAGCGCCGCCGCGAAGCTGGAACTGGAGCAGCGGAAAGCGGCGCGGCGCGAGAAGAAGGCCGCGCGCGAGGCCCGCGGTGTACTAGCGCAGGAGCGGCGCGAGGGCGAGAAGGCCGAGGCATCCATCAGGCGGCGCGCGCGCATCGGCAAAGCGAGCGCGACCCTGGACGCGGACCGCACACTTCGCCTCGAGCGCCAGGCGCGGCTCGTCCAGGCCTTGGAGGACGAGTCCAAGTTCTGGTTGGTGGATGACGCCTCCATCGACGCCGCGATCACGCCCGAGCTCCTTAGTGGACCGCCGGCGTCGACGGGGCTGGTGACAAAGGAGTCGCACGCCTGGTGGCGCTACGCTGCAAGTGTCGACGGCCGGGCCGAGTTGAGCGCGGCGGACGAGTTGCTGCTCAACCGGGACGACGAGGTGACGCGCGTCGCGACGACGACCGAGCGCCTCGTGCGGACGCAGGCCAGCACAGCGGCCGAGTTCCACCGCGTCCTGGACGACGGCGCGGACATCGCCGAGGCCATCGCCGACCTCGACGTGCAGCAGATGGAGCCGCGCAAGTTCCGGCCGCGCGGGCCGCCTAAAAAGTAGGGATGTTTCTTAGTCTCGCCACCCGCCGCTTCCGCCCGGGCCGCCGCCGTCGTGCCAGCGGGGGCGGGACCGCAGCATCGCTCGGCGTCTCGCGCCGCGCGGGGGAGCAGCGTGCGACCGCCGTGGCGCTGTACTTGCCGAGTACAGCGGCAGCCGAGCTCGACGCATGCGGTGGCCTCGTAGCGTCGAGCGCGCGCCGCGGCTGTGGGTGTCCGCCATAGCTTACCCGGGCGCCGACGACTTCGACAGTCGCCCGCCACTCTTCTTGGACGAGGACGCGGCGGCCTGCTTCGTCTCCGAGATCTTGGAGGACATCTTGTCCATGTACTCCTGGGTCATTGACGCGATCTTCGAGGTATACCGCTTGATCGACCAGCGCAAAATGGGGTAGAAGAACAACGCCATGTAGAAGAGGTAGATGAGCAATTGAGCTTCTGGTTTAACTAGGGTCGAGACTTCCATCTCGACGTCCTTGCCGGCCCGGGCGGCGGGGACGAGGCATGCCGCTACGAGGGCGGCGGCGGCGCGGGGCGCCATCACTTCCTGGGCAGCCCTGCCCGGCGCGCGTGAAGTCGGG
>Ga0302122_10000582_pt1 | contig 22792 bp, 21 predicted proteins | sample CB21_SCM_MG_FD_203115 | JGI IMG/M metagenome (GOLD analysis project Ga0302122, IMG submission 203115) | Marine microbial communities from Western Arctic Ocean, Canada - CB21_SCM | ecosystem: Environmental > Aquatic > Marine > Oceanic | place: Canada: Western Arctic Ocean | collected 2017-09-28
GCACCCGGGGCGTCTATATGGTGCTGGCGACCTTCGCCTTTGCCGAGGTGGTTTCCGGGGTCGCGATCAATCTGGAATTTGTCGGCGGCGCCGCCGGATTCCCGGTCGATGACCATGCTGACGTCACGGTGATCGTGCCGGTAACCATTGCGGTGATTCTGTTCAGCTTTTACTTTATGTCAACGCGGCTCGGGCTATCGCTGCGGTCAATCCATGATGATGAAAGCGTCGCGACTTTGTTTGGCGTCAACGTGCGGACGTCTAAGGTGGTAGCCTTTACGGTTGGTGCCATGCTGATGAGCCTCGGCGGCTCGCTCTACGGACATCATTACAATTATATCGAAGCGCAGACCTTTAACGTCCTGCTGAGCATCTATATCCTACTTTATGTGTTGATGGGCGGAACGCAGACCGCCTGGGGGCCGCTTATCGGGGCGACATTCTTTGCGATCGTGCCGGAAGCATTGCGCGAGATCGCAGAATCTGCCGGACTCAAATGGTTGGCCGAAGGCCGGTTCATCCTGTTCGGCGTGTTTATTGTACTGTTGATGGTCTTCCGACCAGAAGGCGTTATGACCCGTACCCTGCAGGACAGGCTTGGCGGCGGGTTGTTTCGGCGCAAAAAGCCGGTCGCTGATGACATGACAGGTGGCTCATGACTGAACATCTGCTTGAAATCGCGGGCATGCATAAGAGCTTTGGCGGGCTCAAGGTCATTGATGATGTGTCGTTTAAGGTGCGCCGTAGTAGCCGGACCGCGTTGATCGGTCCGAACGGAGCGGGTAAGACAACGATCTTTAATTTGTTGACCGGGGTGTACTCAATTGATGCGGGGACGATCACAGTTGATGGTCAGGATATTACACAGGTGCCGCCGCAGGATCGTGTGACGGTCGGTATGTCGCGCAGTTTTCAAAACATCCGACTGATGCCGCATTTGAGCACGGTCGAGAACGTTATGCTGGGACAGCATGCGCGCGCTCGCAAACTTGGGGATTTGTTGTTTCCGCTTGGCATGCTGCCGCGCAACCGTTGGCGTCAGGCGGCCGAGGAAGCGCTTGAAAACGCCGGGGTTGGTACCTATCCGGGCGAGGTCGTCTCTAATTTACCCTACGGCGTGCAGAAACGAATTGAAGTCGTTCGCGCAATGGTCTCCGACCCTAAACTATTGCTCCTCGATGAACCGGCGGCGGGTCTGAACAAGACCGAGACTAACCAGCTGCAGGAATTGCTGGAAAGGGTGTCAGGTCAAGGTGTCACTATTCTAGTTGTCGAACATGATATGCAGTTTGTCCGCGATCTTTGCGATTACATTGTGGTGCTGAACTTCGGCCGCAAGATTTTTGAGGGCACGCCAGACGAAGTCCATAAGGACCCGGCAGTGCTCGAAGCCTATCTCGGCACCGATGATAATATGGCGGAGGTAGAAAATGCTTCTTGATGTTCAGGGCATCGATGTTCGCTATGGCCGTAACCATGCCGTGAAATCTGTTGATCTGACGATGGACGAGCGCGAGATCGTGACTGTTCTCGGCGCCAACGGGGCCGGGAAAAGCTCGTTGCTCAAGGCCATTCAGGGCAGCGAGAAATCAACTGGCACTGTGTTGTTTGATGGCGTTGATATCAGCGGTTGGTCGGCACCGCGTCGGGTGAATGCCGGGTTGGTGTTGGTCCCTGAAGGCCGCCAGATTTTCGTTAGTATGACGGTTCATGAGAATATGCAGATGGGGGCCTATTGCCGGAAAGACGATGTCGGCGCTGAGATCGATGAGATCTATGACCGGTTTCCAAATCTGGCGGCCCGGCGTGACATGCCGGCTTCGGTTCTCTCGGGCGGTGAACAGCAGATGCTGGCGATTAGCCGGGCGATGCTCGCTAAACCGCGTCTGATGATGCTGGACGAGCCGTCTCTGGGGCTGAGCCCCATTTTGGTCAAACAGTTATTTACGCTGATTGAAGAGCTCAATGACGGCGGTCTGACGATTCTGTTGATTGAACAGAATACCCACATGGCATTGCAAAGTGCAGATCGTGGTTACGTGTTGGAGCTCGGCGATGTCGTGTTGTTGGGCGATGCCAAGACACTTCAGGAAGACAGTCGTCTTGGCGAGGCTTATCTCGGGACTCATTGAGAATGATTGACTAAAGGTGTTACTACGCTACCGTTTTATTCATTAACAGGGAGATAGTTGGATTATGCGATTTAAATTAGGCATTACCGCTGCCGTGCTGGCGGGTGTTGCATTTGCGGCACCGGTACAGGCAGCCGATGAAATTGTTCTCGGTCTTAGCTTTGGCAAAACGGGGCTCTATTCAACCATTAATAAGACGACTGAAGTTGCGGTTGATATCGCTGTTGCGGAAATTAATGCCGCGGGCGGAATCAACGGTAAGAAACTTCGCATCGTTAAATTCGACACCGCAGGTGATCCCAAGCAAGCCGTGGTCGCCGTGCGCAAGTTCGCCCGTGACGATAAAGCCCTTGGTGTTATTGGACCGTTCTCCTCCAGTGAGGCCCGTGTTGCTTTCGCCGCCGGTGAACGCGAAAAGATTGTCCAAATCCCGAATGCTTCTTCGGCTCCGAAGCTGGCGGATAAGTTCTCTTACGCCTACCGGCTGACAGAGAGTGAGTACCTGCAATTCTCGCGCGTTGTCAAAACCATGAAAAAGCGCGGCTCAATGAAGAGTTCGGTTGCCATCATGTATGGCACGGATGACGTCGTCTCTAAGGCGGTTGGCCTCTACATCATGAAGCCAATCCTGACCAAGGAAAAAGTTAAGATCACCGGTCCGATTGGTTTTGCGACCAAGGCCTTCGATGTTTCGCCACAAGTATCTCAGCTTAAAGGCAAGAATCTCGATTATGTCGGTCTCGCCGGTATTACACCGATCGCCATTCGGGTCTTGAAGGAAATGCGCCGTCAGAAGATCAATGTGCCGATCATCGGGGCACAGATCTGGGCCGACCCTGAAATCGTAAATGGTATGGGTCTCCAGGGTGACGATTCTGTTTTCGCATCGCCCTTCTACTATAATTTGAACGCAAGGACTCGGGACTTCACGAAGAAATTCGTCGCGGCGGCGGCAAAACAAGGCATTAAAAAGCATTGGCCACATCATGTTGATGCCGCGGCCTATGACATTGTCTATGTCTTTAAGAAAGCGATGGAGGTCGCCAAGGTAACGGGTGATTCTAACAAGATTAAGGCTGAACGCACCGCAATTCGAGATGTGTTGGGCACAATTACCTACGATCTGGTTGAAGGCAAAGTTTGCTTTGAAAAGAATGGTGATGCACAGCTACCGGGTTACATCATGACCATGAAGAACAAGAAATGGGATCTACTGGATTCATATCCGGCGCTGCCCTGCAAAAAATAGGCAGTTTTCCGTTCAAGACATTAGCGGCGGGGGGAAACTCTCGCCGTTTTTTTGTGCATAAATTTTATTGTCGAGAGGCCTAGAATTAATCTTGACAGTTTTAGGGCAGAGGATCACCTTTAAAAGGTGACCTGGGGTGTCCGTCAGGACTGAGAGAACACCCATCGAACCTGAACTGGTTGGAACCAGCGTAGGGAGCCGTCACGCAGGGTTTCTCCCAGCGTTTTACAAGATGGCTTCCAGAGAATTTGGAGCTTTTGCTGCGATGATAGCAATAATTGGTGGCGGTATTTGTGGGCTGGGCGTCGGCTGGCGCCTCGCACAGGTGGCTTGAATTATCGTATCTGAAGGGCTGAAACAGGAATAGGTTTCGCGAATATTTGTACGCTTATAAAAACTAGGAGTGAGTTATGAGAATTAGGGTTCTGGCAGCAGTTGCTGTTTTAGTAGGATTTGTCGTTGGCAATACGGGTCTATCAGCCAATGAAATTGTACTAGGTCTGAGCTTTGGTAAAACTGGGCTTTATTCGACAACCAACAAGACGACGGAAATTGCGGTCGATATCGCCGTGGCAGAAATTAACGCTGCGGGCGGGGTCAACGGTAAGAAAATCCGCATTGTCAAATTCGACACAGCCGGTGATCCCAAACAGGCTGTGGTTGCGGTCCGCAAGTTCGCCCGTGACGATAAAGCGCTTGGCGTCATTGGGCCGTTTTCATCCAGTGAAGCGCGCGTTGCCTTTGCTGCTGGTGAGCGCGAAAAGATAGTTCAGATTCCTAACGCATCATCCGCCCCAAAACTGGCGGATAAATTTTCCTATGCGTATCGTTTGACGGAAAGCGAATACCTGCAATTTGCCCGCGTCATCAAGACCATGAAAAAGCGTGGTGCACTGAAAAAATCTGTCGCAATCCTTTATGGCACAGATGATGTCGTGTCCAAGGCGGTCGGTCTGTACATAATGAAGCCGATCCTGACGAAGGAGAACGTGAAGATTACCGGACCCATTGGGTTTGCGACCAAAGCGTTCGATGTGTCGCCGCAAGTTTCGCAGCTTAAAGGCAAGAAACTTGATTACGTCGGACTTGCCGGGATTGCGCCGATCGCTATTCGCGTGGTTAAGGAAATGAAACGTCAAAAGATCAATGTGCCGATCTTGGGTGCCCAGATTTGGGCCGATCCCGATATCGTTGACAAAATGGGGACCGATGCTGATGGCGCCGTTTTCGCCGCTTCATTTTACTATGATTTGAATGAACGGACTCGCGCCTTTAGCCGCAAATATGCTGCGGAAGTCAAAAAGCGCGGTATCAAAAAGCCTTGGCCGCATCATGTTGATGCCTCGGCTTATGATATTGTCTACGTCTTTAAGAAAGCGATGGAAGTCGCCAAGGTCACGGGTGATCCCAAGAACCTTAAAGCCGAACGAACGGCGATCCGTGATGCGCTGCTGACAACCACCTTTGATCTGGTTCAGGGCAAGGTTTGTTTTGAAAAGACTGGTGATGCGCAGCTACCGGCTTACGTCATGACTATGAAAAACCGGAAATGGGAGTTGCTGGACACCCATCCAGCGCTGCCCTGTAAAAAATAGGCAGTCTTCTGTTTAAGACATTAGCGGCGGGGGGGAACTCCCGCCGTTTTTTATGACTCGCCGATACCGTCTTTCATCCGAAAGCCCGCGCCGTCCTTCTCAACAGGTCCATAGCCCGGAGATTGAAAATGCGCAGGCAGGATAAATGTGTCGCTGCCGACAAAACGGTCGAGCAGTCCAGTGCGTGTCTCACGTGACATCTGGGCGTCTTCGCAAAAACAGGTCGACCATTCGGGGTGTGCCAGTTGGACCGGGTGATGCATGACATCGCCGCAAATCACCGCATGAGTTTTGGCAGCTTCGCCGACATGCAGAACCATATTGCCGGGCGTATGACCATAGGCAGGTTCGGTGTTGAGACCTGTGGCGATCTCGTGAGTGCCGTCGATGAGCTTTGCCTGGCCTGATGCCATGACCGGCAAGACACTGTCGGCATGCGATCCATACATGATTGGGTCGTCGCTTTTGGCCTGGCATTCTTCCCAAAATTTATATTCGCGTTCGGCAAATAGATATTGAGCATTGGCAAAGGTCGGCACCCATTCGCCATCGACTTGTTCGGTGTTCCAGCCCACATGATCGGCGTGCAGATGGGTGCACATAACGAAATCAATATCGTCCGGTGTAACACCTTGTCGCGCGAGGTTATCGAGGAACGGCCCTGACCGGTTGTTCCACATGTCACGACCCGGCCGCTGTTTACCGTTGCCAATACAAGCATCCACCAGGATCGTGTGGTTCTCAGTCTTAATAACATAGGCGTGGAAGCTGAGGTAAAGCTCAAGCGTATCCGGATTGATATGTTGTGGCCCGAACCGCTGGCTCAATGATTTGATTTCCTCCGGCATTGCGTCGGGATAGAGCATTGATGCTGGAAACCCGCCATCGGTCATATCAACCACACGGCCAATATCGATTGCCCCAAACGAACAGCTATCGGTCTCGCGATTCCAGTTAGCCACTAAACAGCTATTCCTTTTGCCATCAAATCCGCTATACGGCGGACGAAGGCCGCGGGATCGGGCAGGGGTTCGCCTTCAAGAATACGCGCCTGATCAAGAAGCAGCCAGGCAGCATCGCTGAATTTTCTGCCGGCACCATCGGCGCCCGCGATACCAGCGAGTGCCATGATCAGTGGGTGCTTGCCGTTGACCTCCAGCACGCGGGTGATCTGCTCATTGAGCTGGTTATGCTGACGCAAGAGTTGCTCCATACGGATATCCATATCGCCGTCATCAGCACTGAGACAAACCGGGCTATCAGTCAACCGGTTCGAGATCCGGACGTCTTTAATAGAGTCGCCAAGCTCCAGCTTGACCATGGCGACCAGTGCATCGAGACCCGGTACGTTCTCTTCATCCGCCTTCTTGTCATCTTTCTTGTCGCTGTCGTCGGCACCCTCTTCTTTGATGGCGTCGAGATCATTGCCGGACCGTGTGGCAGAACGTAGGGGTTTGCCTTCATGCTCGCCGACGGCGGGCAGCCAGAACTCATCGACCGGATCGGTCATCATTAGCACTTCGATACCACGGGCCCGGAAGCCTTCGAGCTGTGGGCTCTTGGTAAGTGCGCCGATATCTTCGCCGGAGATATAATAGATCGCTTCCTGACCCTCTTTCATCCGACCGATATAGTCTTCGAGGCTGGTCAGCGCGTCATCATGGGTGCTGTGGAACCGCGAGAGTTTGAGGACCGCTTCGCGGTTGTCCTGGTCCTCATAGATGCCTTCTTTGAGGACTGCGCCAAAATTCTCCCAGAAGGTTGCATAATCCTCGGGCTTCTTGTTGGCCATCTTCTTGAGGTCGCCCAGAACACGTTTAACCAGAGCCGTCTTAATTCGGGCGAGCGCTGGATTGTTCTGCAGCATTTCGCGGCTGACATTGAGCGGTAAGTCTTCGGAATCGATCAGCCCTTTCATAAAGCGCAGCCATGGCGGGCAGAGCTCGTCACAGTCATCGGTGATGAAAACCCGTTTGACGTATAGTTTGACGCCGTGCTTGCGGTCCGGTGAGAAAATATCCATAGGGCGCATCGCTGGAATGAACAATAACCCGGTATATTGCACCCGACCTTCGGCGCGCCAATGGATGGTCATGGCAGGCTCGTCGAAGGAGTGGCCGATATGGCGGTAGAACTCGGTATATTGTTCAGCCTTGATGTCTTTTTTCTGGCGGGTCCACAGCGCCGACGCCTGATTAAGGGTCTCCTTAGTGTCATCGATCTCCATCATGATTGGCAGCGAGATGTGATCTGAATAGGTGGAGACGATATGGCGCAGCCGCATCGGCTCCATAAACTCCGCCGCATCTTTTTTCAGCTTCATGACGATAGAGGTGCCACGACTATCGCGTTCCGCTTCTTCGATAGTGAACTGGCCTTCGCCGTCTGATGTCCATTTCCATGCCTGATCTTCACCCGCCCGGAGGCTGGTGACCTCGACCATGTCAGCTATCATGAAGCAGGAATAGAACCCAACACCGAACTGACCGATCAGGGCGACGTCGTCATCTTTCTCACTGCTCAGCGCATCGATAAAGGCGGAGGAGCCCGAGCGGGCAATTGTGCCGAGGTCCTCGATCAAGGCTTCGCGGTTCATGCCGACGCCGTTATCGGAGATTGTTAGGGTTTTGGCTTTTTTATCGACAGACAGTTCTACTCGGAATTCGGAGTCGTCAGCGGTCAGTGCAGGTTCCGTGATCGCTAGATAACGCAGCCGATCGCAGGCGTCCGAGGCATTGGAAATCAGCTCGCGCAGGAATATTTGTCGGTCGCTATAAAGCGAATTGGCGACAATTTTGAGAATCTTACCGACTTCGGTTTGAAAGCTTAGGGTTTCTGCAGTCATGCTCGGCGGTCTCTCTTCTGCTATCCGTTATTGTCCAGTGATTGTGTGGGCCAGAATATGTGACTTCAACGCCGTCTCCGCAAGGCCCCTTTATAGGCGATCTTGAGTTTCAATCAGCACTTGTTTCCAGCAACTTGAATCGCCACACTTTATTCATGTTCACGCTGGTAAATCCTCCGAAAATTACGGCTGTCTTGGGCCCGACAAATACCGGGAAAACCTATCTCGCGATTGAACGCATGCTGGGTCATCGGACCGGCATGATGGGCTTTCCACTGCGATTGCTGGCACGTGAAAACTATGACCGAGTGGTGAGCCTTGTCGGCCCGCGCCATGTTGCGCTGGTCACGGGTGAGGAAAAGATCATCCCGCCGACGGCGCGGTATTTTCTGTGTACCGTTGAATCAATGCCGGTAACCCGGCTGGTTGATTTCCTCGCAGTTGATGAAATTCAGCTCTGTGCTGACCCTGAGCGTGGTCACCTTTTTACCGACCGCTTGCTGCGTGCCCGGGGGCAGTCAGAAACCATGTTTCTCGGCTCTGAGACGATTAGGCCGGTCCTACGCAAGCTGGTACCGGAGGCCGAGTTTGTCTCTCGGCCGCGTTTCTCAAAGCTGACCTATAGCGGTCCTAAAAAACTGACGCGGATGAAACGTCGGAGCGCGATTGTCGCATTTTCGGCCAGTGATGTGTATGCGTTGGCCGAGCAGATCCGCCAGACGTCAGGTGGCGCGGCTGTTGTGCTCGGGGCCCTTAGTCCGCGGACGCGTAATGCCCAGGTTCAGATGTATCAGGAAGGCGAGGTCGATTACCTGGTCGCGACTGATGCGATCGGCATGGGTCTGAATATGAATATCGATCATGTTGCGTTCTGGCGACTGCATAAGTTTGATGGATTGCGGCGTCGGCCACTCGCCGTGGATGAAATTGCCCAGATCGCTGGGCGAGCCGGGCGCTATATGCAAGACGGCACATTTGGCACGCTGGCAGAGCTTGGGATGCTTGACCCCGAAACCGTCGAGGCGGTGGAGAACCATCGGTTTCAAAGCATACGCGGCATCTGGTGGCGCAACAGTGACCTTGAATTCAAGAATCTGACGTCTTTGCTCAAGAGTTTGGATGCATCACCACCATCGCGGATTTTGCGCCGCGTCCGTGAAGCCGAGGATCATGGCGCCTTGCGCCGCCTTGCGCACGACAAGTCTATCGCTGACCTGGCGGGCAATCCCGATATGGTCCGCTTGATATGGGAAGTTTGCCAGATTCCCGATTTTCGCAAGACCATGCCAGACGCGCATGTCCGATTGCTGGCAACGATATACCAGCATCTTGCGGTGGGGGAGGGACGGTTACCGACCGATTGGGTCGCTGCGCAGCTGGTTCGGCTCGAACGGTTTGATGGTGATATTGATACCTTGATGGCCCGTATCGCCCATACCCGGACCTGGACCTATATTTTACATCGCACAGACTGGATTGCTGATGCCGCAAGCTGGCAGGACCGGGCGCGGCTTATCGAAGATCGATTGTCGGATGCTCTGCATGAACGGCTGACGCAACGGTTTGTTGATCGACGAAGCGCTACCCTGGTGCGCTCACGCGGCAAAGATATCGAAGCGGATGTTAATGAGGACAATGATGTCTTCGTTGAGGGCATGCTGGTCGGTCGCCTCGAAGGGTTGCGCTTTATTACTGATCTGTCTGCTGCATCTGGCGATCGTCGCCTGCTGACCGCGGCTGCACATCGGGGATTGCAGCGCGAGATGGGACGGCGGGTCGCGGCGCTTGAAAATGCCAAAGACGCGGAGTTTACACTATCGGATGACGGAACAATCCGATGGCAAGACCAGATGCTGGGTAAGTTGACGAAGGGGGCGGATATTCTGTCGCCGCGCCCACAGGTGGCGACCAGCACTATTTTGCCGACGACTTTGCGGGATCGGGTTGAAGGCCGATTGTTAAGGTGGTTCGACGAAGTTTTGCGGCGGGCATTTATGCCTCTCGTGACAATCCCCGTCGCTAAACTTACAGGCCCGGCTCGTGGTATCGCCTTTCAATTGCGCGAGGGGTTGGGTTCTATTGCTAGGTCTGGCGCGCAGGCACAAATTTTAGCGCTTTCATCGCAGGACAAAAATACTTTTCGATCCTGTCGTATCAGGGTTGGGCCGCAGACGATCTTCATCGCGTCACTGTTAAAGCCGCGTGTCGTGACCCTTCGAGCCCACCTATGGGCGGTCTGGAATGTGCGGGAGGTCCCAGTCCTGCCATCACCAGGGCTTACGACCCTTTCGGTCAAGGGCGAGGCAGTAGCCGGGTTCTATGCGGCGATTGGTTTTGTGGCGCTCGGGGACCGGCTCATTCGGGCCGATATTCTTGACCGGGTGGCTACCGCACTCATTCGTCTGGCGCGCTCTGGAAGCTTTGCGTTGCCAGACGACATACCTTCCTTGCTTGGTTTGAACGTGGCTGAAACGCAGACTCTGGTGAGGCAATTAGGATATGCCGTTCGCCCGGATGGCTCGGTCGCCCGCAAGGCTGGAAAACGCCGTCCTAAAAAGAGCACGGACCAGACGGGGTCGCCATCACAGAAGGTAGCGCGTAAACGCCGATCAACTATACCGGCGCCTGATTCTCCCTTTGCCAAGCTCGCGGAGCTGAGCCTGTGACGCCGCCGGGACCGTCAATTCGGCTCGATAAATGGTTGTGGCATGCGCGATTCTTTAAGTCGCGGTCTATGACAGGCAAAATTTGCGGTTCAGGCCGCATCCGAGTTGACAGCACATCAGTCGAAAAAGCGCATTATGGTGTCCGAATTGGACAGGTCGTGACTTTTCCGCAAGCGCATCGTATTCGAGTGGTAAAGGTGCTGGGACTGGGAACGCGCCGAGGTCCGGCGCCGGAAGCACGGTTGCTCTATGAAGATTTATCGGTTGAAACGCCCCGTGTGCCGCTTTTGCGGGGTGTCAGGCCAATACCGGTTGCCCGTTGGGATAAACGAGATCGAAATAAGGATGTGTGGTGATTAAAAAGATTCAGAAGTTGTTGGGTTTAAGTAGCGACGTTGCGGAGAAAGCTGGGGATATCGATGATGTTCAGCTGGCTGCAGCGGCGCTCTTGGTTGAAGTCGCGACGGTTGATAAGGATTTCGATGTGGCAGAGCGCGCCAGAATTCTTGACTTTGTGCGGGATCGATTTTCCCTTGAGGAAGATGTCGCTGGACAATTACTTGCAAAGGCAGAAGCTGAGGTTGAGGGGTCCGTTCAGCTTTACGCTATTACCTCTGCGATTCGGCAGGGATTGTCCTATGAAGATCGTGTTGAGTTAATGGAGTGTTTATGGCACGTCGCCTATGCCGACGGCGAAGCTGATCCTTTTGAAGATCAGCTAATGCGGCGGATCGGCGAGCTTATCTACGTAACCGACCGGGATCGCGGCGAAACCAGAAAGAAAGCGATTGCTGAAATAAGAGGCGATTGACGCTTATTTTTTGGTTAAAAATGTCTTTAAAGCTCGGTCGTGACTGCCGAAACAAAAATTTGTTTCACAACAGCGTTGCGCCGAACGCCCTGAAATAGTAGAGAAATTGAAGTTGAGCGCCTCATTAGGGGTATAAAGGCTGCCGCGTTATATTTTGGCAGCGGGGATTAATCGGAGACAGGTATGACATACGTCGTCACGGAAAGCTGCATTAAGTGCAAATTTATGGATTGCGTTGAAGTATGCCCGGTAGATTGCTTCTACGAGGGCGAGAATATGTTGGTGATTCATCCAGATGAATGCATTGATTGTGGCGTATGTGAGCCGGAATGTCCGGCTGAAGCGATCCAGCCCGATACCGAGACAGGCGCCGAGAAATTCCTCGAAGTAAACGCGAAATTTGCTGAGGAATGGCCCAATATCACTCGTAAAGGTGATGCACCTGCCGATGCCGACGACTGGAAAGACGTCGCTAATAAAATGGAAGACCATTTCAGCGAAAAGCCAGCTGGCGGCTGATTGTTATCGCCTGGATTCAAGAAGGCGCTCTGATTTAGCGCCCTTACAGGGCGGTTCAGCAAGATACCTTGTTCTTTTGCCGAATTTTGTGTTATGGCACTTCGGATTATCAGCGCATGTACTTGGGCTGTATTAACTGCGGTGCCGGGTTGGATATGAAGGCAAAGCACCCTATATCAGGTAATTGACCGATATAGGGCGGCAAATTTCATGAATCAGTCGCAAAATTCGAGTTCAAAACATTCGAGTTCGTAATATTTGCGAAGAAACCTAATCGCATCCGCGTTTTAGACGAGAGATTTTTATGGCAACCAAAGCGAAGGCTAAACCCAAGGCCAAGAAGCTACCTTATGCGGCCAAGGACTATGTAGTGTATCCCACCCATGGGGTCGGGCAGGTAACTAACGTTGTGAAAGAAGAAATCGCAGGGTTTGAATTACAGCTCTACGTAATCAACTTCGCGGCCGAGAAAATGACTTTGCGCGTGCCGGTTGGCAAAGCGGCGGAAGCGGGTCTGCGTAAAATCAGCAGTAAAGACAAGATGCAGACAGCTGTTGGCACGTTGAAAGGCCGCGCCCGCGCCAAGCGGACGATGTGGAGCCGCCGGGCCCAAGAGTACGAAGCCAAGATTAACAGCGGCGACCCCGTTGCGATTGCCGAAGTGGTACGCGATTTGCATCGGCCGCCCGATCAGCCGGATCAATCCTATAGCGAACGGCAAATGTATGAGGCGGCGATGAGCCGTCTGGCATTGGAACTGGCACTGGTTGAAAAAATTGAGCTTGAAGCTGCAACGGCCAAGCTGGCAACCATGCTGATTAAGACAGCACCGCCGCCCGCGCCAGAGACACCAGAGAGCTAGTTTTCTTTGAAATTGAATTAAAACGCCGCCTGCGAAAACTGGGCGGCGTTTTATTTTATCCGAAAAACATCTACCGGCTCGTTCCGGCGTCTTATGGGTTGTCATCCTAAAACCTTCAGCACGACGTTTTTTGTAACTTTTTGCGCGACGGCGCCACTCACCAAAACAGTGACATCGCTATCGCTATCGGTTTCGGCCAGTGGTTTGCAGAGCTGTTCAATACGTTGTGCCAAATTTACCGTATAGCCAACCAGCGTGTAGTTAATCCGGCCCGGGGTACCAATATTCCCTGCAATGGCACTTCCTGTGTGGATGCCAATTCCCATCTTGATGGTAGGTAATCCGATTGTCGCCCGATGTCGGTTTTCCGTATCAATCGTTTTGCGGATCGCCAGGGCGGCAGTGGAGGCGCGATTGACGTGATCTGACATCTTTGTGGGGGCTCCCCAAAATGCCATGACGGAATCACCGATATATTTATCGATTGTGCCCTCGGTTTCTTCGACGCAACTAGCGATTAATCCGAAATGCTCGTTGAGCAGGTGTGCTACTTCTGATGCGGCCAGAGATTCGGAAAATGTCGTGAAGCTTCTAATGTCGGTAAACATCACGGTGACGTCACGCTCTGCGGAGGCTAGTCGGCATGAGGTGCTTTCGTCGCTGAGAAGTTGATGAACCAGTGTCTTGGGAATGTAGGTCTCAAACCACTTCAACCCGTTGGTCATGGAATTGAACGCGACAGCGGCATCATGCAGTTCAATCAGTCTGCTGCGGTTAACATGCGGAGGTGGATCAAGTTTTAACGTTCTGATCTGGTAGGCCGCCACCGCAAGCCCTCGCATGGGCTGTGCCATGCGCCGCCCGAACCATAAAGTGACGCCGACGGCGAAGAGCACGACAACCATTCCCGTTACGCCAGCACGCCACAATCGTGAAAATTCCGTACCCCAGCTATTCTCCAGCTTGATGTAACGCCCGGCATAAATTGGAACAGCGGATAATCCATCGAGCCGTTGATATATAATGGCGTAGATCTCGTCCTTATAATAGGGCAGGTGGCAGCGCGTTCGCTATGTCCACCCGTTTTAGTTTTTTGTTCCAAATGTTCTCCAGAACGGGATCGCCAATCGTGCGCCGGCTGGGGATCGGTTCGTCTTTATCCCGGGAATAGCTGCCACCTGCCATATGGGCGTGTGCCAAAACATGTTTGTCACCATAGAACAGAAAACAGCGTGCCTCGTTAGCTGTCGTGTCTATCTTCGCTAGATAGCGGGATAAATCAGACAGAGCTAAACTGCTAAAATAGGCCCCGATAAATTTACCATTTCGATATTCCGGGGCCCGTCTGTTGAGGAGTGTCGCTCTAATTCTGTTGGCGCAAACCAGGTCTCCCCAAAATGGTTTGCGCACAGTAGGGGCTTCCATAAACGCTGTTTGAAATACCTTTCGGTCACTCCAGTCTTCTTTGGTGAGCAGGTCACCATCGCCGACTCGGCTCAACAATGATGCCTGCAATTCCTTGGAAATAAAGGCGGCGTTAATGACCTGTGGTGTTAGGGCAAGACTGCTACGCATGCGCGCCCCCAAGGGTTTACATATTATCAAGATCAATATCTCCAGCGGCAATTAACGCCGTGATAGCAGAAGTTGATTCCACCATCGGGTTGATATGGTCGCGCAGCCGCTGGTCCAGTAAATCAACTGTCAGCTCAGAACGATCGCGTATCAAGCTGAGGGTATTTTCGCGCGCGATCCACAGTCCTATGCCGAGAACACCAGCGGCGGCAACAAAGATCAAAAACTCAAACCCCAGCGTAAGGGCGGTGGCAATCGACATGCGAAACCGCGGCTGCGCCTCTGACGTTTTAGGAAAATATTCATTCTCAGGCACAGTCATCGATGCAGCCTATGGATTGGACGTTGCGCTGCGGGCAGCCGTCAGTCAGTGACAAGCTTGACGCGTTGTCCTGGGCGCAGCTGTGCGCTGTCGTGTAATCCGTTTAACACTCTGAAGCGTTCTTCCGAGAAACCGTCTTCACCAGCCATACGGCGCGCTACCGAGGCCACCGTATCACCACGCCGCGTGCGGACAATTCTGATCCTCAAGGGCTTAAGGGCTCTGATTTCACGTTTGGTCAAAAGGCGGAAACTATAGGTGGTCCGGCGGAACGGTTTGGATAGCCGGTTGGTGTCCTGGGATTTGGTCTTAAACATAAAGCGATAGATGGTGTGCAAATCCTTACGGATAGCTATTGCCCGGATAGTTTGACCACGCTGGTGGAAGAGGCCAGCGGCCGCGTCGAGTCCATTTATGTTTAACCGTTCGACATTCCTCAAATTGGCATTGCGGCCCCAGATTTCCTGCAGGTAATAGGTGATGGGACCATCTGCAGATCGCTTAGCGGAATCGAAAATGATTGTCGCGTCATTGGGCCCCTTGGCAAATACCGCTTTGGGGGTGTTAAACAGGCTAAAGCCTTCCGGGACTTCGAAGCGGAATTTTAGTTTGGGGTGGCTAAAGATCCGGCCTCTGATTAACCCCTGATCGGGAGCGTCGCCGTACAGCATGCCATTGATTTTGCGCAGATAGATATTGCGCGCCCGCATCGGCTTTTTGACCTTGTATTTACGCGCTTGCTGGCTGGCGAGACGCACGCGTTCGGCGGGTGCGGGATGCGTCGCGAGATAATTAAACTCATCAACCTTGTCCGGCGATTTTCCCTGCCGTCTTGCTTGCAACCGTGACGATGCTCGCATCTTGCGCAGAAAATACACCATCGCCTCCGGGTCATAGCCGGCGCGTGACATGTAGCGTAGCGCCAGACTGTCGGACTCGAGCTCATGTTCCCGCGAATAGGAGCGCAAGGCACCACCAACAACGAGACTGCCGAGATCTGCTGCGGCCCGTCCGCCAGCGATACCGACACCGGCTAACAATATATTGGCCAGCAGGCCTTGGCCTTCGCGCCGGCCATGATGCAGCGCGTTGATATGACCGAGCTCATGCGCCAATACACCTGCGAGTTCGGCTTCATTTTCAGCGAGGGCCATTAGGCCACGGCTGATATAGATATAGCCACCGGGCAGGGCGAACGCGTTGACGATCTTCGAGTTAAGCAAGGTGAATGTGTATTTGAAGGTCTTACGCTCGACGGTGCGGGCTAAAAGCTGGCCTATACTGTCGACGTAACGGCGAAGTTCGGGTGAGCCAAACCGACCACCAAACGCTTTGATGATCTGTGGATGCTGTTCGCGTCCGACGCGCAGCTCCTGTTCGTTACTGGACATGCCTGTAAAGACGCTTTCGCCTGTGGCGGGGTTGGTCGTACAGCCAGACAGGCTGGAGAAGAGGAGGCCTGCGGTTAAGCCAACGGCTATAAGTTGACGGGATTTTTCCACTTTAAATTCTTTATTTTGTCTAGATGGGATGCTTCAATCATGGCGCCGTTGAATTTTTTTAGCCAGCCCCGAACGCGGATCTTTTCCCCCTGGTAGGGATCGATGGTGGGCCCCTTACGCCAGAATTGCCGCATTGTTCTGGGAGACATGGTGATTGTGAAATACTTACGTCAGTTTTCGCCAAAGTTGAGATAGGCGCGTCCCCAGACGACGACAGCTTTCAGGACCTTGGCCTCGATGAGCTGAAAATTTCGCAAATACCGCTGGGTCTGCTGGTGATTGATAATACGGTAATAGGAATGTCCCCATATACCGAGTTTTGCTTTGCTGGCGTTTCTTTCATGTTTGAGCATTTCGGCGATCCGCGAACGGTTGTCGGGAAAGCTGTAAACCCGCACCATGCCAGCTTCAAGCAACGCGCCCTGAGTCCAATTCAGATTCTTAAAAAATAAATGAGCAAGAAGCCGTCCGTGACGATCAATTTTACGGCCGCTATAATTTAACGTGAGATCTTTCCCTAATAAGAGTTTTGTGAGTACCGCCTTGGAGACCGGCGCCAAAGGCCGGGTCGGGAAGTTTCTACGTTCCAACGGTAATTTGGGAGACTGAATGCTGACGAGGCGAACTTCAGTGCCGTTATTTAGGACCAGCGTGTCACCATCGACAACCGATTTTACAGCCCCCTTGGCGACAGGCCCCGGCCATTGTGCCGGGGGCTTACGGGCGATGGCGGGACCGGCTGCGCTGGCGATCACCAAACAAGCTAGGAGAAATCGGGGTGTCGCGAGATTTCGGCGCATTGGCGGGATTATTCTGCAGCGTTTCACGGGCTGTCTTTCCACGGACTAATTCGTCGGCTATAGAATAACGCCAATCCTACCAATTACCCAATGACCAGATATCGGGTGGTTGAACTTAGTACAGTAGAAGTCAGAGTTTTTGTTAATGACCCGCGAACAGCTTTTCCCACCCATTAACCCCTATGAGTCCGGTCGCTTAGCGCTGGACGGCACCCACATTATGTATTGGGAACAATCGGGTAATCCGCATGGCGTTCCGGTGGTCTTTTTACATGGGGGGCCGGGAGCCGGGGCAACACCGGTGCATCGTCGGTTTTTCGATTCGTCGGCATATCGCGTCGTCATATTTGATCAACGTGGGGCGGGACGGTCCGAACCACAGGGTGAGCTAACCAACAACACGACGCAGGATCTCATTGACGACATCGAGGCCCTGCGGGTTCATCTCGGCATTGATCGCTGGATGATCTTTGGCGGATCGTGGGGCAGTACATTAGCTTTGGCGTATGGCCAGACCCACCCTGACCGCTGCATTGGGTTTGTCTTGCGCGGTATTTTCCTGGGCCGACAGCAGGAGCTCGATTGGTTTCTCTATGGCATGAAGACGGTCTTCCCGGAAAACTGGAACCGTCTCGTTGAACAGCTTCCGATCGAAGAACGCAGCGACATCCTGACCGCTTACCACCAACGCCTGATGAATACTGACCCTCGCGTGCATCTGCCGGCAGCGCGGGCCTGGAGCGCTTTTGAGGGAGCCTGCTCGACCTTGTTGCCGAGCCCCGAGACCGTGGCAGCTTTCAGCAGTGATGCGTTGGCTTACGCTTTGGCGCGGATCGAAACCCATTACTTTGTCAATGATCTGTTCATGGAAGAAGATGCGCTTCTTAAGGGTGTTGACCGAATCCGCGATATTCCGGGCGTTATTATTCAGGGCCGCTATGACATGGTCTGCCCGATCACCACGGCCAACGCGCTGCATGAGGCGTGGCCGGAGGCCGAATATGTTGTTGTGCCGGATGCCGGTCACTCGGCAATGGAACCCGGTATTCGGGCAGCGCTGATCCGGGCGTCGGAACGGCTTAAGCATCGCCGCTAGAGTTGGCGTGTAACATTCGGTTTGCAGCTTTTCGGCTGCGGCTTGCCGATTGCGCTGTGAGGGCTGATCCTTAAGATCACAAAAATATTTATTCTTTGTCATGCGGTGGTTTGATATGAAACATAAACGGCATATTTTTTTGGCTTTAGTAGCACCTCTTGCAGTGCTGACATTTGCACCAACGGCTCATTCCGGAACGACCGCGTATGATATGTCGCGGCTATTGAACGAGCCGCACCCGTTTGCTGCCGATGTTGTTGTACAGTTCCCGCCAACGATTGTGGCGTTGCAGCCATCTGGCGCCATCACTTATACAACACCCGGTTGGGTGACTGGTCTCGTCCGTCAAGGGCAACCTTATCCCGTCCGCCGATCAAACAGGCCAGCATCAAGCCAGCCCGCTCCTCAAGGCGCTGGTGCGTCGACGATCCCTGGATCCTTGCCGCCGCAGCTGGCTTTTCCGATGCCGACCTCTATCCCAGCGTCGAAATCCGCTGCCGTGACATCGGTCATCAGGGCGCCGGCAAAGAAGCCGCCCGTTCAGGTGAGCCAGGCCAGCTTGCGATCTGACGATCTAAGTTATTTGACCCTTGGCGCGGGCTATTACGATATCAATGACAATCAGGGCGCGGCTGAGTTTCGTCTCGAGTGGCGCCTTAAGGAGATATTCTGGAAAATTCATCCCTTTGTCGGTCTGATGGGGACAAGCGACGCCGCCATTTATGGATATGGTGGCATCGCATTCGATTGGAAGCTCGGTAAGTTTGTCTTCACGCCCTCCTTTGCGGCAGGCGCCTATCGTGATGGCGATGGCAAAGACCTGGGACACGTTGTCGAATTCCGTTCGGCTCTAGAAATTGCGTATGAATTCGAGAACCGGCATCGCTTGGGACTGATTTTTTATCATCTGTCGAATGCCAGTATTAGCGATAATAACCCTGGCACAGAAATCCTTAGCCTGGGGTATTCGATACCGCTTGATTGAGGCTTGACGCTCGCTGAGTGCCGTTAAGCCTGTCGCCACCTTTTTGTGCGACGGTTTTGCTTGACTGAGGGCGAAACGATACGGTTTTCATTTGATGCGGCGGCTCTTTCTAGCGGTATTCTGCGGATTAGTGATCCTTTCTGACGGTGTTGTTGCGGCACCTGGCAATCAGCCTCGTGCGACCAACGCACCAGACTCTGCAACAGAAACGCAATGCCACCCGCGCCCGCATCCTTGGGCAGCAAACCAAGCATTTTACTTTGATCTATGCCCAGCTCCGTAAGATGCAGTCTAAGCCCTGCGTCGGCGGTGATCGGCTCGACCCCAAAATCCGAGTTTGTCTGCCACGCAAGAACCGCTATATGCCTTATAGCCGCTGGGGTCCTGCTGCTGGCCGCTACCGCGCGCGCGACAAGTTTGATCTTATTGCCTGTGCAGGAGGCCTTAAGGGTCGTTACCGTCCCGGTAAACAACATGCCCAGCTGCCCTCACAATCGGCGCGAATGTATAGCACGGCGTTGAAGCGGCTGACGCGGGCCGCTCATCATTGTCGGGCCAAGCTGCAAAATATGCACAAAGAAGCGACGCGCAAAACGGTCTGCGAGCGCCGCGCCTGCATGATTGCTATACGCAAGGGGTGTGAGGATATCGCCCGGCTTTTCTGCAAATAGCGGGTTTTCGCTAAATCGGGTTCTGCCGGGGTTTATTTTCGGCTTCACTATCGTATCGTTAGACAATACGAGATAATACTTCCAACAAACGGATTACTGCGATGAAACCCACCAACCTGCTCTTCATAATGGCCGATGAACATAACCGGGCGATGATGAGTTGCAGCGGTCATCCGTTGGTAAAAACACCAAACCTTGATGCGCTGGCGGCGCGCGGTACCCGCTTTACCAATGCCTATACAAACTGCCCGATCTGCGTACCGGCCCGCGCCTCGATCGCGACGGGGCGTTATAATCACGACATTCGCTATTGGGATAATGCCACCGCCTATGACGGGCGTATCAAGGGCTGGGGTCATCGATTGCAGGATGCCGGGGTTCCGGTCGAATCAATTGGCAAGCTGCATTACCGGCGCGATGAAGATCCGCTCGGCCTCGATGTGCGTCAGGTGCCGATGTATATCAAGGATGGTGTCGGGTCGATTTCTGCCGCTCTGCGTGATCCGATGCCGCCATTTGATCCGGCGTCCAAAGAGAAGCCTGGCTTCGCCTCTAAAGCCTGTGGGGGCGAGTCGAACTATACTAAATATGATCTCAAGGTTGCTGATCTGGCCTGTGAATGGCTGGCAGGCGATGTCGCAGCAGATGGCGAAAACCCCTGGTGTCTCTATGTCAGTTTCCTATCACCGCATTATCCGCTGACCGTGCCAGAGCCGTTCTTCAGCCTCTATGATCCCGCCGACATGCCTGATCCCAAGCTCGACCCTGAAGGTGGCTATGAGCGTCATCCCTGGGTTGATGTCCTGGCGTTGCGCCAGCCGCATGCCAATGGCCTGACGCCGGAAAAATCACGTGCTGCAATGGCGGCTTATCTCGGGCTATGCTCATTTATTGATCATCAGATTGGCCGGGTGCTGGAGGCACTTGAGACGGCCGGACTCACCGAGAATACGCGTATCATCTATACCAGTGATCACGGCGAAAATGCTGGCGCCCGCGGACTATGGGGCAAATCGGTGATGTATGAGGAAAGCACTGGTATTCCGATGATGGTCGCCGGACCGGATGTGCCGGTAGGGCAAATCTGTGATACGCCAGTGTCGTTGGTTGATCTTTACCCGACAATTACCCAGGCCATCGGGATTGCGCCTGTTGACGCCGAAGTTGACCTGCCTGGAAACTCGCTGCTTGATATTGCGGCGGCAGGATCTGATCCGGAACGCATCGCGTTTAGCCAGTATCATGCCAGCGCCTCGCCGACCGGAGGGTTTATGCTGCGTAAGGGCAAGTACAAGTTCAATTACTATGTCGATTATCCCCCGGAGTTGTTTGATCTCGAGGCTGACCTAGAGGAGGAAAACGATATCGCGGGTGACCCGGCCTATGCCGATATATGCAAGGAATACGAAGCCTTGCTGCGGCGGATCGTTGACCCCGAACTTGCCGATCGGCAGGCCAAGGATGACCAGAATGCGATCATCGAATTTCACGGCGGCCGCGAGAAAATTCTGCGCGACAAGTTGGGCGTGCAGTCCTATACGCCCGCGCCGGAGGTTTAAGCTGTACCCTATCGCGTCGTATAGCAGGTTATGCTACAGCGCAATTGCGCACCCGTAGCTCAGTAGGATAGAGCACAGGATTCTTAATATATAGTCTCAGCCTATCTATCTAAAAAGATAAAGGGGAACAATCGGTTATACTCTATAGGTTTGTTCAATATTCCCCTGTTAATGATTTGTGAAAATTATTCACCATTCTTCTAATTGGTTTAACCCAATCCTGCTGACCAGGAAAACGAACGAGTTGTCGCTTCTTGTTAGAAGGATTACTCTGATTATAGTGGTCCCGTAGCTCAGTAGGATAGAGCGCGAAATTCCTAATTTCGAGGCCAGTGGTTCGAATCCACTCGGGATCACCAGAATCATTCCCTACCTGTCCCACTAATAGGCTATTGTCCCGACAACCCCGAGAGGGTGAAATGCCTTATGAAAAAAAATGCATCTGTCATTGGCTATATCTTAGTTATTATCGCGGCACTCGCGTTCGCCGGTAATAACGTCTTTGCCGTCTGGGTATATGACGGTGGGACAAAGCCACTAGCGCTCATAACCGTTCGAAATATATTCGCGTTGCTCGCCTTGACAGTAATGATGATGATAGCGGGGCGGACCATCTCCCTGCCCCGGCCAGAACGCAACGCTGCGCTCGGATTAGGACTGCTCAACTCGACGATGGCGTTCTGTCTGATGTCGGCCTTCAACCATATTGCTGTAGGTCTCGCCGTCCTGATTTTCTACCTGTACCCGGTGTTTACGGGGCTTGGCGCGTGGTTGTTGCGCCGAGAAGTTCTCAACCGAGGCATATTTGTCGGCTTGGTCGGCAGTTTTGCCGGCCTAGCCTTAGCGTTAGGCGATACGGGTGGAATTACCAGCATGCGGGGCATGGCCTTTGCAGCCGCCGCAGCTCTGATTATGACCTGCGTTATCCTGATCAGCGGACGCCTACTAAGGACCGATAATGTGCGCGCGGTCACGCTGCATATGCATATTTCTGGATCGTTAATGTTCGTTGTAATAAGCCTGATTGTAGGCGATTTCTCGTTGCCACAAACAGATCGCGGCTGGGTGGGAATTATTGCGGTTCCGGTATTTTACACAATTGCCGTCGCAACGTTTTTTGCCGGTATTGCATGGATAGGCGGTGTCCGTACATCCCTAGTCATGAACCTCGAGCCGATAGCCAGCATCGCTCTTGGATCCATCTTGCTAAGCCAGTTCTTGTCAGATCGGCAGCTTATTGGCGCGGCACTTGTTATCGCCGCAGTGACTGCCGTTAAGTGGCTAAACGGCAAGAAAACAGCTTCTAAAAACTCTACTTGAACGATATGACTACCCATTTTCTCCAAGTTTGACTATCTCGGCATTCCCAGTTTAGCGGTTGCGTCATATCCTTCAGTCATTCTTCGCAATCTCCTTTCCTATAAAGTTCATTACCAACATTAGCACCAACCCAGGCTCGGGATAGAGATCGTGTAGCACTGAAACTGTTGGCTGACCGAGATCAGTTCTGGACGTCATCGGGTTCAATCGGCATATTTTTGGTCCTTGAAAGATCTATGCAGTGGTTTTGCGGAATACGTCGCTGAGATTAAGTGGCGACAGC
>Ga0302122_10000583_pt1 | contig 22782 bp, 13 predicted proteins | sample CB21_SCM_MG_FD_203115 | JGI IMG/M metagenome (GOLD analysis project Ga0302122, IMG submission 203115) | Marine microbial communities from Western Arctic Ocean, Canada - CB21_SCM | ecosystem: Environmental > Aquatic > Marine > Oceanic | place: Canada: Western Arctic Ocean | collected 2017-09-28
CAGGCGGTTCGGGACGACGTAGACCTGGCGGCCGAGCGCGCCGACCAGGGCCCCGGGCGTCAAGGCGGACCGCAGGACCTGGTCCGCCTCGGTGAAGAAGACGTAGTCGACGCGCGTCCAGGCCCCCCGGCCCGCGTCGATCAACGCCTGGACCCGCCGGAACAGCGTGAAGGACAGGTGCGCGCCGTGGGCGACGTCGAGCCTTAGAATCGACGCGTTCACCGCCTTGTCGACGTGGGCCCCGTCGACGTCGGACGCGACGCCCACGACCACGCGGGCGCCCGGGAACGCGTTCTGGACGGAGCACACCACGCCCTGGAGCTGCAGCAGCTTCTCCGCCACCGTGACTTTGGAGTGGGCGTTGCCCACGGACCCGCCCGCTTCATTCGTCTCCGGGGGCCCGGCCCAAAAGGGGACCAGGGCGACGAGCTTGGTGTCGGGGGGAAAGTCGTTGACGGCCGCGCCCTCGCCGCACGCTTTCGCAGCATCTTCGGCCTGTTTATGAATCAACACATCAGCATTCGCCGGCTTCCGCCGCCGCACCGCGTGCTCGTACTCCGAGAGATGCTCGACGTAAAAGCTATCGGCCACGGCGCTCTTGAGGGCCGCGCGCGGCCGGCCGTTCCCGCCCTGGTGGTAGACGTTGTAGTCGTGGTACTCCATGCCCAACGAATCGCCGAAGGCCGTCTCCTGGAAGAGGTCGCGCCGCGCGAGCCAGGCCCCGGCGTAGGCGGCGACGGGGCCGTGGCAGTTGCGCCAGAGCGTGACAGGCTTGCCTACGCGTACGTCCTCGCCCAAGGCACGCGCCAGCGAGCATACCACGAGCAGTAGCCGCATGAGTGGTGGTGGCCGCATTACTGGCAGCCCAAAATGTCAAGCTCTGAGCTCTGCGAAAGAGTGCAAACTACCTACCTGCCGCGATTAGTTCGGCTGCCTCTTGCATGTATATCGGCTGCCCATGCGCCAAACCCGTCAAGCTAGTAACCAATGCGATCTCCAAAACCCGTCGAGCTGTAACCACCGGGTGTCTATGGCCCAGGGCTAATTATCTCCACCGCACGACATGGAAAACCCGTGCAAACGAAACCCGTGCATTTCAAATTTTGAGGGGCTGCTGCTGGCCGTGAAGCTCTGCGTGCCGGCAGCCCGCGCGGACGGTCCCACGATGGCGAGCGAGCAGAAGGAGGCCAACGCCAGCGATCCGGACGCGGTCACGCTGGGCCCCGCGTTCGAACCGGGCACGTGGTCTTGGCAAGAAGCGGAGGACTGGGTCGCATACGATGTTGTGGAGGCGAACCGTTTAGAATGGTGCTTCCAGGCGGGCGTCCAGCGCGTGAAGTTCGGCCTCGGCGAGGACGACTGGGTCGACCTGCGGGACATGGTCCGGAGCGACGGGCTCGCGGTGCGGCGGGCGGCGCCGCCGGAGGCCCCCGCCATGCCGCGCGGGCCGCGCTCCTACGAGGCGAGCGAGGGAGAAACGGAGGCGCCGGTCGCGGGGGCGCCACCGCCCGCGCCCTGGGACGTGCCTTTGAACGGCGTCGGGTCCCTCCCACCACACATGCGGAACAAGCCGCCGGACCCAAGTGTGGTCAGCGAGGTCGGCTACCCCTACTGGTGCACGGGCTCGGGGGCCTCGCCCGAGCTCCTCGAGAAGCTCGCGCGGGACCTCGAGGCGTCGTACAAAGAGCCGGTCCAGGGAAAATTCCCGGACCCCTGGACCTACGCGCCCACGGAGGAGTACGTCCCCGACCGCGTCGAGGTCGACCCCATCCCCGAGTGCATGAAGGAGCTCTTCGACGAGTCGAAGAACCCCGTGGACATGCCCTCGGTCTACTAACCATCTAACCTCCCCGGCGGGGGCGCGAGGAGGTCCTCGTCCGCGAAGGATGAGAGCTGGTCGTTGATCTCGGAGGCGATCCACTCGATCTCCTCCCGCGGCAGCCCGTCGCCGAGGCCCCACGCCGTCGGCGCGGCCACCAGTCGACACGCGTACTGGGGCACGCCGTTCGTCACGACTGTGGTGGCCACGTCCGCGCCGGCCAACTCGTCCGTCGCGCCGCGGTCCGAACCGACGCGAATGCCGCCCGGTAACGTCTGCGAGAGCTCCCACGCGTACGCGCCGATGGACAGGGTCGTCTTCTTCGCGGGGTCCAGTAGCGTCGTTTTTAACACTACGCCGCCCGCGAGCCAAAACGGCGCCAGGAAGACGGTCCCGAAGACGGCGCCGGTCGCCAGCATCGAGGCCGTCGCCGGGACTATGGCCGCAAACCAGCACGCGGAAAACGCAGCGCCCATGAGCGTCGAGCCGCCGAGGCCGGTCGGCGGCACGGTGAGGAGCAGGGTGCCGGCGTCGCTGCGGTCGATCAAGGTCCTGGCGCGCGGCGGTCGCGGCCGCGGCGCGCTACGTTTGGCCTCGGCGAGTCTCCGCTCGGCGTCGCGCAGCAGTGACGCGGCCGCCTCGACGTCGTCGCGCGCGGCGGCAACCTCGTCTATACTGTTATGCCGCACCGTTCGGAACGTGTAAAGCGGCCGCGGCGCGACGAGGGCTCGGGCCGCGAGGAGCGTCACGCTCAGCAGCAGCGGTCTCCGCATGGCAGCGTCCGCACTTTTGTAGCCTGCCGCTCACGTTGTGCACAAATGCGCAATCGAGCGGCTAGCAGCGCTTGCTCCTTTCCTTGCGCAGCGCTTGCTCCTTTCCTTGCAGCGTGTTGCAGAGAGCAGTTTTGGTACAGCGCGTCAGGGTCGTTTTAAGCCGTGCAAACGGAACTCTGGCCCGTATAGATGATCAAGTGGCTGCTAGCAATTTATGGCGCACCAGTATGGCGCAAACAGCACGTAGGACGCTAAAACAACTAAAAATAGGAAAAAAAAAGTAATATCCTAAACGGGTTTCCCAAACCGTCGAGTACGCTGCGTCGCCGGTGTTTTCTGTCCCGTTGGGGGCCTTTGATAGCCGATGTCGTATGCTCTCCGGTGCGCTGCCGGGCTCAAGCTTCCTGCGCGCGTTTTTCCTCGCGCGTTTTTAGGGGGGGCTGAGAAGCTAGGGTAAGAGCTTGGAGGGGGGTTTCATTGACGGGTTTTGCCAACTAACTATTAGATCGCATTTTTACGATATACAGAGTGGTAAGATTTCGTTGCCAGATCATTGTTGATCCTTGTAGCTCAGCCAGGTAGCCTGGTCGGCGAGCAGTATTAATACAGGCTGAAATAAGCACCACCATGCGCGGGCTGCTCGCCCTCGCGCTGCTCCGCGCCGCCGCGGCGAAGACGCACGGCGACGAGCTCGCGCAGTTCGTGCGGGAGTACAGCAAAACGAGCGCCAAAACAAATGTGGACTTTCATATGCTGGCGGCCCAGGCCGACGCGCACCGGACACGCATCAGGGACCACTACGGCTTCGACGAAAATGTGGGGACGCGCATCGACGAGTTCATGGCCTACGGCAAGGGCATCAAAACTCTCGAACGGAAGATGTTGGAGGGCATCAAACGGGGCGAACTGAAAATAGCGCAACTAGGCATATCGACCACGGCGGGCCACGACGTCTACCACAACGAGAGCTTCCCTCATGTCTTCGCGCGGCACTTCGGGGCCGTCCTGCGCACCCAAGGTGTGCAGTTGCGCTTCCGGAACCACGCGGTGGGGGGCTTCGGCAGCATGCCCAGTCACGCGTGCGTCGTCACGATGGCCGGCGCGGATAATGATATCGTGGCCTGGGATTATCAGATGATGGCCGCGCGCTCCAGCTTTGCGGTAGAACACTTCGCGCGGCACCTGCAGACGGACGGGTCCCGACCGGCGTTGATGTTCTGGCAGGGCGGGGTCTTCCTCCCGAAGCACGACGACGGGAAGGATCGAAAGCCAATGGGAAGCACGCCGAAGCAGGCGTGCGGTAATAAGTGGGTCGTGGACGCCTACGCGTCGGTCGGGGCTCATTCTGGTGATTTCGGAGGCCTGCTCGTCCACCTGCGGCGGAGCGGGTTGGCGGTCCTGAAGAAGGGGAGCGAGAAGCTGTTCCACGAGGGCAAGGGGGACCGCCCGGCATTAGACATGACCGAGCCGGCGCTCCCGCGGCGGCGGCTCGCCCGCCACCACCCCGCGGCGGGGCTCCACCGGCTGTGGGGCCTGTGCTGGGCGCACGCCTACTTGGGCGTGCTGTCCAGAGCCCTGCGGAAGGCGTCGCTGGTCTCGACCAGCGTGGCTACGCTCCCGAAGCGCATGGGCTGCGAGGCGCTGCTGTGCGACAAGTCCCCCACGTGCCTGACGTCCATGCGCCCACGTGTCGATAATGCGCTCGAGGAGGCTTTGGTGGACGCGGCGGGCTGGGCGCCGCGCGAGGACGCGCGCTGGAAGGTGCACCCGATGGGGTACATCGACCGGAAGGTCCTCTTCGCTTCGTCTGCGACGAGCGGTGAGGCGACGTTCGCTATAGAAGTGAAGGCCGGGGGGCGGCCTCTGGTGGCGTGCGAGGCGCCCTGTCCCTGGGGCCGCTGCCCGGCCGGGCGCCTGCCGCTCAAGCATAACGTGCGGTGGACTGTGGACGGTGTGGAAGTGACTGTGCCGTCGACGACGCCCGCCAAGCTCAAGCTCTACGACGTGAAGGACACGTGCCACGTCGTCGTCGCGTCGATGGCGGCCGGCCGCCGCGTCGTCGGCGTCACCTTCGCGCCGCCGCCCGGGGCGGTGGAGAAGGCGGCGGGCGGCCGCAAGACCGGGGCCGCCTACGCCGGCCTCACGCACCTCATCTTCTACTAGCCTTGTGTGTGTAAGCCTGTTCGCGACCTTACTACGTGGTCTCTCTCTCGACGATCGGTGCCTCACCCGATACTACTTGGCATCGACCGCGCGCCGGGGCGCCCGGCAGCTACTCTCTTCTAGCGCCTTCAGGCTCTCGAAAAAAAAAGGCTCTCGCAACGCAACAAAAACAACACCAACCAAGGATTAGCGAAGGCTGCCCCTGCGAACGGAGAGCCGCGCACGAAGGTTAGCACGGCTCACCTAGCACCCAGATAGAGCGGCGCCGCGGCGTCGGCGCGCACCACCTCCGAGTTCAGGAGGGCCACCCGGCGCGGCACCCGGCACGCCGTCGAACACGCCATGTACTGGACCGCGTTCGGCCCCGTGCAGGAGCAGGCGCCGCGCGTGCGGCCGCTGCTCCCGGATGTCGTGGCGACACCGCCAAGGCGCCGCCCGGCCCTGTCGCCGGCGCGCGCGCTCGTGCCGGGCTCGGCGGCGACGCCCGGAGCCGCCACCGCGCCCGCGGCGCGGCCCGGCTCGGCCCGCCACACCGCGGCTCGCCGGCGGCGGCCCGCGAGCGCGCCGCTCCGATCGACCCAAAGGAACGACGCCGCGGCGTCCGCGCGGGCCAGGGCGCGCTGGGCGGCTGCGTCCCGGAAGCTCTCCGCGACGACCGCGCTGCGGACGCAGCGGCGCAGCATGCGTGACCTCGGACGGGGCCCGCCGCACCGGACGTACGTGCCCGACGCGAGCACTCGACGGCGCCTGATGGAACTGGAGGCGGCGGGCGCGGGCGACGCCTGGGATTACGGCCTGGGGCGCTACTGCTTTACGCATTTGAAAAAAACCGCGAACAGACCGGACGGGCACCCCCAGACCTGGGTCGCCTACGTCGTCCGCGACGGGCGGGCGGGCGCCTCGGCGGAGGCCGACGCAGCGGCCGCGGAGCTGGCGGCGGACCTGCAGAGGCGCAGCCGCCTCCGGGTCCGCGTCCTCGACGGCGTCGCGCCGCCTCTCAGTTGCGGCGCGTGTGTAGCCGCGGACGCCGGCGGCGCCGCGTGCAGCGACCACGCGCGGCCCTGCCGCGCGGTGGCAACGGGCGCCGCGGTGGCGGCGCCGGGCGTCTTCGACGTCTACGCACTGCGGTTGCCGTCCGCCGGCTGCGTGCCGCCCTGTCCGCGCTGCGGCGCGGCGCGGGGCCACGCGGCACCGCCGCCGGACCCGCCGCGCCTCTACCGCCTCGGCTCGCGCTTCGCCGACGGCGGCCAGTTTCCTGCAATACGCCGCTGCGCGCGCGCGCTCCGGGCCGCGGCCGCGCGCGAGGGGACCGCCGGCGACGACGAGGAGCGGGCGGCCGCGGCGCTGCGCGCGTACGACCGGGTGCCGCCCGCGGCCTGCCGCGTGCGCCCCGGCACCGGCGCGGACGTGGAGGCTGTCGCCGCGTTCTGCCGCGCGCGCGCCGCCCTGCGCGCCTGCCCGCCGGCCGCCTTGACGAGCTTCATGGCCGCCTGGCGCGCCGCAGACTACTCCGAGGACGACGCGGTCTTCGTCGAGGCCGCGGCGCGCGCGGATGAGCACGACGCAGCGTCCCGGAGAGTGCGCGCCGCGCCGGCGGCGGCGCTTTTCGCGGAGCGATGCGGCCCGTTTCCCCGGCGGCGGCGCCCGCCCGCCGCTACACCGGTCGGCGTCGTCTTCCTCGAGTAGGTAAGATATACGAGGCCGCCGCGGCGAGTCCTTAGATGCGACATGTGCAAGGAACGTGTAACCACGGCGCAGACGCGAGGCCGCCGCCGACTATTTTTGTTACGGTCGCGTAATCTCTTAATTAAGAGATTACGCGAATTACCCTAGTAAGATGCCCGGGCTAGTAAGAAAGAGGTCATCTCACTAGCTACCACCTGCATCGCGCGCCGGGCAGCCCCTGCAGCTTCTGCTGATGAAAACGATGCCCACTTATACTGAGAACTCGGAGCTCGCCGCGCTGCTGGACAAGGTGCCGCTCACCCCGGCCGAACAGGCCGCGGAGTCCCAAACGACTTGTGTGACTGGCGCCACTTCTACAATTGGCGCCCACGTCGTCCGGCGTCTGCTGCGTGCGGGCCACACGGTGCACGCGCCGGTGCGGGGCACCGAGGCCAAGGCCGACGTCGCGTATCTGAAGGCGATGCCGGGCGCGTCGGAGCGGCTCAAGCTCTTCTACGGCGTCGACCTCTTGATCGACGGGTCGTACGACGCGTCGATGGTCGGCTGCAGTTCGGTGCACCACGTCGCGAGCTCGTTCTACATGGTCGGCAGTAAGAAAAATATTCAAAAGAAACTGATCGATCCCGCGATCAAGGGCACAGAGAACGTGCTCGCGAGCTGCAACCGGACGCCCACGATCACCAAAGTCATCGTTACGGGAACGACATTCGTGGCGTGCTGCGATTACCGTCCGTCCATCACGGACAAGGACTGGACCGTCACCGAGGAGTCCTGGCAAGACGGGCTTTCGCCGAAGAAGTTCCCGTACAGCTATTCCAAGCACGCCGCCGAGAAACGCGCCATGGAGATCGCCGCGGCGCAGAGTCAGTGGACCCTTACGACGCTCCTCGTCGCGGCGTCCTTTGGGCCCATGTGCTCGGGAAACGGCCAGGGCACCGTCCTGTTATTTCACAAATATATTAGGCTCGGCCTCTTCTGGCCCGCCTGCCCGCCCATGGGCTGCCCGTTCAATGACATTCGCGACGTCGCCGCCATGCACGCACTCGCGATGGTGACGAGCGGGGTCGCTGGTGGACGCTACCTCACGCCGCAGCGGTGGGGCACCTTCTACGAGTCCTGTCGCGCGCTCAAGACCGACAAACGCACGAATAAGATCATGCTGCCGTTCTTCACCTTTCCGTCCTGTTTCAAATCTGTATTCGCCGTCGCCGCGCCGTTCCTGGGCATCGACAAGAGTTTTCCGAAGCGCACCTGGGGATGCTCGCCCAAGATGGATTACAGCAAGACCACGACGAATTTTGGCCTGGACACGCAGGAGTTCAAGAGAATAGACGTCCAAGAAATGATGGTCGACACGGAGCTATCGTTCAAGCTCCACAAAATCCCCCTTCTCTCCGCGTCCCTGAAGCGCTACAAGTGAGAATACGCGAATCACCCTAGTAAGATACCCCGGTTACTAGAAAAGACGTCATCTCACTAGCACTAGTAAACAGTAAGGCTAGTTAACTAATCAGAGAGCAAATTTCAATTGTCGTCACGTGAGAATACAGCGTCTTGCGCATCGCAGCCGCATCGTACAGCCACGCAAAACACATGCATCGCGTCCGTGTATTTTTTACGCACATGCTGCCGCGTTTTCAAGCCCGCGCGGTACGATGCGGCTGCGCACAAGCGATTCTCGTCAACAAGCAATTTGAATGCTTATTTTCCCGCGCTTTTTACCCGCGCGTCTGGCGCCCCGCGTGCGGCTCGTTTGCTACGTACAGTCGCCGCGAGCCGCGGGGAAGGCCTGCGCGCGCGCGTGTGTGTCGCACTTGGTGGCGGTCGTGGTGGCGGCAGAGGAAAAAATATTTACGGTCAAATTATTATCAGTACACAGTTTTGTGAAAAGAGCGAGTCTTTTTGTTTTTCCACGGGCTCTCTTTAGTTTCCATTCAAGTTTTAGAGCCGGAATCTTCTCACCAACCTCAACTAAAGCAACGACTTTCCATGGCCTCCCCGAAGATGTTCTTTTAGCACCACCCCGAAGTTCCCCGTTATGCTGCCTTAAGCGACGAGTTATGTCTACCGTAGCGCCAACGTATCTTATTACGTATTGAAATGAATGTGAATTAAATAAGGGTTTTTTCTGATAAACCCCACAAACCCTCGATAAAATTGCAAGTGAGCATTTTATCGACATGGCATCTCACTAGGCGATGGCGCATTTAAGTCGCGGGTTTTGTTTTATCAATTTGTGATTTTAGCGAAAGGCAATTTAGCGACGGGGCATCTCACTAGGGTAATTCGCGTAATCTCTTAATTAGGAGATTACGCGTATCAGTCAGGGCCCGGGTAGTACCAGAGCGGGCGGCGCCGCGCGCCGAATCAGGAACACCATCCCCAGGACGAAGAATGCGACAACAGCAACATCCGCCGCGTTGAATCGCCGGCGCGTCCGCGTCCTAGACGCACTCACAGACTCTCCCGTTACCGGGCACTCCTTGAGATTCATGTCCGCCGTGTCGCCCGCGAGGAAGGGGCACTGGCCCTTCTTCAGGACCTTGGTGGGCCGCGTGTGCCGCGCCGCGGCTTCAGAAGCGCCAAGTACGACGAAATCTAATTCCTTCAGCAGCTGCGTGTTCCGGCGGAACGCGGAGACGGCCTCGTCCACCACGATTTGTGCATCGGCCACACTCAACTCGTCCAGGCGCTTCCGATACGCGTCCTTGAACCGCCGCAGTTTGGTCGGTTTTCCTATCAACGCAAAGTCGTAGAAACTCACGCCGTCCTTCGCATCGAGCGTCGTGCCGCCCTCCGGTACTAAGTTGTAGGCCCGCACGACGGCCCTTCTTAAAATCTGGCCGCCGCTCAAATCGCCCAAGTACCGCGTGTAGAGGTGCGCCACCAAGGCCTCCGCGCGCGGCCCCGTCGCCGGCCACGAATCTAGAGAAGAGACGTAGTCCCGCGTGGCCTTGGACCGCCGGGCAAAGGCCTCGGCTCGTTTCGTCAGGTCGGGGCACCGCTGGCGGTAGTACGCGAGGTCCGTTTCTAGCGAAGCGTACCGTCGGAGCTGGGGTAACGTGTCACTACAGACCCGGGCCACGGCCGGGCACGTCCTCGAGACGCGGTCCGCAGCCCGCTCGAGCGCCCCGTAAATGGGCTTCAACGCCGCGACTAACGACACGTACGCCTCCAGGGGCGCTTGGCCCTTCAACAACAACTTCACAAAGGCCACGTTCTCGGCCTCGGCGTGGGCTTGTTCCGTGCCCTGTTTTAACCGCGCCGCGAGGCCCGCGCCGTCGCTCGTCAGGGGGTTCTCGACGTCGTGCTCGCCGTGCGACGCCCACCAGCCGAGCAACTCGTCGACGAAGACCTCGTCGCCCGAGCCGACGCTGCCTACACTTGAAGAGCGTGTCTTCAGCAACTCTTGACGGACTGCGTGCGTCTTCGTCGTGTGCGACGGGGGCATCTGCTGCAGCGAGCGCGTGACGTCCTCGGGCGTCTTCGTGGCGGAGAAGGGGCAGCCTTCCTGGAAGGCCGGGCACTTTTCTTTCGCCAATTCCACCAACTGCGTCGACTCGGCGAAGGGGCACTTCTTGGGCGGCGCGGCCATCGCTCTACGGAGCGTTTGCGGCTCTCTGGCTAAAGGAGGCCTTTTGTCACGGCGGGCCGGCGGCGGGCGGCCGGGTGTCGCAGGCTTCTTGCTGGCAAGAGCGCAAGGCGCGTCGGGAGGTGCGCGGCGCGAAATGAGGCTCAGCTACAGCGTGTGCAGTGCGTACACTTTTTATCGAGCACGCGCCGCACGGGTTTTTAAGCTCGGGTGACGGTTGCGAGTGGTCTCGTACCCCGGAGGACGTATGGGTCGATCGCACTAAAATATCTATGTTAGCGCCGACGGGCCGCCCCGACGGGCACTATCCTCCGCCCCGCACGCCTTCGGCGCCGAGCCGGACGCGGCGACTGTAAAAAAAAACTATACCTTAGGCGCCTCTTCCCAGGGGAAGGCCCCGACGAGCGGGTCCCCCAGGTCCAGGTTCCCGCCGATGTTCTCCAGCCAGTCCGGGGAGCCGACGCCCGCGACGCCCGCCGCGACGTTGGAGGCGGCCGTCTCGTTGGCCTTGTGGCCCACGGTGAAGGAGGCCATGGCGTCCCGGTACACCGACGCGGTCCGCGCCCAGGTCTTGCGCGCGTCCGTCAGGGGCTTGGCCGGGCAGCGCGGCGCGCACGTGTGGAGGCCCGCGCCGGCGAGGATGGCCAGGCGCCGCGGTTTTTGAGTAAGGGGGTGCCGCAGCTGGCCGCGCGCCACGTCCCGCAGCCGCCGCTGCCACTCGACGACGCCGAGCGCCGTGTCGTAGACCAGCGCCGTGCGTTTTTCTTTCGCGGCATTGAGGATTGCGCGCTGCGCGACGCCCGGTAACCGCCGCAGATCCAGGACGTCCCGCACCTGCCGGATGTGGAGGAGGAAGCGGTCGCACTCGCGCCGCGGTATGGAGCGCCGGTTCCGATTCGGAGCGGGCACCTGTGTACCATTCGCGTCGCAGAGGTTCTGGGCCGCGTCAGTCACTGAAAGTTCCGCGTGCGAGGCGTGGAAGACGCAGAGCCGGCCCTCGATGCCGTCGTGGAGGAGTGCGGCCGACCGAGACGCAGCCCGTTTGATGGCGGGGTCGTCGGCATTTACGGAACGCGAGAGCGCCGCCAGCTCCTCGGGCGACCCATAGACCGTCGGGCGCTCGAAGGTGGCTTGCGCCGCATCTTCAGAATTCTTCTGTCGTATCAAAGCGTTCCGGATGGCATGTCTAACAGCGTCCTGGCGGGGCGTGTTCTTCTGCCGCACCGCATGAGCCACGGGCGCGCTCCCGACGCCATCCAAATCGTAATTGTTCACGGCGAAGTCTAGGGCCACGAGGCCCTGGGCGTCCGACGGGCGGGTCGAGGCCCCCGCCGCCAGTAATTTTTGTACCGTCGGCAGCGACTCGGCCGCACACGCGTGCATGAGGGCCGTTCGTCCTCGTAGCGCGTCCTGCGCGTCGATGTCCGCGCCCTGGCTTAACGAAGTCAGGACGCCGAAGGCGTCCCCGAGCTGCGCGGCGGCCCACAGCCGTTTCGTGGCCGCTTGCGCGCCGATGGGCAGACCCTCATCATCAAAACCTATCTTATCCGGCACGTCCGCAAACGTGGATAAAGGCAGGCACGTGACCGCGAGGCAGTTCGCCAGCTTCAGGCATGTGGTAATAGCGTCGGCTTCCTGGGTCACGCAGCGGTCGCCGTACCGTCGCGTGATCCCGGGCGAATCCAGACAGCCCGCGGCCTCGTCCCTTACCACAGCATGGTCGAGGAGGCCAACGTGAGCGTGTTGCGTCAATTCAAAGACTTGCGTGTCGGCGAACTGCGCGTGTACGGGCGCAATCAGGAGGAGCCAGCGCCGGCCCATCGTGCGGCCCCGCCGGGCTGCCCCTTCTGCTTTGCAGACGGACACGCCCTTGCGCCGCGACGGGCTGCCCTCCCGCAGGGGTGCTCACTGCTCAGCCTAGGCAAAACCACCGAAACTCGGGCAGCGTGTCTGCTCCCGTGCGGCCGGTCTGGTCCGACCAGCAACCGCTCCAATCTGTGTCGGCTTTGTTTTACGGAGATGGCAGTGCTGCAGCGGACCGAAAAGCGAGCCACTCGGACCGAGCTCGCTCCACGACCGCCCCGCGGAGTCGTCGGGGCGGGTCCGGAGCGGTGCTCCGGGGGGTGGAGGGGTGGGCGGGCGGCTCCCCCGAAACGGTTAAATAACTAGGGTACGCAACCTAAATTCAGCGCTGCTGCTCTCCTGCCAACTTTGCTTATCCCCGGGTCTTTGACAGCGCGGCACGGACTTGCCCGCCGACATTCGACAGCGCGGCGTCACACGCCGACAGCGCGGAGCAACGCTGCCCATCGCGCCAGGCGACCGCGGAGCACGCGGATTGGCGGTCGCTGAGTAGACGCAGACCCCGTCGAGGGCAACGCGCCGGCACCATGCAGAACCACAAGCTCGCCGGGCGGGCGAAGAGCGTCAAGAACTCGACGGTGCGCATGGTCGAGAGCCACCTGTCGAAGCAGCGCCAGGGTCCGCGCCGGCGTCCGCCACTACGTCTCCCTTTTACACGCCGTCGCCGCGGCGGCGCGCCCGCCGCCGCGCCGCGCCGCGCCGCGCGCCCCCCTCGCCCACACACACACAACCTCGCTCGTCGCCCGGCGTGAAGCTCACGCTTCGGTCCACGCACAGCCTACGACGGCTGGATCCAGGAGCTCTGCCAGGACGCCGAGGAGGCCGCGGCCGAAAGAGATAGGTTGAAGTCCAAGCTCTCCAAGTTGAAGGAGGAGCACAAGCGCAAGATGATGATCAAGATTTTGTCGCGGATGTCGAACATGGTCTACTACCGCGCCTGGTCCTGCTGGTACAATGGCACGATCAAGATCAACCAACTCAGTGCTGATGAAGAATTGAAGATGCTGCTGCGGGAGGTGGAAGCTGCTAAGGGCGAGGCCGCGAAATTGGAGGCCGAGGCGCAAGCCCGGGCGGACGAGGCCGCGGCGCAGGCCATGGGCGCCGCCACCGATTCGCAGCGGAACCTGTGCAAGAAGATTTTTACGCGCATGATCCAGGGCAAGACGCGCGTCTTCTGGCAGCACTGGGACAACGCCACGTTCGGTAAGAAAAGAGCTGATGCTTTGTTGAGGAAGGTGCTGAAGCGCTTACTGAAGGGGCAATTGCACAAGGGTTTGAACCAGTGGAAGTACGTTGCGACCAAGTGGGACCTCGTGCAGAAGATCGCCTTGAAGGATCGCCTCATTAAAGAATTAGAAGCCCTCGAAAAGCAAGCCAAAGATTTCGAGAAGGAGGCGGAAAGTAGACAAGAGGCGGCCATGATGGCCGCTTTGGGCCGGGCCACGTCGGAGCAGAAGGAATTATTGATCAAAATTTTAGCCAAAATGTCGGGCAACTTGGAGGTCTTCGCCTTCAAGGTGTGGGCGGAGAAAGTCCGGAAGTTCAACGAGTCCACCGCGTTGACCACAAAGATCCTGTTCCGCATGATCAACATGATGGCCTCGATGGGCTTCAAGAAGTGGTTCCAGGTGTGCATGGGCGACGCCGCGGATAAATTCAAGTTGAAGGAAGAGTTACTGTGCGAGCAGCGGGACAACCTGCTGGCGGTGCTGCGGGCGCGGGCGGAGCAGCTCGAGAAATTGCAAGCGGAAGCGGCCGAGTTATTAGAGGCGTCCCAGCGGAACGCTTTGGACACGTCCTCCGTGATGCAGATCTCGACGTCCTTCGCGGACAACGTCATGGTCATCCTCGACAAGAAGGCCCTGGACGAGGAGCTCGGCATCGACTCGGACCGGCCGACCCAGTACGCGGAGCTGGAGATCTAGCCTTGACTCCTCTCCCCGCGTAATCGACCTGGAGTTTATATCCCGCGGCGGCGGCGTAGAAGTAGAGTCCGCCTCTAGCCGCCCAGCACGCCATCGATGCCCGCACTAGATCACACAAGGGGGCTTATGCCGTCGCGAGGCCGCACACCGTCGGTTTCAGGAACCCGGAGCCCTGCAGTTCCAGGTATTCGAGGTCGACTGACCGGAAGCCGGCGCGCTTGATGATATCCCCGGTCCGGCGGTCGAGGTGGCAGCCGTCCGCGCGTATTACCTGCATGGGCGTGGCCCGGACCTGCTGTTCGGCGAACCCCGCATCCGACTCGGAGAGGACGTGCTCCCAAAATAAAAACTTCCCGCCTGGCTTCAGGACGCGTCGGATCTCCGCGATCGACTTGGCCGGGTCCACCACCGAACAGAGCGTCAGCGAGCACACCACGGCATCGCAGGACCGTGTCTCGAGCGGCAGGGCCTCCGAAACGCCGTGGACGACGCGCAGGCTGCTGGTCTTATCAAGACCGGCTTTCTTCGCATTGTCGCGAGCGTAGCCCTCCATCCGGTCGTTGGGGTCGACGCCGATGATGTCCAGGCCGCCCCGGCCCCGCAGCCGCGGCGAGTAGTAGCCGTAGTTCGGGAACGATCCAATGCCGATCTCGACGACCGTGGGCTCGGGGTTGTCCTGCAGCGCTAGGAACAGCTTTTCGAAGAGCTTCTGCTTGGCGGGGTACGCCGCGCGCTCGTAGGAGCCCATGCCCGAGGCCATGCCCTGCGCGAAGGCCGCGTCCTGGAGCTGGTTGCGCGGCAGGTCGTACAACTTGAGCTGGTCGGGCGCTGCGGCCTTGATCGGCGCCATCGCCACCGCCGCGTCCGGGAGGCAGCAACCGCAGGCGACGGTCGCTGCCTTGACGAAGAGATCTCGCCGCGACGTTGACGAGTAAAAACCCTCGGCGGCCATGCTGATGCTGGCGCGTGGACGCGTGCAGGTGTGTGCAAACGACGCCACTTGTGCTAGCCATGGCGCAAAGAGCACCAGTGTCTTTCGGGCAGCCATCATGCGTTTAGCACTCAACCGGCAGCTAGCTTAGCCACCACAGCTCACTGCTCACTGCTCACGATCTCTGCTAGAGCTCCTTGCCTTGTCTGCTCCAATAAACGACGGGTTTTTGCGACGCGGGTTTTCCCGAGAGATTAGCGCTAGCTTTAGCCCACACTCGGCTCCTACGAAGCCAGCGGCCACCAGATAGAGCAGAGGTTCCCTTTGTTTCGAACTTCCACATCACTGGTGACTGTCGGCCCTGCAGCGCGTCACTTGTGCACGCTGTGCTGTGCCTGCCGCAGGCCCCCAGAGCAGTGCGAGACGGGGCGCAAGATCGCACCGCGCGGCGGCGGCGAGCTAGCAGCACGTGTGCGAACACGACAATTAGGATCGCACACGTCGAGCGGCCATGAGCGCCCCAACCCTGAAACCGCTGCGGAAACCGAGCGCCCCGGCCATGGAACTGAAGGAGCGCGGCGACGTGCCGGACATCGGCGACGCCTTTCCGCCGCCGCCGTCGCCGCCGCCGCGACGCCGCGTCGCGCGGGAGGAGCCGCTTGAGTCCTTTGCGTGCGGCTTCCTGGCCTGCGTCGGCGGCGGCGAGGTATTGGAGTGCCTCGCGTGCGGCGCGCGGTGCGACGCGCTCCTCAGCACGGCGCCGAGCTGCGACGAGTGCGGCGCCGCGTTCTGCCCAAGCTGCCGCGGCGCGAACCTGGTCCAGGTGTCGGCGCTCGCGTCGGCGCTCGCGTGCGACGGCGAGACCACGGGCTGGCGGTGCTCCGACGGCAACGCGTGCGTGCACCAGCCGCACGCGCTGCGGCGAGTGATGCTGCACTGGCAGCCGGCGCCCGGCGCGACGGGCACGGACGCGGCCGAGGACGACTTCTTCGGCGACGACGGTCCGCCGCCCCCGGAGTCCATAACTTTGTGATTGTAGTAAACACTCGAGGGGGTGGCTCTACGGGTGGCTCTACGGGTAATTCAGTACAACTTAATAGAACTTCACGCTCCCGAGGCGCTCCACGACCCTGTCCAGGGCCCGCTTCATCGCCGCCGCCGGGCGGGGCCGCTGGCGCCGCGGCCGCTTCTGCTTCTTCGGGAGCGTCGGCTTGTTGGGGGCGTTGGCGAACGAGACGGACCGGTCCTGGCGCGTCAGGCCGGGGTCCGCCGCGTGCAGCGTGAGCACGTCGCCGCCCGCGTCGCGCGCCGGCACGTGGCGGCCCGGCGCCGTCGCCATGGCCACGTGGCCCCGCGGCGCCGCCGCCGGGCGCGCCGGCTCCAGGACGAGCGCGTCGCCCTCGTCCGCTCGACGAGGCGGCGACCGCGGCGCCTCGCGCGCCCAGTCCGCCGCCCCCACCTGCCGGTCGCGCGGCCGGTCGCCCGGGTCGAGGTCCAACACGGACCCGTCCGCTTTGTCCACGACCTTGCGCCCGGGCCTTTTCCCAAAAGCAAGCGCGCCGAGCTGCGACGTCGCGGCCCGCGTCGAGAGGGCGCCGTCGTCCGGGCGCAGCTCCAGGACCCCCTCGGTGTCTATGGCGGGCGCCGCGAAGCGGTCGCCGCCCGCACCTAGGTCCGGCACGGGCGCGGCCGTCGCCCGGCGCGCCCGCTCGAGCCGGTCTTGGTCCACCACGATTTCCTCCCCCGCCTCCTCGGAGAGACGCCACCGGTCCGGGGCCCGTTGGAAGTCGAAGCCGCGCCGGTGCTTCTCCACGCGTTGCGGGGACAGCTGGAGCCCCTCCGACGGCTCGTCGTACTCCATCCAGCGCTCCGCTCGCCCCATGGTCGCCGCGGGCACGCGTGCCGCCGGCGAGTGCGGCGAGAGCTCCAGGACATCGCCGTCCCCGTCCATTGCGTCCACGCGCCGCCCGGGCTGCGTCTTGAAGGAGGAGTACTTGAAGCCGCGCGCCGGCGCGTCCCCCACGCCCCGGCGGTCCACTCGATCCAAATCGAGGACGTCGCCCTCGTGGTCGTCGCATACCGGCGACGGGAAGCGCTCGGCCCGGCCCAGTTTTTGGTCGTAGCGCTCCGCGTCCAGGAACGCGCGCGACCGGGGCACGTCCAATTGAATAAAGTCGCCCTCATCAATACATGCGTCCTCGGGCCGCTCCCCATTTGGACCCACGGCCTCCCTTCTACCTGGTGCCTCAAAGGCGGTCACGCGGTAGGGCGACCCCTCCAGGTAAGCGCGCGCGCGGTCCACGTCTTGACCGTCCGGCGTCGCGGGCGCATCTAAAGCTCTTCGAAGCGTCGGCGACGCGAAGGTCGACCGATAGATCTCGTCCTTGCGCGGAACCTCTACAAAATCGCGGCCGCGCTCGGCCTCGTACAGGACGGGCGCCCGGAACGCCTCGGACGCGACCTGAACACCTTCCGGTCGCATGTCTCTCTTCGCCTTCGCCGCTGCCTCAAACTCGCGCTTTTTTCGGACGGCCACGGGCGTCACCGGCGCCTCCAGATAGCGCACCGACGCCCGGTCCGGGTTCTTGAAGGCATGGAAGGCGACCTCCTCGGGCCGTGTAGCTTTGGTCGGCGAGGCCGCCCAAGGTATCGACGCGTTTGGCGCCAGGATCGGCCGGAGGGCCGCCCGCTCGGCGTCGACCTTGTTCCGCGCCTCCCGGACCGCGTCGCCCCTCGTCTTGACGTGGCGCTCCCTAGCGGCGACCTCGTCTCCAAAGAGCGCCGCGTGGGGCACCTCCTTCTCGATCGCCGCGAACGCCTGTTGAAGCTCGTGCGCGCCGGGGCCCCGTCTCTCTTCCCTCGCGCGCTCCTCGTACCGCTTGCGCACCACGTGCGCCGTCGCTTCCGTCGGCGCGGCGATCTTCACCGCCGTGGAGCGCCTCCTGGTGTGCCGGTCCGGCGACGCGTGGTCCTCCGGCGCCGACTCCGACGAGGATGACGAGGAGGAAGACGACGACGATGAGGAGGACGCGGACGACGAGGTGTAGGACGAGTCCATCTTGACGTGGCGCCAGCGCGCGAACGCCAGCTGCTCGTCGCGAGTCCGCTGTCTACGTATTCGTTGCTCGCGCCGCGCCGACCGCTGGCGCCGCCGGTCCCTCTTCGCCTTGAGCTCCAACGCCGCCTGCGCCTCCACGAGCAACTGCTTGGCTTCAAAAGGTCGCGTCCGCGGTCGCGTCGCGTGCTCCGCCAGTAAGGCCCCGCCTCGAATCACTTTGAAGCGCCCGTTGGCCGCGTCCGTTTCCATCACATCGTAAGCGCCGGGGCCCGCGCCTGCGCGCCGGCGCCGCGCCAGAGCTAATTTAGCCCGGCCCCGCATCTGCTGCGCCGGCAGCGGGTTGATCTTCGGGGCGGGCCCGGTCTCTTCCACTCCAACGTCGTACTGGCCGGGCCCGGGGCCGTCTTCGGCACTCGATGCGGAGCTTGATGCCTCCCCGAAGCCGTACGTGGGCACGTGCCGTTGTAGGGCCCCGTGCAGCGACCGCGGCGTCTTTATCGAGCGCGGCGACTCCGGCTTCGGCGTCGCCGGGAAGCGCGCCGCGTGGACCCGCGTCTCCTGGCCGTGCTCCAGCTTGACCGTCGCCCACGCCGGGACGCCCTTGACCCGCCGTTTGATCATGCGTTCGCCCTTCAGGACCTGCGAGTGCCGTTCGAGGCCGTCCACCTGCTCCTCCCTAAGCTTTGGCTCCGCAGGCTGCTGCCACGCGAGCACCCCCTTGGTCCGGGGCTCGACGCAGGCCTCCTTGGCCTCCGTCACGACCGGCGGCGCTTTTCGAGGCACACGCGGCGTCCGGGCGCATTTGGCCGCGGCCCGCGCACCGTACCCCCCGACGCGCGCCAGGGGCACGCGCGCTTCGAACACGCCACCGTCCTCGTAGAGCACGTCCACGGCGTCCTCGTAGACGCAGGCGACGCGCGCCGGGAAACTCTGGGTCGCACCGGGCACGCGCACCTCGACTCGAGCGCCGAGCGCCGGCGGCGCCGCGGCCTCCTCCTCCGACGCGGACGCCCGGACCTCGTCGTGGCATGGGCAGGCGCAGCCGTGCCAGCAGTCATGGGTGCAGCGCGGGCAGCCTCCTCCTGGAGTCTTCGCGACAGCGATTGTCTCCGCGTTGAGCGCAACGTGCTGCGCGAACGGGCCCGCGAGCGGCATAAATGCCTTGGCGAGATCCACGGCCGAGCACACGCCGTCCCGGCACGCTCTTCCGAAGACGTCGGCGACGCGGCCCTTCGAGGCCCGCAACGTCGCGTTCACGCGCCGCGCGACGCGTTTCGGGGAAAGCACCGTCCGCCACGACGCCGCGCGCACCGCGGCCCACGACACCACGCCCCCGCACGCGGCCTTGAGGGCTCCGACGTCGACGCCGTGGCGCCGTTGGAGCGTCTCCTCCTCCAGCGCGAGCCACGCCTCCGCATTCGCCCCCGCGTCCCGCAGGAAGCGCGCTACGACAGCGCAGGCCCCGTCGCCGCCCTCGTCCGGGAGGGCGGGCGGCCGCCGCAGCGCGACCTCCAGCTCCCGGAGCTCCACCGCGAAATCATCCGGATCGGTCCGTTGGAGCAGCTGGCGGAGCCAGCGCGGCGGCGCGGCTTTCATGGGCTTGGCGGGCGGGGCGCGCGTTGACACCGGCGCGGCCGCCCGCGCGTCGCCGTCGCTCGCGGCCTCCTCCGCCTCCACCTGGTCCCCGTCCGAGTCGTGGCAGGCGCAGGGGCAGGCGTACCAGCAGTACTCGTGGCAGGCGGGGCACGCCTTGTCACATGGCGCGGGCCGCTTCCTAGTGACAGGAGCAAGTTCGGTCGCTCCGGCGCCGTATCGCGTCGTCCGACACACGGCCGCCGCCGGGCCGGGCCCGTCGCACGTGCCGCGCTTCCGCCGTAGATCGACCCCGTTCCACGCCGCCCGCGCCTTGGCGCCCCGCAACCGCCGTAGTTCGACAGCCTCCAGGGCCGCCTCCGGCCCGCCTTTCGGGCCCAGCGACGCCGCGCAACACGCGTGCCGCTGCGTCGAGAGCATTTCAAACGCCCGGGCGCGCTTCGCGCCAATGAGGCGGCGCTTGCGCAGGGGCACCCGGTGCTTGATCGCGTTCGGGTCCGTTAAAGGCCGTCGCGGCAGGCCCAGCTCCTCCCTTGTGTCGCCCATGGCGCGCTCGAGCTCGCAAAGCTCGCGCCGGGCGGTTTGGTCCGGCGTCTCGCCCCAGTGGGCCGGGTCCAACAGGTCCGCGGCCGCCGGCGCCTCCGCGTAGCAGCCCAGCGCCTCATCATACGCCGCGATGGCCTCGGCGAAGCGGCCGCCCGCGTGGGCATTCGTTGCTTGGGCCTTGAGCGCCGCCGCGCGCGCCATGTCGTCGTCGGCTTCGGGCATGCCGTCGGCTGCCTCGTTAGCTGCCAGTGCACCCTCGGCAGTCGTTACGACCATGTCTACGTCGGCAGCCGCCTCGTCGGTGCCAGGGGTCTCCATTGGCCCGTGTGCCTCAGAAGGCTGCCACGGTTGCCATTTTTGCGCGTCCAAGCCGTCGACTGGCTGCCCTAAAAACCCGTAGACGTTAACAGTTGGTCGGCGCTCGGCTCCCGGACGCGGCCGCCGGCTGCCCCCCCACGCATTCGCTGCTCCGCGCGACGCACGCCCGCGGCCGGCGCCGGCGCGCCTGGTACCGGTGGTCAACAAGACGTGCGATACCAACTCCCACCACAAAGCATGGGCGCCCCGCCCTTCGCGCTGGACAAGGGCGCCGTCATAGACAACCCCTGCGCCCGGCAGTCCCTCAAAGACTTTGTGATCATCGACGAGTTGTTTCGCAGTGGCACGGGGGCCGTGTACAAAGTCCGGCGGCGGAGCGACAAGCGCGTCCTGGTGCTCAAGGAGAGAAGGGTCGCGGAACTCGGTAAGCGGGCGCCGGCGGACCACGAGGCGAACTTACTCAGGAGCATCGGGCGCCACCCCCATTTGATCGGCTGCCACGGGCACTTCTGGGAACGGGCGCGGTTATATGTGGTGCTGGACTACGCCGCGGGCGGCGATCTAGCGTCGCTGTTAAAGAGAAGGACATTGGGTGACCGGGCGTACTTCCTGCCGGAAGCCTGGGTCTGGACCGCCTTCGAGCAGATCTGTCGAGGATTGTTAGTGTTGCATGACAGGGGCGTGGTGCACCGCGACATCAAGGCGCTCAATATACTCGTAGCGCCGGCGTCGCGCGCGGTCTTCGAGGAAAAGGGCGTGCCGAAGGGGCTCGCACCGTTACCGCAGGACCCGCAATTACGAGTGGCCGATCTGGGCGTCTCCCGCCAGTGCTCCGACAATACACTATTTTTAAGGACCATGTTCGGCACGCCCCTGTACGCGTCGCCCGAGATCTGCGACGGCACGCCGTACAACGAGAAGACGGACGTCTGGTCCCTGGGCGTCGTGCTGTACGAGCTGTGCTGCCTGCAGCCGCCCTTCACGGCAAATAACCTTGTGGCGCTGGCGACCTGCATCAAGAAGGGCGTCTACGAACCCATTGGAGACCACTACTCGCCTCTGTTGAAATCCGTGGTGCAGAGCTGTTTAAACTTGGACGGGCAGGAGCGGCCGAGCGTCCGGCGCCTGGTGGCGCTCTGCGAGGACCGCGTGTCTGGGGAAGAGACCGTCCAAGGCCTGGACGAAAAGACGTACGCGTCACCGCCCGCGTCGCCGGCCAAGGTCCCGGAGCCGCCGGCGCCCGCGGTCCCTGAACCCGAGATTGTCGAAGCCTTGCCGACGGCGCGCGACGCGCGGCGTTTGGAAGCGTTGCTGCGGCGGCGGCGGACGCACCTGACGAACCTGCGCGCCGCCGCCGCGTTGCGCGATACCAACAACGAGCTCACGCCGCGCGAGGTCGCGGCCCAGCAGCAGGGCGCGGCCGATGTGAAGAAATGTGAACGGGACGTCCAGCACCTCGTGAAGTTACTACGGGAGGCCGTGCCGAAGAAAGCCACGGCCCCGCCCGTTTCGCCGGGGGCCGCGTGGGCGGACGACCCGGTAAATCCGGCGCGGGTCCAAGGAGGGGAGTCGCCGGCCAAGGCGCGGGTCCGGGCCGCGGAGCGGGTCAGGAGAGCGCGCGAGGAGGACCACCACCTGGGCGTGGCGGCCGCGGACCAGTTCCTGTTCTTCAAAGGGCGGGACCAGAAGAAACATAGGAATAGGCGCGACGCCATGTTCGGCGGCCGGCCGGCTGGCTTCGCCGACGGGCCGCCCCGCGCGCGCGGCATGGCCGAGGCCACGTTCGTGGGGGCCGCGGCGCCGCCGCGGACCGCGCCGACCCCCGTCAATAGCAGGGCCGTGCTGCGCAGGGAGGCGCCGGTCCACCCGGCGCCGCCCTCGCTCGATCCGGTCCCGCGGCTGCCGCCGGCGCCGGATCCGGTCCCCGTACCGGCGCGCGCGGCGACCGCCTCTACGAACCACCGCCCGGCCCGCCGCGACCTACCGCCTCCGTCGCGCGTCGTCTCGCGGAGCGCGACGCCGCGGGCGCCGGTCATCCCCGGCCCGCTCCCGCGCCGCTCGGAAGCGTCGCTGCCCAACTATGGCGCGCCGTACGCGAAGCGGGGCGCCGCGCCCGCGTGGCGCGCCGACGTGGGGGCGACCACCAACGAAAGGGAGCGGTCGAACGCGCGCCTGGAGCGGCTGCGGCGGCGCGGGGCCGCGCGGCGGGCGCGTCTCGAGGCCGCGGAGCCGAGCAGCGGGGGCGGCCAGGGCGTTATCGTTAACTAGTACTATGGTTAGTAAGCGGCGCCTGGTCGTCCGGGGGTACGGTTGGTGAAGGGTTGGCGAAGGTGATGGCTTTTGTGACGGGTGTAGAGACAGCACTTGCGAAAAGCGTGGAGTGGGTCGAGGCGACGGCCTTTGCGTCGGGAGGAGGGATGTCGTATCTTAATGTTCTTCCTTGGAGGGTGGTTTCAGAAGAAACCGGGTTATAGTGAGTGGTGCGCGAACGACCGAGGAGAGACGACGACGCGTC
>Ga0302122_10000584_pt1 | contig 22746 bp, 17 predicted proteins | sample CB21_SCM_MG_FD_203115 | JGI IMG/M metagenome (GOLD analysis project Ga0302122, IMG submission 203115) | Marine microbial communities from Western Arctic Ocean, Canada - CB21_SCM | ecosystem: Environmental > Aquatic > Marine > Oceanic | place: Canada: Western Arctic Ocean | collected 2017-09-28
CTTGTGTTATTGGAATATATATATGAAATAGAATAGTGTTACCATCAAAACGCTTCACTGCGTTCATCGTTTGGATGATGACACTATTCTATTCAATATCATCTATTAAATAACGCTTATATAATAATTGGGTACAGGGTCAAGATTTTACACAATTTGAATTTAACTATAACGGAATCTAGTAAACACTGCGTCCAATGAAATAGATGATGATGACAAAAAAAGTAGTAAGAATCGATTGATTTTGTATCAACTATGAGAAACCCTGCATTTGCATTTTTGAATATTGCGAATTCTGAATGCAACTATAACACTCTCTTATGTTTGCATTTTCAATATTGCGAATTCCGAATAATAAAATTCACACAATCTGAATGCAAGTATAACAGAATGTAGTGTTTGTATTTTTATGATTGCAAATTCTGGAACATCAAGTTGATGCACTAATTTATCAATACTTGTTGTAAGTTTCTTTAACGACACTCCACCAACCGAAGGACGACCTCATTTAGTAACCATGTGAGCCTTTCTGTAAGGGTTCATTTTAGGTGTTTGAGTCATTAAAGCATCAAAGGTCTTCATTTCATGCTCATTCATATGACAAAGAGGTAAAGTAGACGTGTGTATTTTCAATATTGCGACAAGCGCGTCAAGGACGGCAACAAGGCCCCCAAGGACGCCGGCAAGTAGAAAGCCAACGACGATTCCCAGCCGCGACCTTTGGTCCGCGCGCGCTCCTCCCCCCCTCCCTTTTCTTCGTTCCTCTTCCTTCCTCGATATGTGCTGGAAACAGTATTTACACAACTCACATATAGAGAGCGCCTAGGCTGATACGACGGCCTGGAAGGCGACGACGCCCATGAGGAGCAGGACGCTGCTCAGCGCGCAGACGCCGAACGCCATCACCGCGCCGTACACGGAGGCGAGGAGGCCCTGTACCATAGTAGCTTGGGCCACCAGTCCGAACGGCGCCCGATCTACGAGGTCGTCCGCCACGGCGCGGCAGTCGTCGAGCAGTTCTAAACCATCATTCGCGGGGTTGCGGATGGCGATCACAACACAGCCCGCACTTAAAGCGCTCTGGAGCCCCGAGGGCGAGTCCTCTACCGCGACGCAGTCCGCCGGCGCGACGCCGAAGTGCTCGCACGCGGCGAGGTAGGGCTCCGGCGCCGGCTTGTGTTTGACATCGTCGTCGCCGGCCACAATAAAATCAATTTTGACGCCCCAGCGCTCCAAACACGCCTCGACGTAGGCGCGTAACCCGGACGTCACAATAGCGCACGGAACCGCCGCGTCTTGGAGCGCGCTCAACAATTCGAGGCCGCCCGCGGTCGGCTCAATATCGTCCAGGAATGCGTCCGAGACGACACGTTCGGCCAGATCCGCGACCACGTCCGCGGGCGGCTCGTCTACTCCGAGGAGATGGCACACGATCCATTCCGTGTTGCGCCCGACGCACTCTGCATCCCAGCGCGCGCTGTCGCATTTGACACCGGTCGCCGCCACGAAGCGCTTCCGGTGCGCCTCTTCAGACTGCGCGAGCGAGCCGTCGAAGTCGAAGAGGACCGCGTGTGGTTTTGGGAACTTGTCTCCCATCGCGGCGGCGGCGTGCAGCAGCAAGAGGAGTGACGCGGTGCGCATCAATGCGAGCCGTGCGCACCGTGCAGTGCGTGGCTGTGTGCGAGCGCGCGGCGTGCAGGTCTGGGCACAGGCAGTCTGAGGGCTAGCTGAGAGCTAGTCTGAGAGCCTTTTGAGGCAGGGAACGGCTAGCGGTCGCGCAACAGCTGAGCTTTGTTGAGGGGTAAACTATGCTCGCGTATCCTTGCGCGGGGGCGGAGTAGTGCAATTATCACGTCTCATGGAGAGCATAATCCCAGACCCGTACCATATGAGGTGAGCGCACGCCGCCCGGATGACTCTCCAAGAGCCATCCGCACTACGTGGGAATGCTACGTATCTAGATCGCCCGGCCAGAACTCACTAGCTCGACGCGCACAACGACAGCGCTGCACTGTGCCAAGCTCTGCCAGGCTTCGCCACGAAGGCACAGGGACAGCGCGACCACCCGAGGCAGCCCACGCCCGCCGACGCGCACCGCGACCGCGCGCGCCGCAGCAGAGCTAGAGGAAAGGCTGCAGAACAACCCCAAGCACCATTACGCAGTGCCCTGCCAACAACACTTAGTACGCTTGACCATGCTGCCTGCCCCCAAAGACCCAGTACGCGTGACCCTAGACATCCGACACCGGCACACCGCCATGGCCAACCCACCGAGGAACCCCACGTCCTTCTCCGCCATGTTCCTGGACGAGGGATTTGAAAATGAATACAAGACGACCTACGACCACGATTCGACGTACAAGAACCCACACATCAGTCCCGTGGCGCCGGTGCCCGTGACCGTCTCGACGAGCGTGAGCGCCGACAACACCTTGGTCAAGCCGCACCTGTCGCCGCGCGACGCGCGGCCCCTCAAAAACTACGTGCAGCCGCGGGCGCCGCAGTTCCAGCGGGACCCGGAGGCGCTCGGGCGGCGGAAGTTCGACCCACCGCCGTCGACCTTTAATGGGCGTACTGTGTAAGAATTGCGTTTTACTCCGCCACCGCTCGACGTCGCGCTCGACGTCCGCGCGCCGCGAGTCGCCGTACCGTGAGGCGTCGGCGAGCGCCCGGTCGCAGACGCGGTCGACGGCGCTCGCGTCCAGCAGACCGAGCGCGTGGCAGATCTGCGCCGCCTGCGCGTAGGTGCGGAAGAACCTGATGGGCACCCCGTTGACGGCGTAGCCCTCCGGCACAGTTTCAGTACCGACGGCGTGCAGTAAGACCGCGTCCACCACCGCCGGGTACTTGTAGCACATGAGCTCGCCGGCCTCCTCATCTCTTTCGCCCGTGTCGCCCACGAAAACAAAGGCGCTGGCCGGGAACCGCTCCGCGAGGAGCCCGAAGTTCAAAAACTTGCGCCAGCCCTTGAAGTCCTGGAACACCCACTCGTGCGCCGAGCCGTATAGGACACGATCTGTGGCGACGCCCCATCGCGCTTGGCCCCGCCTCAATCCGCATTCCCTAAACGTCTTCACCACCTTGTCGTTCTCATCTAACTTTAAAGCGAAGGCGAACTCCTCCGCCCTTGCTGTGAGCACTGCAACCGGCTCCGGCTCCGAGGTCCTGGCGATGGCGAGTTCAAAGCAAAAGTCGCAGACCCCCGGGTAGAACTCGCCCCGCTCGAACTGGGCGTCGATGCCGCCCAAGGGGATGTCCAGCAGTCGCACGTTGCCGCTCGACTTCACAGTGTCGTCGACGTCGACCACCACTTGGATGGGACGCTTACTCTGCAGCGCCGCGCCGCGCATGCATGCGGTTGCTATGACGAGTGCGCGGCACGGCATCGATGGCGTGCCACTGGTGCGAGATGTGCGCACGTTCAAATCGAGCGCTGCGAGCAATGCTGTGCGCTTGCTCCTGCAGCTTGCTCCTGCAGCAAATATATGTTTGCTGACCGCACGGATGCACGTTTCGACACACAGCTCGCAGCGTTGCTCGCGGGTTCAAAACCGATGAAATGAAGCAGTGAAGCTTGTCGTGCTCGAGCACAGCGTGTACGTCTGCCAAAGTAATAAAACCCGTCCCCTCGTCAATTGCTGTTGGTGGAGTCGCAGCCAATAGCATGCGACAGCCCTCGTCGGCAACGCCGTGCTACTAGGACGCTGCCGATTGGTCGGGTTTCGCCTCCGCAGCGCTCATTGCAAGAGCCGATGGGCTCCGTACACGCGCTGGGCAGAGGAGAGTGGCGCAGCACGCGCGGCCGACGCGAGGCGACACACAGCGCGGCAAGGCAGTAGCTGCGAGGGCAGCCAGACACCAGAAAGGCAGTAGCTGCGAGGGCAGCCCAGACACCCCACGCCGCCGCCGCGGGTCCGCGTCAACCATGGGCCGCGCACCGAAGGGCCCCCGGCTCGCCACCAAACTCCGCAACCTCCTCGAAACAGACATTAACCGCGACCCGGCCGCGCGGTACCTGGCCGTCGAGGGCCGCCTCACGCGCCTGCCCGGATTGAGAGCAACAAAAACGGACCCGGCCGGCGAGGGCTACGCCAGTGGCTACGGGAGACGCCGCAAGAAAGTTTTTTATGATGTGCCGGAAGAGACCCAGGGGCTGGCGATCACCGCGGGCTCCCGACTCGTACGAGAAACTACCAAGAGCGACTACGAGAAGCTTCCCGGGGCGCCGTCCTTTGGCACCGTGGAGTTCTACGCCAAACCGGAAGAACGATCGCGGAACGGGCCCACCACGCCCCTGAAGCAACAGACGTTCGAGCCGGATCTCCCGGCGTATTCGCCGCGCTACGTCCCGAAGGACTCGCCCGTGTCAGACGACGAGTCCCTTGCGAGGCAGGCCTTCCCCTTCGCGCCACCCGTCACGCGCAAGGACCACACTAAGAAGAGACCGTCGTCGTGGGGCGGCGTGCGCACTAGAGTGTTTGGTGATATGGCCGCCCGCGAGATCTTAATGGGCGCGTACCGAGCCGAGGACGCGCGAGTGGAGACCGCGCCCTCGAAGTGGGCCGTGGCCAAGAAAAGGGTCCACGGCGACATGGCCGCGCGGGAGCTGTTGATGGGCGGCTATAGACAAGCCGACGATAGAGAACACGAGAACGACGAAATTACGGACTGGCGCGACCCGGACGGGAACGAGTTTCGAAGTGTGACTCGAATCGTTGATGACGGGTCACCGAAAGCTCAAGATAGAGCAGCGTCGAAGGTGCAGGCCCGGATTAGAGGCAGGAACGCCCGTCGAGAGGCCAATCAATTAGACGACAGTGGGAGCTACTTCTCCCAGGAGGAGTCGGTGAACACCGTCCTGAGCGAAGATAGGGAGCTGTTCCCTTTGGGCTCGGCCCGCCACGCCCCGCGGGGCCACCGCTTTCTATTACGGGTTCGCGTCGCAAGCGATAGAGAAGAAAAGCGTCGGGTTGTGGGTAGAGATGACTTGCGGACATTAAGGCACGCCTCGAAGTGCGCCCTATCTACGCTGGGTCTCGAGAATGAACTAAGGAAGCGCCCGGGCTTTGGTGTGTGCTACAAGGACCCCGTCACGCGGCGGACCATTTCCCTGCTCACGGACGCGGACTGGCTCGTGGCGCGGAAGGCGGGCCTGCGGCAGAGGCAGCCCCAGGTCTTCCTGCTCGTGGACGTGCCCTCGGCGCGCGCGCCACTGCGGCCGCGGCGCACGGCGCGCGTGGAGTTCAACCGCGTCGCGGCCGGGCCGAAGACGTCCTTCCAGGCGCTCTCCACGCGGCTCCTGCCCCACCGCGCGGTCGACGCGCGGCTGCCCCCGTACCTGTCGCCGAAGAAGCGCACGCCCCTCAAGGAGCGGCGGCGGCGGCTCGCGCTCAATTTGGAAAAGGGGCTGGTGCGCGCTTAAGTTTTATGTCTGTGTTATTATCTTCCTTATTTTCTCGGCGATGGAGTTGGGCTCTGAAGTTGGGCACTGAAGAAATAATTTACGACGGCGGCGGCGATTCGCGGAAGCGGAGCATCGCTTGTGTTATTTGCAGGCGGCCCTCAATCGTTTTTACAGTCGGGTGCGCGCCACCAAGCACGCGCCGCGCGGTCCGTTCCGTCTCCCCGAGCGTCGCCACGGCCTCGCGCAGATCGTCAAGCGTGGCGCCAGGGTTATTGTAAAACGCGGACGTGTAATTGCACCTTATCCCGAGCATGACCTCATTACCATCTCCGAGAACGCGTCGCGCCACTGGTATCGTTTTAAGAAACTGTGACTTGGCTTCTTTGAAGCGCTGTAGATCAATAAGGGAGCCCGCGTAGTTACCAGCTTCTATCAGCGTGTCTAAATGTTCCTCGCCATTGAGCTTCAAATACTCAGAGTATACTTCCTGTCGCAGGTCCAAGGCGTCTTGAAGCCGTCCAAGCGAGCGATACGTAATCGCAAGATTGCCCTGCACGACGAGCATACTGTTTATATTGAGGCACTTCCGGACAAACGCTGCGACGAGCGGGGCGTGGCGCCGGCGAAGGAGGTCTGCCGCGCGGCCTGCGGCTTCAAGGACGGCATCGACCGGCCGAGCTTCCAGGTCGAGTCCGAGGCGCCCACGTACAACGCCGAGTCGTCGTTAAGGGGCCGCTTCGCCGGCCTGGACGCGGCCGCCGTGACGTCGCTGGCCGTCAACGCCCTCGAGAAGATGAAGAAGCTCGCCAAGTCGCGCACGTCGCGCACGTGCGCCTGGGTCGCGCAGGACCCCAAAGCCCGCTGCGAGGAGCGGGGCACGGTCCTCGCGCACGACGCGTGCCACGCGGCGTGCTTCTCGACCGAGCTCAAGCACCTCAAGAAGGAGCAGTGGAGCGCGAAGCAGCCGCTCGTCGCGCCGTAAGCGCTCCTTTCCCCTTTCCCCTTCGCTGCGCTTGACGTGCCGGCACCCTCTTCTCCTACGCTGTGTAAAGCATTGATTCCCCGACGACTCGCGGCGATGGCGTCTACCTCACGCCACCACCCACCGACGCTGTGTAAAGCAATGATCCCCCGACGACTCACCCCACGCCACCGCCGCGGCGAAAAATAACAACTAGTTGTACGCCTTCCCGTAGCTGGGCAGCGCCCGCACGCGGTCCAGCCACGCCTCGAGGGCCGGGAAGGCCGCGAGCCAGCCCATCGCCCGGGCGTTGCCCAGGGGCTTGGCTAATACAAAATCCGCCGCGGTGGGCCCTTGGACCCCGCACGCGGATAACAGCCAGGGCCCCTCTGGACATAAGGAATGCTGCCGGATCAGGGCCGGCGCCACTTTCTCCCCGAAGACCTGCTGCGCGTCGTCCACGAAGGTCGCGTCCTGCTCCTCGATAGTTTTGAGGTAAGCTTTCACTACGGTAGGAAAAACAGTAGTAGAAGTGTAAAAGACAGACTCCCACATTTTGGTGCGCTGTACCGGGCTCCAGCCGGCCGTTTCGCCGGACGCCTCCAGGATCAACGAAATAATGGCGCCCGACTCGGTTATGAGCGACCCCGTATACGAGGCGCCACTGGCCAATTTCAGCGCCGGCACGCTTCGTTTTGGATTTAGTGCCCCATATCTGCGATCCGTGCGCACGTGCTCGAAGGTCAGCGTCTCTACACGAATGTCGTGCTCCAGCCGCAGTTCGTGGATGAGCTGCACGACGGGCGCGCTCGAGGTCCGGGGGATGTGGTAGAGCACGCTGTCGTCGAGGGTCTCCATCGCGGCGGTGGCGTGAAATTGACGTAAAGCACCGCGCTGCACCGCACTACTGCAGGCTGCTCAGTGCAGCACTACTGCAGACTGCTCAGTGCTCGCGGTTCGGACTCGCAGCTCTCTAATTTCGAGTCTCGATGTATGTAGCGACGCGCTTGCAGGGTTTCCCAGCACTGTTTCCACCGAATAGCCGGCGTTATTGCGGTCCACAAAACAAGCTCCACAAAAGGATTAAAGCACGGGTTTTACTTACGGGTATTTCGCTCTCAGTCTCACAAAAGCTGCGTGAAGTCACGCGCTACCGACAAAAGTCAACGTACGGTATCGACACAACCCTGTGGCAGCGGAGAAAGTTTGCTTTCGCCGCGCAGATCTGCCAGCAGCCAACTGGGCAGCATATTGCCACAAGTCTAACAAACCTCCATAGCCATGGCAGTGGTCGTCGTCGGCTCGGCCAACGTCGACCTCGTCGTGAACAGCCCGCGCTTTCCGAAACCCGGCGAGACGTTGATCGGGAGCCGCTTCGAACAATTATTTGGCGGCAAAGGCGCCAATCAAGCTGCTGCCGCCGCGTTACTGGGGAGCCCCGTGCGCGTCGTCATGCGGGTCGGCAGCGACGACCTCGGCCATGCGACGCGCAAGAACTTCGAGCGATTGGGCATTGATGCCCAGCGCGTGGCGGACACGAAGGACGCGGCGACCGGCGTGGCTTTGATCACCGTGGACGCTCGGGGAGAGAACACCATTGTGGTGGCTTCGGGCGCGAATGCGCGACTTGCCCCTGGCGATATCGACGAGACGGTCTTCGACGGCGCCGCGGTCGTGCTGACGCAGTTGGAAGTCCCCGTCGAGACGAATCTCGCCGCGCTGCGAAGCGCCAGGGCCCGGGGCGTGCTCACCGTTTTCAACGCGACACCCGCACCTACAACGCCGTTACCAGAAGCGTTATGGGAATTATGTGATGTCGTGTGTCCCAACGAGTCCGAGCTGCAGCTGCTCACGGGGATGAGCGTGGCAACGGATCGCGAGGCCGAGGCCGCGGCGACCGAGCTGCTTGACAAAGGAGTCGGGGCCGTGCTCCTCACACGGGGGTCACGCGGATGTTTGTTGGCGCAGAAGGGCGTCGATTCGATTCAAGTAAGTGTGCCCGCGGCTTTACAAAGCGCACCCGTGGACACGACGGGCGCGGGCGACGCGTTCCTGGGGGCGCTCGCCCACCTCATCGCGAGCGGCTCGACACTGGAAGCCGCGTTGCCCGGCGCCGTCGAAGTGGCATCCACGTCCGTGCGACGACGGGGCGCCCAGGCCTCCTACCCGACCGCCGCGGACTTGGGCTGGACGCGGCGGCCGCCCGCACCACCGTCACCGACTTCGTACGGCGACAACCGCCAGGCCTCCGCGACCGGCGCGCTCGCCGCGGCTACCCAAGCGGTGGACCAGTTCGTGGCCTCCGGAAGTGTAGTGGGTATTGGGTGCGGCACGACGGTCGACCACTGCGTGCAGCTCATCGCAGCTAGATTAGCATCCGGCTCCTTAAAGGACGTGATCGCGATGGCGACGTCCGAGGCCACGGAACAGCGGCTGCGGGAGCTGGGCATTCCACTCCTGCCGCAAGACTCCGACCGGCCTGTGGACGTCGCGTTGACGGGCTGCGACGGCGTCTTGCCGGCGAAGGACGTGGTCAAGGGCGGCAAGGGCGCCATGCTACGGGAGAAACTCGTGCGGGCGGCGGCCGCGTGCTGGGTCGTCGTCTGCGACGAGTCCAAGCGCGTCGAGGGCCTTGGGGCGGCGTTTCCCGTGCCGGTGGAGGTCGCGCCCGCGTTTCATCAACGGACGGCCCGGCGGCTCGCCACGTTAACGGGCGCGGACGCGCGCCTGCGCCTGGGCTCGGCGCCGGCCGGGCGGCCGGGTTCTGCGGTCGCGGGCACACCTTTTGTGACAGACAACGGGAACTACTGCGTCGATTTGGTTTTTAGGGAGCCGCTGGGAGACGTGTGGTTGATGGCGTCGCAGCTCGACTCGTGCCCCGGCGCGGTGGAGCATGGGCTTTTCCCGGCGTCGATGCGGGCGGACGACCCCGTCGTGCTGGTGGGGCGGGGCGACGGGGGGGTGGCGCGGATGTAAGTTGGAGTTTTGTGCTTTGACGCCCGGTCTCCCGCGACAGACGGGGTGTGATCGCGCGTCGACGCCCGCGGTGAAAACCCGTTTTGGCTCTCGGCCGCCACGCGTTTCATAACCAGCCTTGACAAGCCGCGAACACCCGACCACCTGCACAAAGGACGACCCGCCTCGTGTTAAACGCGATACAAATATCACCATGGGCTTCATCGAGTCATCACTGTGCGAGTCCGACGACACGCGGATCACATCACCTGCTCGATCTGTATGATGCTCTTGGCGACGCCCATGATGCCCTCGGGGTGCGGCGAAGGCCACGTCTTCTGCGCGGAGTGCATCCGCGAGGCACTCAAGGCGACGCCGCGGTGTCCGACCTGCAGAGCCGATTCGCCGGTAGACGCGCTCACGCGGAGTCGGCCTCTCGAAAGCATGATCAACGGGCTCCGAATGCGCTGCGCCCACGGCGCCGCGGCCACGGTGGCGGAGCCCGACGCCAAGCGCCAAAAGATGGAGATCAATGCGGCCACCTGCACGTGGCGCGGCAAGGTCGCTGATTACCCGGCACACCTCACCGAGTGCCTCTTCGAGCCGCACTCGTGCAAACACTGCAGTGCTATGGGTGCGAAGCGCGACGACGCGGCCCACGCCGTAGTGTGCACCGTGACCTGTCCGTTCTTCGGGTGCGACCACAAGTGCCCGCGGGCCGACATGGCCTCGCATTACGTCGACGCGGCCGATGAGCACGCGCGGAGTACGACGGACAAGATTAAAGCCCTTGGGGCGTCGTGCATTGTAGCGGCCCAGCACCTCGGTGTCCTTGGCCAGACAGTAAAGGATGATAGAGAGATGACGATCATCAATGTAGATTTCTCATTCAACGCGTCATGGGTGTTTCGTGTTCCGCAGACCGGCGTGTCGCGTCTCGTAAGTAACTCGTTTCAGATATGGCCGGGTTTGAGCGGCCAATTCCGGTGGATCTATTACGCGGGCGACCAGCCCGACCTGAGCGGTGGCTATTCGTACGGGGCGTTTTTGGACATACAACCGACGGATGAATCAAAGGTAGTCGAGTGTTTTGGAAAGATTGGTATGAACTATGAGAACGAAGACAACGGGAAACTCTTGGTAGTTGGGAGCCGCGAAACGCCCGCTACGTTCTTGGGTCCGCCTAGCGGCAACGACCTCGAAAGCGACAAGGGATATTATAGTCATCCGATGAACTTGAGCGACGACGAGAAGAGGAGACTCACGTACTCCGACAACACCGTTCGTTTCATGACCCGGCTATACTTCCGTTCGCCCCCTGGCACTGCGATACATGCTCTCGTGATCGGTTCCCGCGCGGAGGAGCAGCACTGTGCAACTAGACTTAATAAATTACACGCCCGCGGCCCCTTCGGCCGCCTTGACCTCCCCATCCAGCTCGACCCAGGACTCGAGGAAGAGCGGCCCGTCCACGATGCGCTGGGCCATGCTCAGCTTGTTCTCCTTCGTGGCCGGGTGGTTGCACAGATCAATGGTCTTCGCCGTCGCCTTGGAACCGTCGGAGCACCAGGACTCGCACCACAACCAGTCCTGCGGCAGGGAGAAGATGGGAATCTGCGGCTGCGCGTAATTGGGCAGGTCCTGGTCCAAGTTCGACAAACTTCCAGGGTCTCTACTCAGTTGATCATACACCATGCGCAATTGGTCGCCCACGCCCCGTTTCCTAAAAACATCCAAGTCGACCACGTACAGCGCCGAGATGTGGTACGGCTTGCCTCTTAAATGATCTTTCCAGTACCCAGACCGCCAGAACTGGTAGCCCAGAGTCTCCTTCCTCGAATCGCAGAAGGGCGTGTACCCGTACGCGTGGCCCTCCAGATCCAGGTCCCACAGCTCTCTGAGATTCCCGCGGACCACTTGGTCCGCGTCCACGTAAATCACCTTTGCCACATCCAACGGGAACAACACGTCCAAAAACAAGATCTTGTAGCCCCAGATGATGCGCTGCTTGACCGTTTGGGTTCGTAACCACTCGGGCCACTTGTACGTGACGTACGCAACATCGAAGCCCTTGGCTTCACCTAAAGCTGCCGCACCCTCCTTGAAGTGGGGCGTCAGGTAGTTCTCGAACAGCCAGAACTTGATGGGGCCCGACGTGCGCTTGCGGACCGACAGCATCATGATCTTGAGCATGCGTTCATATAAAGACCCCGTCGCTAAAGAGAACACATGGATCGTGTCCAGGGCCTTGGTCTTCTTCCTCTTCTTCTGGAAGAACCACGACTTATCAGTAGAGTCGTCGCCTAGTAACTCCTCGCTTTCCTTGCCCGGGCGCTTCCGGACCCGTAACTGATGAGAAGTCGCTTCAAAGTCAGCCACCACAATGTCCACGCCGTCCGACGCGGCCGCGGCGCTGTCGAAGGACGGCCCGCCCCAACTCCTCGAAAACCCGACCGCTTCGACTTGCACCGTCTCGAAGAGCTCCTCGGAGCGCGTGTCCTTCGCAAGCTTTATTTTCCAGGCGCCCGGCTGCGCCCGCAGTTGAAAGTAGCCCAGGTTCTGCATGACCAGCGTGTCGCTCTGCGTGCCCGCGAGTTGGATTTGCAAACCGTTCGGCGGCCGGCTGTCGACCACGTCATAACACTGGCCCATGACCACTAGTGATTTCAATTCGTAGGCGATGCGCGTCACCTCATCACATGAGTCACTGCACCTTAAGTTGTCCGGGTCCGCGTCCGCAAAGGCCATCTGCGCGTCCCAGGCCTCGGGCGTGTCCACCCTCAAGGTTAAGACTTGGTGCTTTGGTAAGGACGCAAACTTGGCGCGCGGCGGCGTCGTGAGCGCGTCCGCATCTAAAGCGAAGCGGTAGTATTTTTGCAGGGGCATCTCGGCCAGTTCCGGGTCCGGCGCCAGGACCAGGCGGACCCTTAAACCGAGCACGTCCCGCAGCGCGAGGAGCACGGGCGCGGCGCGCTGCGCCGCCTCGGACAGAGGATCGAAGATGGCAGTGGCCGCCGGCCGGTTTGAATCGCCCGCGGACGTCAGCACGAGCTGCGCGACGTCCGGCGCCTCCTTGAGCATGGCCTCCACTAAACCTTGGACGTCGCTCCGCGGGTCCAGGGAGCGCCGGCCCGCGTAGGCCCGGGCGGCAGCTATTGCGTCGAGCAGGCGCGGCCGGTCGTCACTGTCGAACGCTTCGCTGAGCACGGCCGCGCGCGGCCCCTCAGAACTCGCGAGCACATTGAGGTCCCCTAGACTCTGGGGCGCGTTGGCCTTCCTTCCGTTGGCGAAGACGCACGTCGCGCCCGGCTCGCAGGGCCCGCGGAAGGCGGCGCCGCTTGCTGACGTCTCCGTCGTATGGTACGCTTTTTGGAGCGCGGCCGCGGAGGCGCAATGTGACGCAAGGTACCGCCCGCGCGAGGCCCGCGGTTCGTCTGGCGACGGATTGTGTACGACCGAAACGCGCGCCGCGCCCTTGGCCTCCTCCGCATGTTTCAAGACCAGGTAGGCGCTGCGCACGCCCTCATTCGAACTCAAATCCGCCGCGAGGACGACGGACACGTTGCCGCCCGGCGCGCCGGCCACCCAGCGCTCGACGGCTCCCCAGTGGTACTCGACCTTCTCCACTTCCAAAATGCGCGAGTGCCGCTCCACTAAATGCGTGGCCTTGTCGCGCGAAGCGGCGCCGCCGAGCAGGGCCCGCCCGTAAATGGACTTGGTCTGATCGGTAATGAGCTTCCGCCGCACGAGCTGCTGGAGGCGCTGCTGCTCCTGGCCTAAGGATGGCATCAGGTTTTGTTGGAGGTCTAAACCTTGTAATATGAGGCCGTTCAGGGCGACATAACCGCTGAAGTCGAGGCCTTTGGACGTAACGAAGCGCCGCTGCCGGTCGACGAGTAACGCGACAGCATCAATAGGCGCTTCTTTGGTGAGGAGCATCCGCAGTTGCTTCGTAGCTTTGGCCTTCACGGTTTCGTAGCCGCCCTGGGGCTCCTCGTCAGACGCTCCTATAGCCTCGCCGTACGCGCTGACCACGCTTTCGAGGGTGGGCGCCTCGCCGTACTCGCGCGAGGACGCCAGCTCCACGAGGAAGGCCCACGCCGTGCGCGGACCTCTAGCGAGCTTCGCTAGGGCCGCCGCGGCCGCCACGACGGTGCCCATCGATTCCAGTTGTTCGCCGAAGTCGGCAATGACGCGTTGCTCGTCCACAACGGACGCCGCCTCGTCCCCGAACACGTCGCCCCCCACAGCATCACTGACACTCGCATCCCCGAGCACGAACGCGACGCGCACGGGGTAACCCTGCCGCAGCATGGCGTGGGCCACATACACGGCGTTCAACGCCTCGTCACTAGACCCGTCCAGCACCAGTAATGCAGTGTACAGGTTCTTGGCGACCGTGGTGAGCTGCCACGAGGGGTACAACAACTGCTGCACGGACGGCGGCCACTCCTTATAATCAGGGTCCTTTTCTAAGTTGTTGGCGTAGGTCACCGCGCCTTTGGAACCACTTAACAGGTCGACGCGCGTCGTACTTGGCGGCTGCTGCTGGGGCGCGTCTATTGATAAGACAAGGTCTCTCCGTCTAGACGCTTCCTCAGCATCTGTAGTAAGAACATCTAACGCCGCGAGCGTCCTCAGAGACAAAGCCTCCTCGCGAATGCCCTGCAACAAAGCGTGCAAAGAGAACGTGGGCGACCCGACGTCGTGGGCCGTGCCCCCGAGAAACACCAACGCGCGCCCGCTCAGCCCGGAATGCATGGAGTACGCGTGCGCCGTCGTCGCCGCCACCCGCAGGTCCTCCCGCACCCTCCTTGCGGACAACCCTGCGGCATGTCTAGGGAAGTCCTGGGACAGGTCCTTCAAGGTTCTCAACGGGTCCGCGGCGTCGGCCACGGCCTGCGTCGCCTGGAGGCTGAGATCCCTAATCTTCCAGACCTTGAGGTCGCTCGAGGTCTCGCTTTGTAACTGCGTCCTGAGTTCACCGAGCTCCGCTTTTAGATCAGGTCGCCTTTGAGCTAGAGTAGCCAGGTACACGCCCCCGACCTCCTCGCCCTCGTCAAAGGTTGTCGTCGAAGCCACGGGCGTCGCCGACGTGGCGGCGTCGTCCATGTTCTGGTACTCGAGGTCCTTGATATCGAGGTTGGCCCCGAACGCCTGTAAATGCGTCCGGTTGGTCGAGGCGGCGCTTCTGGAAGCGTAGCGCAGGAAGTAGGTGGCTTCTACATCGTCGCAGGCCGCGTGCCACGTTTTGAAGTTTGCTGCGGTGACGTCGACGATCAGTTCGATAGTCACTTCACTTGCGGCGTCGCGCCGGGGCGTCTCCGAGCCGAGTAAGCGCGGCGTCTCGTCGCATTGGGATGTGCAGACCTTTTCAACCGCCTTATGGACGACGCGCGCGACGTCGCCCGGCGCGCACGCGAGGTGGCGCCCGCTCGGCCCGTAGACGATGGCGCGCGTCGCCTCCGGGTCGCCGTCCGGACACAACGGCGCCGCCGACGCCAGACTGCGGTGGGCTTCCAATCTAGGAGCGTAGGTCCGCACCGCCAGGGCCATCCGTAGTAGCGCGTGGGCGAGGCCGTCCAAGCGGCCCTCGGCGGCATCTAAAGCGACGGCCGCCATCTCCTCGTGGGCCGCAGCGTTGTAGCGCGGGGCTTCACTGGCTTTTTGAATCTTCGCGGCGGTACCCGCGTCGCCGAAGCCGTCGCCTATTGCTTCTACGAAGGACCAATACGCGTCTCTGCTTTCCGCGGCCAGGAACTCGGCCGTCTCGATGAGCGGCGACACGGCGCGCGTGGGCCAGGGCGCCCGTATCGCGACCTCGACGGCGCGGCCCTGGCAGGACGCGGCGAGCAGGAGCAGGCGCAGCATCCTCGCTGCCGAAAGTTCCGACGACGGCGATGCACGCGTGCGCCCGCGGAGGTTCGTTGAAGTATGCACAGCGGTGCGAAACAAACTTCCCTATGCGGGCTCTTGACAAGCGCTGGCCGTGCGCGTTCGCACGAACCCGATTTAACAAGTCCGCACGGGTTTCTTTCGCGCGGGTTTCTCACGTCGAGCTCCGCTGCGTCTTTGCTCCGCCTGCCGCCCGGGACCATCTTTGACGGCTGGGAAGAGCGCACCGCGCGCCACCGCCAGACCAGGAACCGCTAGGCGTTCGCGCCTGCCGCCGCGCCGCTAATAGACGCACCGCCATCCGTGCGCCGCCAAAGACAAGTAAAGCCCCGGACCCATAAACATGCTGCGCTGCGCCCTCCGGAGCGCGCCCCGCGCCGCGTGGCCGCGCGCCGCGCCCGCGCGCCGCATGGGCGGCGGCGGGAGCCACCCGCCGTCGCCCGGGCACGTCTGGACGCCGGCCGGTGGCTGGTTCGCGGACCCGCCGGAGTGGAAGCCCAACACGGTCTACGCCTTTCTCGCGCTGGGCGCGGGCTTCTTGTACGTCGGCGCCAAGTCGGCGTCGCTCGAGGAGCGACCCGTCGCACCGAAGCACGCCATCCCCTCGGCGATGTGGTCCAACGGCGTCAAGCCGGTCGACGACGCGTACAAGAGCGACGCGCACGTCGAGTAAGGGGGCGCCTGTTCTTTCCGGGTGTTTAGGGGCTCGCCTTCTAGTTACGTCGCGCCGCGCCCAGGCCACTCCCGAGCCCGCCCTCGCGGTCGATTGCTGGGAGGCCGCACGTCTCCCCATCGGATGCGTAGATAAGTGCGGTAAAACCCAACCTCAAACTGACGCTCTGATCACACTCGACGTCTCACAGCGCAAAACGCTGAGGAGAGCGATAAACACTTTTATAAACATCACAACGGGGTGACTCGTGACGGACTTGCGCGATGCCCGGTCCTGCGCGACCGATGCTTCGGGCGCGACTGCGCCTCACCAGCCTTGCAGTGCTGCTTGCCGGCTCCCAGGCCGTCCTCCTCGGACGGCGGCCACGCGTGGCCAGCCTCGCAGTGCTGCTTGCCAGCTCACAGGCCGTCCTGCTCACGCGGCGTCCACGCGCTGCGGCGGTCGCGCGGTCGGCGACGGACGCCGCCGCCGCGGAGCCCTTGGTCGCCACGCGGAGCGCGGGCTTCGACGCACGCCTCGAGCGTACGGATACTATACCCCGCGTGCGCATCGAGATGCTGCCGTCCAAGGTCGACGCCGACGACGGCCACAACATGGCGGCATTTATTGCGACTGTCCTGGACCGCGACGAGGACTTCATCGCATTCTTCGACCTGCGAGAGATGCAGGTCGGGCTTCGGAGCAAGAAGACGTTTGCATTCGGTATCGACTTCATGGCGCAGGAGCCTGTGTGGAAATCAACCAGTGAGTTAGGTTATCCTGAGAACTATTGCAAAGACCTTCGTGAACCTCCACGCCATCGAGGAGACGCAGTTGCGGAGACAACATCGCGTCGATCGCGTGGGGCGCCTGAACTTTGATTTCCGATTTCCACGCAGGCAGGAGCGCCACGCCACGCGCCTGGACGCGCGCGTGAAGGGCGTTTGTCTCTTGGTCAGTAGCCCAGTCCTGCGGACGACGGCGCGGTGGCTGGTCGCGCTGTGCGACCCGCCGGCGCCCGTCCACCTGGTCAGGGACGAGACCGCGGCCGCGGCAGTCTTCCAGTTGTTCGCGAGCGGCCAGGGCGCCGTGGACGACTGCGCCCTTATTGACGCCGAGGAGTGCGCCCTCGACGACGTGGACGTCGCGGCCGTGGCCGCGGGCCCGATGCCCTGACGAACCGCACCCTTAACTTTGTTGTATAACTAGTACCTTTCTTTCTTGGACGTTGGCTTCTGGGACGTCGTCGCACGCATACGCACGCGGCGGACTAGTTCGGGGAGTTTTGCCGAGGCGGTGCTTAGAACACGTGAGTAGAAGGGAGTATGCTATTACTTAGTATGAAAGACGCGGCCCGCGCCCGCCGCCGATGATACAGCGAAGCGCGGTGTCACCCCTCCCGGTTCCGCCCACTAGCCCTAGCATCGTAACAAAAATACTAGGGCGCAGTTTCTAGGCGAAGTTTAGTTCCTTACGTGAGAGGCGGTCCACCGTAAATCATGCCATGTTTTACGCATAATATTTACGCCAATAACACCGTCACGCAGTGACACGTGCGCAGGCAGAGCCCAGCCTCTAAAATGACTTAGGGGCGGCGAGCTCGCGGACGAGCGAGCGTCTCAAACTCTGTTCGCTTGCCTTGGCACTGCTTCCGGTGACTGGTACGGCGCGTCGAGTTTGGGGATGGCGAAGTCCTTGTACCGTTCACAGCACCCAGGCATACAGGGGAAGGGCTGCAGTCGCATTTTGATCCGGACCCGCCCGACGAAGGCGAGCACGGCGATGACGACGACGACGGCAAAAATGACGCCCTGCGCCATCTTCGGCCATTTCTTCAGCGGCCCATGCAACTTCTGCGTCTGCGAGAACTGCAGGGACAAGGCGAGGAAGACAACGGCGAAGATTAAGTAGAATGCCCACTGGTAAAGTTTCCGTGGCGCGTCCGGGCCTCCATGATCCGGAGTATCGTCGTCGCAGGTCGCGATGAGCCTATTTACCCGTGGTTTGGCCGTCACGTAACGAACGGTGCATGCCTTTGGCAACCCAACGCAGTGAACATCATACTTTGCTTCGCTCACGGCGAGCTTGCCCGTGACCATCGCTCCAAACGCGCCAACGATCTGGTCGGCTGAAGCAGGTACGTGGAACTTGTAACCAAGAAAATATCGTGTACTTCCTTCGGGGCCGTTGTTATCTACCGAGGCCCAAGTTACGCTGCCTTCACATCGTGCAGCCGAATCAGATGAGAGTGTGGCGGCCTCTTGCTTCGCAAAGATGAATTCGAGGATGACCAAGATGACCAGCGCCGTGCCAATGCCAACAAAGAGCCCGTCCATCAACGCCATATAGACCGAACCCATCGCCATCGCACAACTGCAGTGTCGTCGGCACCGCCGGTTCGCAGCAGCAGCCCGACTGGTGCTCCCCAACTTCGTTCGTGCAACGTTCAGACTCTCTGGCAAAAATGCGTCTCAGCTGCTCGGCTCGCCTCTCACTGTTCGGGGATTTCGCCGAGGCCGTTTCTGCTTAGAAGGAAGTATGCTATTAAGAAAGACGCGGCCCGCGCCCGCCGCCGATGAATCGGCGAAGCGCGGTGTCTCCCCCCCCCGGGCCCCGCCCACTAGTCCTAGCACCGTAACAAAAACTAGCTCGCCTCTAGTGCTCGCGGCCCCATCCTGGTTTCTGAGTCGCCGTATCACTCCTGGCCTGTTGTTGCAGCTCACAGCCATCCATAGCGTGCTAGTGCCCCCAAAACCCGCGTAAATAATCTATTTCCCGCCCCGGGGGGAGGGGGAACGTTGTGTCGTGAATCTTTAATCGTCGTCACACTTTGAATAAAAACAGTCATTCTTCCAGCTGCCAGGTTTCTGTATCTCCCTCACTATAAACCAAGCCCATACGCCGAAGAATAGGAGCCAAAAACAATACGTGCTCCAGTGGAATTTGCATTTGCATGTTACATTCCCACACAATATGTCGTAGAGAGTCTGCTCCTTCCAGGGGGAATTCTCCCGGCGCCGACGAGACGCCCTCGCGGTCGTCCATCGTGATCGCTTCGCCCGTGCGGCCGTCGAGCAGGACCAGCGTGGGAATGGCCCCGCACCTTGAACTGCTTCGACAACGCGTTTTTGGTAATACGGTCCTTGAAGGGGAGGGCGGCCCAGCCGGCCTGCTCCGCGTAATACTCGGAGAACTGCGCCGCGTCGCGGTCACTGCTCACGAAGTTGACCTCGAAGGACTTTTGGGCCTTGATCCCGTCGTAGAACGTGCCGAGCTGCGGCGTGAAGCGGCGGCACGGCGGGCACCAGTGCGCGCTGAAGTAGAGGCCGACCACCTCCTTGCCGGCGAGGACCGCCGCGGTGGGCCGGGGCCCGGCCTTGGTCTCCAACGTGGCGCCGAGGAGCGCGCTGAAGTCGTGGAAGCTTGCCCCGCTGAGCCCCACTTCCGCAATCTCCACGGGCTCTGAGGCAGGTGCGCTGCTTGGGGCCTCCGACTCTCCCAGCTCCACGTCCGTCGCCGGCGCTCCCGCCATATGGTTTGGAGCTACGATCCGCCCGCCACTAGGCACGACGTGGCGCAGGCTGCCCGGCTGATCGGCACGAGGGTCAAGGCAGGTAGAAAATCCCTATAGCAGCGCGTGGGGGCTGCAGGATATGGTAAGTAGGTTTGGAGCTCGAGAGCTGTTGTAGCTGTGCATCTAAAACCCGTCAAAGCTGCTCGGCTCGCCGCGGCCCCGTCTGGTTGCTATCGTATCACCCGTTCTACATCCGCCACAAAACTCCATCTTTAGCCCAATCGCACCAAGGAGCGTGGAGCGGCGAACGGAGGTCGCGTCTCGGGAGCGCGCCGGTGGCGCTCGGTCCTCGACTCGTGCTCGAACATGACGGGTGTCCGTGAAAAAACCACACTACTCTTAACTTTGTTGTCTGTCTACTTCTTGAACTCGAGCGGCGCGCCGTCGGGCACGCCGAGCGCGTCCAGCAGCCGCTTCTGCAGGACCTTCTTCAGGCCCTTGGTCTCCAGGCCCCGCTGCGCGAGCGCCGCCCTTAAGTCCTTGACGGGCATCTTCTGAATGTCCGCCGGGTGCTTCGGCTCCGGGTTCCGTTCGCTTTCGGGGACGACGTCGGGTGCCGGCGCGCGCGTCCCGTCTTTGAGCGTGATGCTCCCGCGCGGCGCCTCTCCCATGGAGGCCGCCATGCGACGCGGGTGCGCGGAGAACCGTGGCTGGTTGCGGCGCCCGCGGGTCGGCGCGACGCCGAACGAGCCCTTGAGCTTTGGCGTCGCGGGAGCCGGCGGCGGCGTCGCCGGCGCGGGCGCGCCGTAGACCCGCGCCCCGGCCGCCGAGACGGTCACCGGCTCATCGCGCTCGGCCACGTCGTTGCCGTTCGCGTCGAGGTGGCGGCGGAGCGGCCGCAGCGGCGTTAAAGGTGTCGTGTCGGACGCGCGCGGCGTCACGCGCGCGCAGAGGCGCAGGGCCGCGTCCAAGATCGGGAGGGGACACCGGTCCAATCGGCCGGGCTGCACGTAGCAGCTCCGCTGCCCCCAGCGGAAGTGGTCACTCCCGTCGCACCCGACCCAGGCTAGACAGCAAGCCACAAATTCACTCGGTTCGACGTCCTCCAGCCCTAGGCGGGTGAGTAATTCACCCCACTCATCCTCGCCCGGCTCCTGGGCCCAGCCGTACTCGCCCATGCCTCTATCAAAGAGCACCTGCGGCGCTCTTAGTGATAAGTTGCGGATGTGCCCATAGCCCTCCTCGCCCACGAGCTCCCCGCAGAGCAGGTAGATGCACCCGCGGTCCACGGTCGTCAGGAACGAGACGCCCGCGTCGAAGGCGAACTTGTGGCCCCGGCACTCCCAGTCGACGAAATAGTTCGCTGCCTCCTTCGTTTCCCCGAACTTCGCCTCCCGCTCGAAGGCCCCGCCGTAGCGCTTCACGTCGATGGCGTCGTCGAAGAACGCCTTGAGCTGTTTAGCACTCGCGCAGGGCGGCACGGCCCAGCCCCGCGGGCTCGCGCGCTCCTCGAGCTTACAGCTCGACACGAACTCGCCGGGCCCCCACGGGTCCCGCGGTAAGAGCTTGCCCTGCTTGAGGCGGATCCTCCTTCTTTCCTCGGGCCGGTCGTCGTTCGTCGCCTCGAGGTCGTGGTAGTAGCGCGCCGGGTCCGCCGCCTCCTCTTTGTCCAGGCTCCGCTTCACGAACACGGTGGAGCGCCGGTTCTTGCCCATGGCTGCGTGGTGTGCTGGCAGGAGTCGTGCGGCTTCTAAACAAGCTTACTGCCGGTGGCGATGCTGGCGCGTTTTTTTGAGCGCGCGCACCGAGAGGATGAGAAAACCCGTTAAAAAATAAAAGATAGCTAGATTCATGCTAGATTCATGTGCTCGGAGATGCATGTTTGGGGTGGTACTCCGGAGTAGTCTTCGAATCGAGCAATTGTTCGCTGAGCGTTGCTCTCTTTGCTTACACGCGCACATCCGACGGCGCTGCGCACGGATCGCTCCATGCACCTTCGAGCAGACGGCACGAATCAAAAAGCGATGCGAACTAGCAAGGGGCTGCCGCGCGCGCGCGCGTAGTGGAACGTCGGGCTGCCTCGCATCGCGGGCGCTCTGGACTATGCAGGGCTCTTCGGAGGACCCGCGATCCTTAGAGGAGAAAGAACCGGCCAAGAAGCAGGGCGGCGCCTATGCCGTCGGCACGAAGATAGAAGCCCGGTACAAGGGCAAGAAGCGATTTTACCCGGGCATCGTGTCTGCTTACGAAGATGGCGCCTACGCCATCAATTACGACGACGGAGTACAAGAATCTGGCGTCGCCGAGGACCTCATTAGAGTCGTGGAGGAGGCCGCGCCTGCGCCAGCCACGTCAAGCAGTAAATACGCCGTCGGCACCAAAGTAGAGGCGAGGTTCGGAAAGAAAAGCGAATGGTACGCCGGCGAGATCACGAAGGCCAACGGCGACGAGACGTACTCCGTGACTTTCGAGGATGGCGACGTCCAGGAGGGCATGGCCGAGGAGATGATCCGGGCCGTCGAGGAAGCACCGGCCGCCGCTGCTGATGGCAAATACGCGGTGGGCGCGAAGGTCGAAGCTCGCTATAAGGGGAAGACGCGCTTTTATCCTGGAGTCGTACAAGCGCACAGCGACAACAAATACTTTATTGCTTACGACGACGGCGAGCAGGAGGAAGGCGTAGAGGAGTCGCTGATCCGGGCCGTCGAGGAGGAGCCGCCGGCACGGACGCAGGCACGGTCGCTAGCGCCAGCCGAGGCGGCCGAAGAAGGCAAGTACGCATCTCGCCAGCGACGCTCTCTGGACTTTGCAATCTCGCGCGACCGCGGAGACGACGACGCCAGCGAGTTGGACGCCTCGCCGACGCGGGGAAAAAAAGAGGACGACCGCGACCGCCGCGACCGCCACGAATCCGGCAGCTCCAGGCGCCGCGACCGCAGCGACGACGATAGTGACCGCCTGTACCGCCGCGACCGCCGCGAATCCGGCAGCTTCAGGCACCGCAACCGCCTCTACGACGACGAGCTTGACGACAGCCCCAGGCGAGGCGATCGCCGCGATCGCCGCTATGGCGGGCTGGATCCAAGGCGGGCGGGGATAAAGTCCAAGGCGGGCGGTTCCGGTTCGAGCGACAAGATATCGGAAGGGGATAAAGTCGAGGCTAGATACAAGAACGGATCCCGGTACTACCAGGGCAACATCGTGCCGGTGAACTCCAACGGCACGTACGACATCCGGTACGAGGACGGCGACGAGGAGAAGCGGGTCTCGGCGTACAAGATCAGACGGAAGGCCGGCGCGGCCGCCTCGACGTCGTCCAAACTGCGCGAGGGCGACGCGGTCGAGGCCCGGTACAAGGGGCGGGA
>Ga0302122_10000593_pt1 | contig 22611 bp, 20 predicted proteins | sample CB21_SCM_MG_FD_203115 | JGI IMG/M metagenome (GOLD analysis project Ga0302122, IMG submission 203115) | Marine microbial communities from Western Arctic Ocean, Canada - CB21_SCM | ecosystem: Environmental > Aquatic > Marine > Oceanic | place: Canada: Western Arctic Ocean | collected 2017-09-28
TCATCAGTCCAACCCGAGGCCGGACCACAGGTTGCCGTTAACGAGACCGACCCTGCACTGATCGTCTTCACCAGCGGCACCGAAAAGTTACCAAAAGCAGTTGTGCTCCCCCATCGAAACTTCATGATCGCTACCACACCGTCTTGGGTCATCGATCGGTACGTGCTCGCCTCCGACATCTTCCTGCTTCTCGCTCCGATCTACACGATGGCCGGCATCGGAACAGTCACAAATCTGATAAACGTCGGCGCTACCACGATCCTGCTCCCAGAACTCCAGACGGAGCTGGTACTGGAAGTAATCGGGTCTGAGGGAGTAACCAACACCTCGCAGACCCCAACCTTCTATCGCCGCCTGGTAAAAGACCCAGCGTTCGTGGAAGCTGACTTCTCGTCCCTACGTCAGTGCCATATATACGGAGGGCCGATTCCCGCCGAGGCCGTCCAACAGATCTCTGCGAAAAACGCAGCGCTCGAATGGGCCGTCTACTGGGGTCAAAGCGAACTCACCCAACTCGGAATCTCCGGAACCTTTCTTTCCCTTGAACAGATCCCAAATCAGGACGTTCGCTGGATCGGTAAACCGATGCAGGCTGTAGAGATTCGAGTCGTGGACGAAGACGGACACGACTCGGAAATCGGAGAACTCCTCTGTCGCTCCCCGGGCATCATGGCCGGGTATTACCGACAACCAGACCTCACCGCCGAAGCGATCGTAAGCGGTTGGCTCCACACCGGAGACATCGTGAGAGTTGATGAGGACTTGAACGTCTTCTTCCTCGATCGTAGAAAAGACATCATCAAGACTGGAGGAATGAACGTCTCCTCGGCCGAAGTCGAAACCGTCCTTAGGGGCCACCCCATGCTGAACGACGCTGCAGTAGTCGGTCGTCCTGACCCGGAGTGGAGTGAAATCGTCTATGCCTTCGTGGAGCTGGCAAGCGGAATGACCTGGGACGAGGAGTTAATTCGCAACTACTGCGGTGACCAACTCGCCCACTACAAGCGACCCAAGATCTACGAAACAATAAACTCACTCCCCACCGATGAGCAAGGAAAGATACGTAAGAGAGAACTCCGTGCACGTCTCCTGCATTAACCACACACCCTTGGCATCACGCCGAGGTCCTGCCATCGAACCGGCCCTAGTGGATCGCAAAATCTCAAGTGGAGAAATCATGATGGAATCGTTAGAAAAGTATGAAGAGTACGAAGAGTACGAAGAAGTGACTCTGTGTCGACAGACGGAGAAGGGCAGACTTGACGCCAATGTCAACTGAATCACGCACATTGAGGCCTGTCATGGTGGGAGCGTTCACACTTCCACCGGAGGATGCACAACTGATTGCTAGTCGTTGCAGCAGATGCCAAACACACACCTTCCCCCGCTCATTCACTTGCCCCGATCCCACCTGCCGGGAAGGGAAGATGGAAGACACGAAATTAAGCCGCCGAGGAAAGCTCGCTAGTTGGACCGTGGTGCATTACCCACCACCACCGCCCTATGTGCCGGAGGAGCCATTCGAACCATTGGGCATCGCTGAGGTGTCCTTCCCGGAGGGAATCCAGATTGTTGGCCCGTTGACCAAGATCGACCTCAGCGACCTGAAGATGGGAATGGAACTAGAAACAGTTGTAGAGACCTATTACATAGATCATGACGGCGAAGCCGTATTCGGCTGGAAATTCAGAAATGTTGAGGATGAAGGATGAGAGAAGTAGTCATCGCCGGGGTGGGGTTGCACCCATGGGGAAAGTTCCCGGACAAGAGTTGGGTACAGATGGGAGCTGAGACAGCGCTGGAAGCCGTTGACGATGCCGGAGTGCAGTGGACCGAAATCGAATCCATGGTTTGCGGCGCGATGCAGTGGGGCGGAAGCACCGGGATGCGCGCGGGAAACACAATCGCTGCAGCCATCGGAGAAACCGGGATTCCAATCCAGAACATCAACAACGCGTGCGCAAGCGGCGGTTCCGTTCTTCGATCCGCATGGCTTATGGTCGCCTCAGAGCTTCACGACGTTGTGATCGCCGTTGGGGCCGACAAGTCGCCAAAGGGCTTCCTCCCGAGCGTGCCGGTGCTGGCCGACGAACCCGAGATGCCTATCGACATGGTCCGCTGGCACCTTGGGCTGCCGAATCCAGGCTACTGGGCGCTCGAGATGCGGAAACGCATGGACCGCTACGGAACAACCGAAGAACATCTAGCGCAGGTGAAAGTGAAGAACTCCCGCCATGGTGCGCTTAATCCGTATGCCCGATATCAGCGCGAGTTCACGATCGAGGAAGTTCTCGCATCCCCCATGGTCTGCGACCCTCTTCGTCTATACGAGATCTGTGGCACAAGCGACGGTGCCGCTGCAGTCGTACTGACAAGCCGGGACTTCGCTAAGAAGAACGGACTCCCAATCGTGAAGTTGGCCGCTTGTTCGCTAACAAGCGGAATGTTCGGTGATCCGACAATGCGGATTCCCCTGCTCAGCGCCACCTCGGACGGGGAGGCGACTGCTCCTCTGTTGTCCGAAAGCGAGCTGGCCGCCCGGATGGCCTTCGAGCAGGCAGGACTTGGACCTGAAGACATGGACTTCGTTGAGTTGCCAGATAACAGTTCTTGGCACGAACTCCAGTACCTCGAAACCATGGGGTTTTGTGCCCCCGGGGAGGCTGAAAAACTCCTTACAGAAGGGGTAACCGAACTAGGTGGCAAGCTTCCGGTTTGTCCGAGCGGAGGTTTCTCTTCATTTGGCGAAGCCACTATCGCTCAGGGTCTTCTTCAGGTTGTGGAGGCGACTTGGCAACTCCGCGGCACAGCGGGAGCACGTCAAGTCGAAGGAGCGAGAATTGGTATGACCCAAGTCTATGGCGCTCAAGCAAACAACTCGGCCTGCATCCTGACCACCTGAGGGCTCAGGCCATTGACGCGATTGCCTTTCGCCCAGCTTCAACCAGTGTCTCGTTCTTGCCCCCGAGGCGGGCCTGGATCTGGAGAATCCTCCGATAATAGAGGTGAAGTCCGTACTCCCAGGTGAACCCGATCCCGCCATGCACTTGGATGGCCGATTCGACAACCTCCCGGCAGAACTGGGGTATGGCATAGGAATACGCCGCCATCAGACCCCCGTCAGCCTTGCGAGTTTCCAGCGTATTTGCCATCATCGAAACAGCCGACCTCCCGAGTTCGATGCGCTTCTTCATCTCGGCGAGCATGTGGGATACGGCCTGAAAGCTGGCCAGCGTCTGACCGAACTGTTCTCGCGTGGTTGCATGGTCGACACTCAACGCCAGTGCCTGTTCCGCCGCGCCAACCGCCTCTGCCAGCAGGGCCGCTCTCCAGATTTGGGCGACCGACTCAACCTCTTCGCCGAGTAAGAGTCGCGTATCTGTAAGAGGTGTGCTCTCTGCCGTAAGGAACACTGCCCCCTGTCCTAGGTCAAGAGCTCGGCTGGACTCAGAAGTTACTCCGGACCCAGCAATCTCGACCACGACCGCCCGTCCATGGCCGAGAACGGTCACGAGGCTCCCTCCTGAGGGAACAAAAAAGGCGAGTCTTGGAAAGGAAACGTTGGCTGAGTCGGTGGTCGAGTCAAGGACAAGATCCTGACCGACACGTAGGCCGACGCCACCGCCAGTACCACCTCTTCGTATCGTGTTTGCCAGCAGTCCTTCTGATTCTCGATCTCCCGCTTCGGCTGACATCGCCAGACAGGGGATCAGCAGAAGAGCTTCGTCTCGCCATGGGGCTGGGAGTAACCGCCGACCTGCCACCATCGCGAGTGCGCAAACCCCGACTGCTCCAAGACCGAGGCCCCCGTGCTCCTGATTAAGCGCAACTGTCGGCCATCCCAGGCCATAAACCTGTTCTCGAATTGCCGCGTTCATCTCACTGCCGCCGCGAGCAGAATCCAATAGTTTCGACATGGGAAGGAGGTCTGCTAGCGACTCATCAAATGCAGCTGAAAGTTCCTCTAATTCGGTCATCGTAAACCCAGGAGTCGACGGGCGATTATGTTTCGCTGAATTTCTGTTGTCCCAGAATAGATGGTGACTGAACGCGACTCGAGCAGATCATGGGCCCAACCGTCATCCTCCAGAGCCGGTCCCTCCCCCAAGAGATCGAAACCGGTGGTGAATAGATCTTGGTAAATTTCGGACATGAATAACTTATCGATGGAACTCGCGCCCGGCTGAAGTTCTCCAGCACCTTGTGCGGCAAGTGTGCGATAGATCTGGGCACGTAGTACCTCTAGGTGGGAATAGAGACGTCCGATCTCGGAGAGTCCTTGTTCAATGTTTCCGTCGCTCCGAAGTCGTTCCACGAGGTCGGCGAGTCGCCTCTTCAGCCTGATCATTCGCTCCAAAACAAAGAGGCCACGCTCGTAGCCCATAGCAGCCATCGAAACGCCCCATCCTCCATGAAGGTCACCGAGAACAGCTGATAATGGAACTCGCACATCGTCGAAGAAGACCTCACTGAAGTGAGGCTCGTCGAGGAGCTGGGGCAAAGGCCTGACGGTCACTCCTGGGAACTCCATGTCCAACAACAGAAGGGTGAGTCCACGATGTGGGCTCGCTTTCGGGTCGGTTCGAACGAGCAGGGCGTTGTATCTAGAGATTTCGGCGCGGCTAGTCCACACCTTCTGGCCAGAGATGATCAGCTCACCACCGTCAACACTCGCCTTGGTCTGGATGGCGGCAAGATCTGACCCGGCCTCGGGTTCCGAGAAGCCCTGACACCAGATCTCACTGGCATTAAGCATGCCTGGGAGGTATCTCTGCTTTTGTTCTTCTGTGCCAAGGTCGAGCAGGGTCGGACCCCATGTGTAAACAGCGAGTCGATTGATCAGTTGTGGCATCGACGAACGCGCTAGTTCTTCTGCGACTACCGCCTCGGCTGTCAGGTCCATCCCCTGGCCGCCGTACTCGGTAGGCCAGGACACACCGATAAAGCCGGCCTCGCAGAGATCCCGCTGCCACAGCATTGCCGCACGAAGCCGATCTGAGTAGTTAATCGGCTCAACACCAGGGTCGTTCTCTGCGATCCAAGCCCTTACGACCTCGCGAAAGGCCTCGTGCTCAGGAGTGAAACTCAGGGTTGGGGTAAGCAGCGGATTTCCTCTCATCGTCTGGATAAGTTAACCCCTATGAAAAGTAACAGCACTGACGTAAACCGGGGCACTCGTACAGCGGTTATAACTGGAGCCGCTGGTGCCATCGGTGGTGTCATCGCACGACAGTTGGTCGCCGACGAATGGGATGTCGTAGGCCTCGATCTTCAATCGGGAGAACACGAATCGGTGAACTGGCTCACCGTCGATGTCACAAAGAGTGAAGAGATTATCGCAGCTGCGGGCACTCTCGACCGCTGCGACCTCCTCGTCAACGCTGCCGGATTTGGTGATCGAGCAGCAGCTAAAGAAATGACCCCATTTCAGTGGGACCGTGTAGTCGACGTCTGCCTTACCGGAACCTTCTATACATGTCGATCCTTCCACCCGTTGCTCTCTGACTCCGGAGGCGTCATTGTCAACATCGCATCCGCAGCTGCCACCAACGCCCTGGAGATGCACGCCAACTACTGCGCGGCAAAGGCAGGTGTCGTCGCCCTCACAGAAGTCCTCGCCCTTGAATGGGCCGCTGATCAGATCCGCGTCTTTGCCGTAAGCCCAGGATTTGTCTCTACCCCAGTCTCACAAAAGGGATTCGCCGAAGCCCCGCACCGTAAGATGGGGATTGAGGCCCGGACCCCAATGGGGCGTTTAGCTGAGATCGATGAGATCGCGAGAGCGGTCATCGCTCTAGCCAGCTCAGATTTTGCATATCTCACTGGAACAAATGTGATCATCGATGGTGGCTTCAGCACCGACGGTGGAAGCTCCGGGTTGTTCTAGACACTCAACCATAGAACTAGTTCCAAGAGTTCTCATGAAGTATGGGTCGCAACAGCGATTACGAAATCTACAGGAATTGCCTCACGCCAATCGACGACTCCCTAAGGCCAGACCGGATCAGTCAGGAATTTCCAAACATAGTGGGTCTCCTTGTCGAGCAGTGTGTGACCATGGCGCGTCGTGAACCAGCGCAACTGTTCTCTCCTGGGCGGTGCAGAAGATAATCGCCAAAGAGGTCCGAGTCGCCAGGTAGCGCTAGGACTGGTACTTCTATGGTCTCGTGGAATCCGAGGGGCTCACAAACGTGGTCGAGGTTCCCTAGCTTGCCGTGTTCGTCCATTGGAAATGATTGACTCATTGGTGTAAACCGGGCCAGGGCACCCATTCTCCACTCGTGATTCAACCACCCCAACCGAGACGCTCGTGAAAGTGCTGAAATCGGCTTCAAGGTAGGTCGCGTCCTCGTGATAAGCCCCTCAGAGTTAGCCGGGCGGCTTGTAGAGCACCTAATCGAGGATGCTCACCGATCGACTATCCCAGTGGCAGACCCGTCCAGCGACGAAGGCGCGACGATTTGACCAACTCCAGTGTGGGCAATCAAGCGCTCGTAAGGCTCGCTGACCCACGCCGGGTAGTGAACGTTAAGCACTGACCGCAAGCGTTCCTCATCGGTCATTCCTGCAAGGGTCGCCTCTGATTACGGAACGACTCCTGCACATACCGATATTTTCGTTGTGAACACCGTCAATAGGCGACCTAGAACAAGGTCCTCGCAGATCTGTCGCAATCTGTTGACGTCTTCGGTGTCCAGCAGATCTCTGACGATTACAAAGCCATTTTCTCCATACTCGCTGACTCGTAGGAGACTCAGCTGCAAACGCGACTACAAGTTCACTTCCTCCATCCCTGGCTAGCTCGTGTTGCAGGGGACGTGGCCAGGGGTGGCAACCTCAACTTGTTCTTTGCGGAGCTAAACAAGACTTCAACCTTTAACCGAGGGGAGACCTTGCTTCTCTAGCTCGGTCAAAGGCCGGTCGGCGTCCAAAGGGGTCTCCGTATTGGGGAATCGCCATGTGATACTTGCCGAAGCTGGTGGCCAGACCGGGTCACCTGGGAATTTCCAGACATAGGGCGTTCCACTATCGAGCCAGTGCATGACAAGGGCGTGACGTGACCGTTCCGTGGTGTTCGGACCGGAGCGGTGGAGCAGATGCCCATCGAAGAACACCACATCGCCAGCCTTAACTTCAATCGGCACTTCTGACTGGTCGTCAAACCCTATGGATACGGGTGCATTGTCATAGTCGTCGCGTCCGTGACGCTCCATTCGAAACAGTTCTCCAGACTGGTGGGATCCAGGGACAACCCAGAGGCAGCCATTGTCGATTGCTGCGTCGTCGATTGGAATCCACACACCCGTCAGACTGCGGGCGTCGGTCTTTATATAAGTCGCATCCTGGTGCCAGGCCTTTCCAGCCTCACCTGGAGGTTTGCAAAATATGTAGTCCTGTAGGCATTTAGCTTCACCACCATCGATTCGGTCGAGTCGTGCTGCGACCAGCGAATCCAGAATCGCACGAAGCCCTTGGTGCTGAACGATGTGGTCAAAGGCTGGGCTAACCCACTGGGGGAAGTGGGCAAGAATCATCGCTTGGAGTCGCTGCTCCCCGGTCATTTCCGCCAGAACAGCGCCAGCGTCAGCAATCTGTCCCCCGCCAAGCGATGGCGAATTCGCGTTGGCTGTGGGGAAACGACCTAGCGCTAAGCCCTCACTATCTGTCTTGAGGGCAGCAGATTCCTCCGCTGTTAAGACATTTCGCACTACCAGGTAACCATTTTCCAGATACTCGTCAACCAACTGCTCATTTAATCCCATCTTATTCAAGCCTCCTTGGCAACTCGGAAAGTTGTCTTCTCGATTTGCTTCAGTCAAATTTCAGATTCTAGGACTCTGAAGAATGGGCCTCCGTGCAACTCCGGCCGATGCCGGCAGCCAGAGCAACTGGTTTGGCATAATTTCAACGTGACATCACCAGTGGTGACTTCGCCCTAACCGTTGTGGAATTGCACTCCTTTTCGAAGAGTCAGCTGGTATTCGGTAAAGCCGTCGTTGACTGACCACGTCTCGGCCAGACGCCCCTCTCCCTCGATGATCGCACCAGACTCAAGATCCCGGTGTACAACATCGGCTCGACACGGGCTGCAAGTTGCAGCATCGATCCCAAGCTGCAGTCCGGACAGCCGAGATCTTCCTCCCCCTCAGAGACGTCGGCATATAGACGATCTCACCAAGCGGCATTTGAAGCCGTAACTGCGGGTGTCGCTGCAGCCTCAGTTCTGTAACACGGCGTGGTAGAGCACGGTGCCGTCAGACCCATTGAAGGCGAAGCCTCCTAGGTCACTCGGATGCACGACCACTACTTGAGGTTCGATCATCGGAATGTAGGGAGAATCCTCCATGATCTGAACGACGATGGCCTCGGTAGCTCTGTACTTCTCAGGTCCATCTGGCAACTGGCGAGCTGCTGCGACAGCAGCATCGACTTCCTCGTTGCAGTAGAAAGACCAGTTGAACCCACCATTGCGTGCGTCACCGGCACAGCTGAGGACGACCGCCATGGTCGAAAGTCCATCAGGCTGCTTAAGTGAAGTGATGCCGACATCGTGGATGCCCTCGCTGAGGGTGTCACCGATCCCTGGCCACGACTGAGAATTGAGGTTGACGTCGACCCCCAACAAGGTCGAGTACTGGTCCTGGAGGAACGGGGCCATTTCGTCGTAGACCGGGAAGTCGGTCATATTCCACCAGTCGAGAACTAGCTGCTCACCGTCCTTGTAGCGCTTCCCGCCGTCGCCAACCAGCCAGCCAGCCTCGTCGAGCAATGCACGGGCACGATCAGGATCGAACGGATAGAACTCGTACCCCGGGAACCCTGGCGTGGACTGGGTGATGACCGCGGTTGCTGCCTGGTACTGACCTTGGAACACCGTGTCCATCAACCGCTGCTTGTCGGTGGCGTGGGCCAATGCCTGGCGTACCCGCACATCGGGGACATTTTCAACGTTGAAGATGAACGAGAAAGGCGCCCCGCGGGTAGCCCCACGGAGAACAACAAACCCATCGGCCTCCAGGCCGCCAAGATTCTGAACGCTCAATGGCGGGGAGTGGGCGACATGAATCTCGCCAGTCCGCACCGCGTTGACCTGAGCGATCGCGTCAGAAAGCACCCTGAACTCAAGTTCACCGATCTCCACTGGACCAGATCCAAGGGCCGCAGGACCCCAGGAGTAGTTGTCATTGCGCGCCAGTCGCACATGCTGCTGATCTGCGAACTCGACGAACTTGAACGGACCAGTCCCTACCGGATTGAGCGCAAAGTCAGCGCCAAGGGTCTCAATCGCTGTCGGAGAAGGAACCAGCAACTTCGGGGAACCTAGCGAGGTGAGGAAACCCCCATTCGGCGAACTGAAGATGACCTTGACAGTGCGGTCGTCAATGACCTGCGAGCTTTCGTATGCCTTACCCAATGCCCCCGCAGCGAGCCCCGCCTCAAGGTCTGGGTTCGAAATCCGGTCCAACATGTACTTCACAGCATCAGCGTTAAACGGCGTCCCATCGTGGAAGTCCGCTTCACGCAAGTGGAATGTGTACTCCGTCAGGTCGTCTGAAACATCCCAACTCTCGGCCAGACCTGGAAAAATCTTAGTTTTCCCGTCCACGACCAACTGCCAAACGAGCGGATCGTAGATGGCGTACGCCAACTGATTCGCCGACACCTGAGTAATCGTCTGCGGATCCAGGCTTACCGGGTTCTGGCCCATTCCGGTAACCAACTTCGCGATCGTCGGAGCAGCCGGAGCAGCCGTCGTGGCTGGAGCAGCCGTCGTGGCTGGAGCAGCCGTAGTGGCCGGAGCAGCCGTAGTGGCCGGAGCAGCCGTAGTGGCCGGAGCAGCCGTAGTGGCCTCCTCTTCGGCGCTACCGCATCCGGCTGCCAGCACACTGAGGCTGAGAGCAAGAGCAACAAATATCCATCCCTTACGGTGATGCATTGATATCCCCCATTTGTCGAAACCGAAAGCCGATAGGTAGTTCCTAACAGTCTTCCGAAAAGATCCACATACAATTTAGAGCGGTCGCAAATCCCATAACCGAGATTGCACTACCCCTGCTTCCAACCCACAGAACCACAAGTTCTGGGATCCACAAGCTGGAAATGCTTCCACGGATACGATACGTGGGCCAGCTTCTCTGGTCAAATCTCGATGTAACCACAACTCATTGCCTCAGCACCGGATCCTTCCTACCATTCCCACATGAACCCTTCACTAATGGAAGTTCGCGATCTCCAAGTGACCTTCCACACCAGCAGCGGTCCTGTGAATGCCGTAAACAAGGTCGACTTCCAACTTTTCGCTGGCGAGATTCTTGCTCTGGTAGGTGAATCAGGGTCTGGGAAAACCGTTACCTCTCTTGCGCTTACACAGCTCCTCGAGGAAAACAATACTGAGATCTCGGGAGTGGTGACATTTAATGGAGTCAACCTCTTGTCCGCAGACAAAAAGACCCTCCGCGAGGTCCGCTCAACCGAGATCGCTTACATCTTCCAGGATCCCACCTCTGCACTGAACCCAGTACGGACGATTGGCAGTCAACTTAAAGAACTCCTTGTCGTCAACATGGGGCTTGACCCCAGCGCTGCCCATGCGCGAAGCGTTGATCTTTTGCAGCGGGTAGGAATACCGGGTCCTGAGCAGCAGTTGCGTACCTACCCGCATCAACTCAGCGGGGGCATGTGTCAGAGGGTCATGATCGCTATGGCCCTTGCGATCAACCCCCGGGCTTTGATCGCCGATGAGGCGACCTCTGCGCTCGATGTGAGCATCCAGGCGCAGATTCTCGAACTCCTCAAAGACGTCGTGGACGAGTACGGCATGGCGGTGATCCTCGTTACACATGACCTGGGTGTAGTAGCAGGTACCGCTAACCGAGTCGCTGTGATGTACGGAGGTGAAGTAGTCGAGTCAGGGGACGTCGCTGACGTCCTCTCAAACCCTCAACACCCCTATACGAGGGCATTGATCGCGAGTGCCCCGAATGCACGCTCTGACGTGCAAACCGAATTGGCGGTGATCCCGGGGTCTCTCGATTCGCGGCGCGAGTTCGCATTGAGGCGCTGCCAATTCGCCCCCCGCTGCCCAGAAGTCCTCGACAAATGCTGGTCGCACTGGCCCGGGCTCGCCGAAGTAGCCCAATCCCATTGGGCCGCTTGTTGGCTCAGTCCAGGCCACACTACGGATCAGGAACCGAGCAACCTGCCTGACGGCGGGACGGGACACTCATGAGGCTCGCAGACAATGGACCCGAACCGCTACTGAGCGTCAAGGACCTCCACGTTTTCTTCTCAGCCCGCCGCAAAAACTTCGGACCAAGGGTGGACCTAAGGGCTGTTAACGGGATTTCCCTTGACGTCCAGCCGGGTGACGTCGTCGGACTTGTCGGCGAATCGGGAAGTGGCAAGACCACCGCAGCCCGGACGATCCTGGGACTTCAACAGCCAGAATCAGGAGCGGTCTTGTTCAACGGCCTAGACATGCACGCGCTGGATGGCCCAGAGCTGCGAAGTCTCCGCAGAAAGCTTCAACTCGTCCCTCAGGACGCGCTCGGGTCCCTAAATCCTCTTCGCTCCGTCCGACAGACCCTCGCCGAGTGCCTGAAAGTCCACAAACTCGTGCCCGAGACACTCCAGAACGGCCGGATCGCAGAACTGCTGGAAGACGTCGGATTGACCGCTGAATTCGCCGATCGATACCCCCACACACTCAGCGGCGGCCAAGTTCGAAGGGTCTGTATCGCCCGAGCGCTGGCGACCGGCCCTAATCTAATAGTGGCTGACGAACCGACCGCTGGGCTTGACGTATCAGTGCAAGCTCAAATCCTTAACCTACTTAAGGAATTGTGCCGACGGCACAACCTGTCAGTTCTTCTTATCAGCCACGACCTCAATGTCGTCAGACACCTCTGTTCCAAGGTCGCCGTCATGTACTTCGGGCGAATCGTCGAAGTAGGAGACTGCGCCGAGGTCTTCGCTGACCCGAAGCACCCCTATACCCGAGCACTCATCCAGGCTGCACCCACCGTCAACGCCATCTACCCGGACACGGAGCCGCCCAGTCCCATCCGAGGCGAAGTTCCCTCCCTCGCGAACCCGCCAAGCGGCTGCTCCTTCCATCCCCGATGCGACAAAGCCTTTGAGCAGTGTTCGGCAACTTCGCCAGACCTCATTCGGCTCGACATTCAGCGCAGCGTCGCGTGCCTACTCTATGAAGGAGATGTCCGACGAGACCACGCCGGGATAGTGGATCCGGGCGCGAATCAAGGAGAACCATCAACACTATGAAGTTGTCCGTGGTTTATCCGCAAGCCGAATTCGGCACAGACCCGGACCGAATCGGTGAATACGCCGTACGAGCCGAGGAACTCGGATACGACCAGTTGGTCGCCTATGACCATGTCCTCGGCGCGGACCCTGAGGTTCACCGTCTGACGGGGCCATACACCCACGAGACCAACTTCATGGAACCATTTGTCCTGTTCGGCTATCTCAGTGCGATTACGACAACGATCGAGTTGGTCATGGGGGTCTTAGTGCTCCCTCAACGCCAAACAGCCCTGGTGGCCAAGCAGGCAGCAACTCTTGACCTCCTAAGCAGGGGGCGCCTTGTCCTTGGGGTTGGAGTGGGATGGAACCAGGTCGAGTATCAAGCTCTCGGAGAGGACTTTTCTTCGCGAGGTAGGCGAATGGAAGAACAAATTCCGCTCTTACGCTCGCTTTGGTCCGAACAACTCGTCGACTTCACGGGCGAATTCGACACCATCTCGGCCGCTGGGATCTGCCCCCGCCCATCCAACAACGAGATTCCGATCTGGATGGGTGGCTGGGATGAGCGCGTTCTACGCCGCTTGGGGAGACTCGGAGACGGGTGGCTTGCCGTCAGTGGACATCCAAAGAACCTAGCCACTTGGCCCCCCGACCGGATTCGAAGACCCGAGGACCTGGAGCGCCGCCTTGGAATCGTGAGGAAAGCCGCCCTGGAGTCAGAACGCGACCCCAATAAAATTGCAGTGAGCATCCTCGTAAGCAGCATCGGCTTTGAGGGATTGGAGGAGTGGGATCCAATAGGTTGGGCGCTCCGGGCAAAGCACTGGAAGGCCGCAGGCGCGAGCCATGCTCTCCTATCGACCCTTGACCTGGGGTTCTCCCAAGAAGAGCACCTAGAGGCCCTGGACAGTTTCCATCAGGCCTGGATAGAAGTAGGCAACTAAGGCGCACCTTAAGATCATTTCTTGGCCACACAGGAGTGTCCGCTCGCGTGGCCTCGGCAGGCTCGTCTAGTAGTCAAGCCTCTTCATCGGTCCACTACCGGAGTGACACTAGGAGCCAACCAGCACCCAAGTAGTCCCAACCCGGATGCTGGCCTGCCAGCTCTAGTTCCAACTCCAGCTGCACGACGAGATCTGAACCTCGACCGTGCTGCCTATGCCTTTGTCAGGATCGTCGCAGCATTTGTGACGAAGATCGTTTCGATTAACTCCTTCTCAAACCCTTTGTAACGCATCAACTGGGTGATGGTCTCCGGCATATGACGCCACCCATGCCCGCCGTATTGACGCTGCCAGTGTTTGAGCGCCAGATCACACGAGACGAGAAGCTGGCTGGCAAATCCAGCATCAGCAACCGCCTTCACCCAGTTCAACCGGATCGCGTCGTTGGGTTGATCAACCGGCACGCGTTGTCGATATGAACCCTCCCAGCCAAAGGTGTCGTATGACAGATAGACGCCTGTCTTCGCTAAGTCAAGGTGGGGTTGGGCATCGAACACATTCGTGCCAGCCGAGGTATTCAGGCGAGTGTCACAGTGGGCCATGATCGTTCGACTTAGATCGCCGCCCGCTTCGTCAACTATCCGCACGACGTCGAATGGAGATTGCGGATTGGTCCCCGGGTGAACCGAAAGTGGGATCCCTGTCTGAACTGACGCCCGGGCCGAAGCCCGCAGGGCCTTCTCCTCGTTGGGATGCATCGGGTACTCCATCCCCACCTCACCGATGATGCCTGCTCGCACCCCACCTGCCACACCCTCATCAATGTCCTTGACGATCAGGTCAACGAGTTGATCCTCGGAAAGGTCATCCATGTCTGGCGGGTGGTAACTGTTGATGTACCAGGAAGTCCCCATGACGATATGGACACCGGTCGCTCGCGACACTTCGACAAGACCGATTGGGTCGCGTCCCATGCCCCGTGTGGTCTGGTCGACAATCGTCCCTCCACCAACTCGCCGGAACTGTTCAAGTTCGTAGATCGCGTCGTCCAAGGAGCTGAATTTCTGGTCTCCGTAGTAGACCCAGTGGCGTTGTCGATCCGCAAGGTTGTCGAGAGCAATTGGTTGTCCCCACTTGGCGCCCCACGATGCAGCGGTACCTGGGCCACTTTCCCCTGGCTCCCAGCCTGCTTCGGGCTTCTTCATCATCGGGACATACTTGGGTTGGACGGTCTCGTACTGGTCGGCCCCGCAACAACCGCAGGTCAAGTCGTGGAGGACGTGCTCGTGTGTCAGGGTCAGGCCGATGTCCTTCGGGTCAACCGGTCCGAGCACCGTCTGGACATATCCACTGTCACTCATCACATGACCGCCACAGGAGTCACAAGAGAGCCGGTGCCGCCCGTGATGTGTAACGGCGCCGCTGTGAAGGAGAATGTCGTCTGGCCATTCTTGGCGCAAGCAGCGGCAAGTTCATCAAGATCCATGCTATGGATTAGCGGGATTCCGTAGAATACTTCTGCCAAAACATGGACCGGGCTGCGGCAGTAGGCCTCGTGCCTGTGTGGGAAAGTGTCCCCAGGTGAGTCAGTTGCTATCACGCTCACGTCCCTACCGGCGAGCACATCAACACAGTCTGTGTCGAGCCCCGCCCATGTCCCATGGTGCCAGGTTCCATGTTCACTAAGACCATCGGCACCTAGACCGAGCATCTTGGTTCCACCGATTCGGATAACCGCCGCATCGCCTGGTTCGAGCTCGTCGAGCAGATAATCAAGTTCCTCGGCCTGGACCGAGTCGCCAGGTTCAAGCTCTTCGATACCCCGCCTTCGAGGGATGTCGAAGAGAACTCCCCGGGTCGAGATTGCCACTTTGGGAGCGATATCCATCAACTTTGCTGCGTCCTCCTTGGTGACTACATCCGGGAACCGGTAGCCATTGAACGTCAACCCCCGGTACCCCATGTGGGCGAGTGCATCAATATGAGTGTTGATCATCCCATGGATACGGGTCGTGATCTGATCCGCAGCTGACTGGGTCAAGTCTCCTTCCTCGAAACCGTCTTCATCAGCTTTGATCATCTCGTGGACCACGAACGGTGTAGGCCATCTCGTGCCTATTTCGGCCGAGGACAAGGGCCGGCTAAGGGCGAACGTCTCACCGCTAGCGACCGCAGCGGCTCCGCGCATCGCAGCGGAAGCGCCAAGAAGATTCAGCGCTCCCAGGTCGTTGGCCCATCGGCCCCAGTTACCCTTGTGGCCGGGCCACACGTCTTCAGACCAAGAGTCAACGCGTTGCATGTCTCTCCTCTTTACTCTTAATTCCTTCCTCTATCTGAGGGGAACTCCTTCAAACTTCTCATGCCAAGCGAACGATTCGACAGGATTCCTAGACAACTTAGTCGGCGCCCATTCCGGATAGCCGACTGTCATGACAGCTGCCAAGCCAAGTTCTTCTGGTACGTCGACCAGAGATGCCATCTCACTTTCTGCTGCGACAGCTAGAGAAGTGATACGAGATCCAACTCCCTCGCTTCGCAACGCCAACTGAACATTATGGATGAACGGGTAGATGGATCCTCCTCCGACGAAACTCTGTCGTTCAAGATCTCTGTCGGTCACTGCGAGAGCGGCGAGTTCGGTCCATATGAGAAGGTGGACTGGCGCAGAATCGAGCGTCTCGTGGTAAGCGGCACCCTCGTGCAATTTTCTGAGTCGTTTCTCCGATAGCGATTCCAAATCGTCATACCAAGTGGTCACATAGCGTTCCCATTCTCGGATGCTTATCTCCCGGATTCGAGCCCTGACCGCATCGTCTCGCACGACAACCACTCTCCAGGGTTGCCGGTTGCCCCCACTCGGAGCAAAGCGGGCGAGTTCAAGTGCGCGATAAATCACTTCATCAGATACGTCCCGGGACTCGTATAGACGAACCCCGGCGGTTGTACGCATCGCCTCAGATAGTTCCATCAAACCTTATTTTTCTTTCATTGGCTCGAGCACCCCCAGCAACATAATCGGCTACCAGATCCCCCAGCAAGTTGCTCGCCATAATGGTAAGCGCGATCGCCGCACCCGGCATTACCGACAACCACCATGCCTGATAGATCCACTGGCGGCCGAATTGAAGATCAACCCCCCAGCTGGCGTCCGGTGGGCTGAAGCCAAAGCCAAGGAAGTTGAGAGTTGCCGCGACGAGAATGGACCATCCAAGTGCCGCTGTAGCCAGGACGGCAACCTGCGAAGCGATGTTAGGGAGGATGTGAACCCCGACAATTCTCAGATTGGAACATCCGACGACTCGAGCTGCGTCGATGAATGCACGGCGCTTCACACTTAAAGTCTCGCCGTACACCATTCGGGCGAATATCGGAACCTGAGCTAAAGCGATGGCCAACACGATCGAAAGTGCGCCATTGCCGAGTATCACCACCACGACCATTGCCATTACCAGGCCCGGGAGGGCGAGCATTACGTCAACGGCACGCATGACTACCGCTCCGACCCAACGTCCGCCGTACCCGGCAACTAGGCCGACGGTGACGCCTAACACGACACCGGCGAGCACGGAAGCACCTGCGGTGAGGAGTGCAGGCCTGGCCCCAAAAATGATCCGACTCATTACGTCTCGACCTAATTGATCGGTTCCGAGCAAGTATTTGCGATTGGGGGATCGGAGGATGTCGTAGCCGATATCAGTAGGACTGAACGGCGCAATAAGTTCCGCAAAAATTGCACAAGTTACGACCGCAAACAGGACGAACATCATCAAACTTCGCATCAGACCTTGGTGTTGGAAAAAGCGGGCCATCCAAGCCAAGGGCCTCAGGACAAGCGGGACCAGCTCCCGAGAAGCGCCTCTACCGCCCGAGCCGAACGAGCCGTTCGCGTGGCCCTCCGCCTCGCCGCCGTTCATCGACTACTCCATTCGTCCCGCACACGTGGCTCCAGGCCGGCACGCCCCAGATCCACCAACAGGTTTGCGAGCAGGTAAACAACTCCGATGGTCAGGATTATTCCCTGAACAGCCGGAATGTCCTTGGCCCTCATCGACTCAACCAAGTAGCTGCCCACCCCCGGACGGCCAAAAATCACTTCAATCGCTACTGCTCCGGCGATTACCCCTCCAAACTGAAGTCCCACCATGCTCACCACCGGGCCGATAGCACTGCGCAATGAGTGCCGAAAGAGGACACGAATGCCTGAATAACCACGCGACCGGGCCGAGATCAAGTACGGAGAACGTAGTACCTCGGTGAGGCTCTCTCGAAGTAGCCGACTGAGAATCGCCGCCAAAGGCCATCCAAGCGAGACAATGGGGAGAACCAAGGCCTTCAGTGAACCGGTCCCCAGCGATGGGAACCAGCCCAGCTCCAAAGCGAAGTACTTGGTCAAGAGCAGACCGAGCCAGAAGGCGGGAAACGCCACCCCCGTGACCGCAATGCCGGTGACTAGTTTGTCGAGGAAGCGGTCACGGAATAGAGCCGCCGTGATCCCGGCCGGAATCCCTACCAGAAGGGCAAGGCCCAATGCCCCACCTCCAAGGAGAAGTGTGTGCGGGAGAAGCCCAATCACCTTCTCGGAGACCGGTTGTTTATACAGGAAGGACGTCCCAAGGTCTCCCTGGAGCAGTCCGCCGAGGTAACTAAGGTATTGATCCCAAAGTGGGTCCTCAAGACCAAGACGTTCCCTCATGCTCGCTACGTCTTCAGCTGTTGCGCCAACTTGAAACAGGATCGCCTGGGCGGGATCACCCGGTATCAAATGGAGAATCAAGAAAACCAGCAGTGACATTCCCAGGAGGACTGGGATGATGCTGACGACTCGAAAAACACAGTACCTAAGCACAGATCTCAGCCACCAGGTATTGGGTCGAATGTGAGTCTCTTAACTCGTTCGACGAATTCGTAATCAATATCAACGCCAATCTCCCCACCCATTAGAACTCCTCAAGCTCCTCGGTAAGAGCACCCAAGAACTGGGCGCCAAGCAAGCCGTCGATAGCCCGATGGTCAAAGGCAACTGTCACATAGAGGCTTGGTCTTGCAACTACCAGTCCATCCGAAGCAAACGGGCGCTCCTTGAGGCTGCCAAAGAAGACGACCGCCGATTGCCGGTGAGTCACGATCGGTGTGCCGAAGTCGACTCCGTACATTCCGAGGTTCGAGACCGTAATCGTCCCAGTGTCGACCTCCTCCGGGGTCAGGGTCCGTTGGTGGGCGGCCGTCGTCACACGGTGGACCTCCTCGGCCAACTGCTCCAACTCCAGCTCCTGGGCCCTCTTGACCACCGGGGCGAACAGCCCCTCTTCGGTGGCCACAGCGATGGCCAAGTTCACGTCGTCGTAGACAACCAGCGTGTCATCCCGATAGGAGGCATTGACTCGGGGGGTGCGAACAACAGCGCGGACGACTGCGGCAACGAGCAGATCGTTCAACGAGATCTCATCCGCCGTAGAGGCGTTCCTTGCGAGGAGGCCAGTTCCGTCAACCAGGTTTGATTCCGTGAAGTGCGGGATTTCCGCCCAGCTCCGAGCCATGCGGTCAGCCATCGTTCGGTGGACCAAACCCAATTTGACCTGCTCACCCCGATCCGACCAGTCCTCGGCCGACCGTGACGCACCCGAGGCTTCGACGTCCTCAAGGGTGATAGAACCCTCTCGACCCGTTCCTGTGACGGTTGACAGGTCGATCCCTAACTCCCCTGCCCTGACACGGGCTTTGGGCATCACCCTCAGTCGCCTACCTTCGGACGACGACTCCGAAGAACGTTCCAGAGAGTTGCTCTCCTCATTGGGTTTGGGATTGTGTTCAGGCTCCTCCTCGACCCCAGCTTCCCTAGCCAGCAGTTCGTCAACCTCGCCTGGCGTGAACTTCGCTCCAGGCTCGACGACGACTGCGATCACTGTGCCGACCGGAAGTTCCTTACCGAGTGGAGCCGTCCATCTGGCGACTGTCCCCTCGACCATTGCCTCCACCACCAAGGTGGTCTTCTCATTCTCGACCTCGTATAAGTCGTCACCGATCGAGAACGAACATCCCTCTTCCACCAGATGGTGGATCAAAATCCCCCATTCCATGGTCTCGCCAAGCGATGGCATTCGCAGAAGTTGCACGATCAAGTGATCGATCGGACTGCATTGACAACATCCGAGGCGTCTGGGATCACGAACTTCTGGAGATAGCGGCTCTGGGGCAGTGTTACGTCCTTAGACGCCACCCGAACGATGGGAGCTTCCAGGTAGTCCAGGGCTTCTTCGGCGATAATCGCTGCCAACTCTCCACCGGCGCCACCGGTCTTTTGGGCCTCGTGAGCGATCACTACCCGACCTGTCTTAGCAACTGACTCAAGAATTGTGTCGGTATCTAGAGGGCGAAGGCCTCGCGGATCGACGACCTCAATCTCGATTCCCTCGCCAGCCAACTCTTCTGCGGCCTGTAGGGCTTCGATTACCATCCGCGACCAAGCGATGACCGTTACGTCACTACCCGTGCGTTTAACATCAGCGACCCCGATCGGAACCAGATGGTCCCCGCTGGGTATTTCGCCCCGCGTCGCATAAAGGGCAGCGTGCTCGAAAAATAAGATTGGGCGGTCGTCCCGGATAGCTGACTTGAGTAGCCCCTTGGCGTCTGCTGGCGTAGAGGGGATCACCACCTCAACCCCGAAGGCACTAAGGAACAGAGCTTCTGGAGACACGTCATGTTCCTGCCCCGCTCCCTTCGCCCCCTCGGGGAGTCGAACAACCATGGGCACCTTGAACTTGCCGCCATGCATGTAGCGCCAGCGGGCGACGTTGTTGTAAAGCTCGTTCATCGCTATGCCGAAATATCCCCCTGATTGCAGTTCCACTACCGGTCGGAGGCCGGTCAAGGCGGCTCCGAGCCCAGCGCCAACTATTAAAGTCTCAGAGATCGGGGTGTCCACGACCCGGTCGGGGCCGTACTTCTCGAAAAGGCCTCGGGTGGCTCCGTAAATCCCCCCATATACGCCAACATCCTCTCCCCATACGAAGACCGAGTCATCACGCTCTAGCTCCTCATCAAGGGCGTCGCTAATCGCCTGGCTAAAGGTGCGGGTAGATGAAGAGACTTCAGAGTTGATGGTCACTAGACCCCCTCAAAGATTCGTTCGGGTCCTGGCATAGGAGCCTCGGCAGCACTTTCTGCCGCTGCTTGTACCTCATGTCCAACCTGATCTCGCACGGCAGCCAGTGCTTCGAGGGTCGCGACACCCTCGGCGACAATGCGTCGTGACAACGATTCGATCGGATCCCGCTGACGCCACAGCTCGACCTCCTGGTCGTCTCGATATGTCTGCGGATCGCCTTCGTGGTGCCCTCGGAACCGGTAGCACTCTGCCTCTATCAACGTCGGGCCACCACCAGAGCGGGCGCGACTAACCGCCTCAGTTACCTCCTCGAAGACCGCCACCACGTCCATTCCGTCGACCGACCGACCATAGATGTCGTAGCCGATGGCACGATCGACTATTCGACCGGCAGTTGATTTATCACTCGCCGATGAGACCGCATACTGGTTGTTCTCACAGATCCAGACGACCGGCAATTTCCAGACGGCGGCGGCGTTCAACGACTCATGGAAGGTGCCGCGATTTGCAGTCCCTTCACCAAAAAAGCACACCGTGACTTGGTCAGTGTCTCGATACTTTGCCGAAAAAGCAGCCCCAGCAGCAATGGGAAAACATGTTCCGAGCGTTCCGCCTTGGCCGAGGATTCCCAATTCCAGATCTGCGAAGTGGGGAATTCCAGCACCAAGCCCCCGCGTTGAGCCCGCTGTGTTCCCCATTAGGTCGCCGAACATCTCAACCATCGACATGCCTTTTTGGATCGTGTATCCACAGCCTCGATGGGTGTACATGATGTAGTCGTCATCGCGCAATGGGGATATCGCCCCTACCGGAATCGCTTCCTGTCCCCGACCCGAGTGGTAGCCGGCAAGGACCTTCCCCTCCTGTAGAAGACGGAGGGCCGATTGGTCCCAAAGCATGACTCGCACCATGTCTTCGTAGAACCGAAGAAGTTGTTCGTCGTTAACCATCCGTTATTCGCCCCCTAGTCGGGCCTCATGATTACATGCTTATCAAGAGGTCTGCTACCTCGTAGAAGTTAGTAGGACAAACCCGAGACCAGCGTTTGTAGTCAGAACATGCGGGTCCCACCATTGACGTTCAGGTCTTCGCCGGTGATGAACGCTGAGCGCGAACTCAGTAGGAAGAGCACCACGTCGGCGAGTTCTTCCGGCTGCGCTGGACGACCCACTGGGCTGAGGCCGCAGCCGCATCGAAGTCCACATGGACAATAATGCCACTTGCCTCTTCGACGAACCGACTACGCAGGGCGGTGTCAACGTGGCCAGGGCAAACTGAGTTGGCGGCGATCTCAGACGTAAGTGCCTTCGCCGCAGAGCGGGTCAGGTTGATTACCGCCGCCTTCGAGGCGTTGCAGGGGGCTGAGGCCGACCAGGAACCTTTCCAGCGTTGGAGGCAATGTTGACGATTCGACCCGCTACGGATTAACGAGGCAAGGGGCCACACCATCGCATCGTCAGGTACGTCCCGAAGACGTTGACTCCGCGGGGTGAAGCAAACGCACCCAGGTCCACTGCCTCCAACCCCACCCAGACAATGAAACTTGTTTCGCCCATGCTGCAACAAGGACTGTTCGCCCAACCAACAGAAGTTCCTATGCCCAACAGGGGCGCAAGAGTCAGATCGACAGGTAGTTTCACGGAATCTCAACGGCACACCCATTTATCCCACCCGAGCCCGAATGGTACAACCGGGTCCTAGAACCCGTTGTCGATCCGGAACGCCCGATTGTCGACCCCCACCACCACCTCTGGCGCAAGGACGAACAGGGCTTCGACTACCTGCTACCTGAGCTCTTAGCCGATACGGGATCAGGCCACAACGTCGTCAAAACCGTCTTCGTCAACTGCCAAACCAACTATTGGACCACTGGGGCCGACCATCTTCGACCGGTTGGAGAAACCGCATTCGTTGCCAGACTCGCGAAAGAACAGGCACAGATGCCGGGGTCGAAGATCGCTGGAATCATCGGGCATGCCGATCTCACCCGCGGGACTGAGGTCGAAGAGGCTCTGGCAGCTCACGAAGAGGCGGGAGGGGGCCTATTCAGAGGAATCCGACACTCGCTCGCCCATCCCGAATATCCCGAGGTCTTGATGATCCCGGGCCGAGCACCGGCTGGGCTATCTGCCAGCAAGAGCTTTCGCTCTGGTGTTCACCGTCTCGGCAAACTCGGCTACATCTTCGAAAGTTGGCATTTCCACTACCAGATAGCCGAGTTCACTGCTCTAGCTCGTGCTCTTCCCGAAACGACCATGATCCTCAACCACTTAGGGACACCACTTGGGGTTG